>Ga0098051_1000834_pt1 | contig 11671 bp, 22 predicted proteins | sample 14BtaG_FD_77069 | JGI IMG/M metagenome (GOLD analysis project Ga0098051, IMG submission 77069) | Marine viral communities from the Subarctic Pacific Ocean - 14B_ETSP_OMZ_AT15311_CsCl metaG | ecosystem: Environmental > Aquatic > Marine > Oceanic | place: Pacific Ocean | collected 2015-01-18 | reverse complement strand
GCTCCTCTCGGATGATTTGTCTTAACTCGGATTTTTTCATTGTTCGTACCTTTATTATATATATTGCAAGATAAGGAATTAAACGCAATTAAACAAATTCAATGGCGCGAAATACACGTGACGGTAAATGCGACTCCAGCCAGTCCCGATAATACTCGGTAGCTGCTAATTCCATTGTAGCCGATCCCGAAAGCCGATCTTGTATATCCCGGAGATCTCCGGAAGTGGTGATCCATTCTTGTTCATCGCTATAATCTTCTCCCGGTGCACCGCTAAACGTGAATGGCTCAAGTGGAGGGAGACTATCTGAATCAAAAGCTAAGCGTACGCCTATCTCCTGGTCGCTGTCTGGATGCTCTTGGAATGCCCATAACTCTGGATCGCCGGTAAAAGATATCTGATCGAAAGAGGGATGCGCCTTAAGGCGATCCGATTTCCATATCTTTGCAAATGATTCTGGTGTCGTGAAATGATATACTACCGCGGGTGGCGTGGTCCGGAATTCCGTGAGTAAGTCGATTAGCTTTATCATTTATTCTGGTCGCATCGATGGGGGTTGGTATCTTCCCCGATCGCCGTCTAGTTCATCTAGCATTAATTCAACGAATTCATCTAAGCCATCCCAGTCCTGTAACCATTGGTGCAATTCTTCGATTACATATTCGCCATGCTTTGGGTCAGCTAGCAGCTGCTTTAAAAGCTCAGTGTTCTCTTGCGCGCTTCGGTAATCTTCACGTATTGCGCTTTTACCGCCAATTCGTAGGAAAGTTTCTAATAATGGTCGTTTCATGATAGTGCCTTTATTATATATATTGCTCTTTAAGAAAGAGTGGCCTTGATCGAATCAAGGGTGGCCTATTAGGCCGAATACATAAACCGGGGTCTATAGGTAGAAAATATATGTGTGCGATGTGACTAGGTATAAGCACCCCCCTAAAACCGTATCCCCCTGGTATGTTAACGAAAACCCCCTATTCCCCCCCATTTTCCCCGGGTATGCCGAAGTATACCCCCCTTCCCCCTGGTTTACCGGGTTTACCTGGTATTCGCTATATAATGCATTGCTATTGCTATATAGTAGGTTCGCGTTCGTATATAGTATATGCTTCATCGCTTTCTTCTTTTTATTATAGCTACCGATACGATTGTTGTATAGTGTATATAGTGTGAGAAAGCCGAACCCCTACTTTATGTTCAGGATTCGGCTTGATCACGGATGGCCTGGCCTACCAGGCTTGTAGTTGGAGATTCTTTATTTATCCATATTGTTCGATCGGCCGATCATTTGTTTAATTAATAATAATTGTAACGGTTCTCTATTCTATTATATACAAAGGCCGGATGCAAACCAACATCCGACCTAAGACTCCCATCCAATATGAGAGAGCTGAATTGTTTGAGCTCTTACCATTTAACCTGCTTTCATACCGTTTCAAGCACGGATTACAACGCTTCTCTTATTTAAAAGGTATTACGTATCAGGCACTCTCTCAATATTATCATCTATTATAGGATAATTTTTGTTTAAGGTTCCATTTAAGCATTGCCTTTGATTTAGATATGCCTAACTCTCTGCATGCCTTAAGGTAGCTTTTCAAATTTGATTCGGTCTTAGTTGCACTGCTCATTATCTCTCTCTTTAAAGGTTCATTCTAAATATAAGGATAATATCCACGTGATCCTAATAAAATGTTACGCGCAATACCTACTGCAGCGAATCATACGTAACGATATCGGCGCGTGCACCTAGAATTCCTGGCGTCGCTTTATACGTGGGTGCCCAACCAATCAGGCTCGTGTTCCATGCGTGGGAGGGTCTATATAAAATAAATTTGGAAGAACGCGATATATATCTAACCACTCTCTCACAATATTCTTTAACGCAATCCTACCCTCATATACTCTTGTGTCCGATAATCCTTATAACCTTCTAAATAAAACTCTTAAGGCCTCTATAAGAATCGTATACCACTGAACTCCGTACTACTAAATACTGATACCATTATCGGTTACCTGTTCATATAAGAACGTATTCCATATCCTACTAGGTATATCACTATCCCTATAGGCCATAATACAATCTGAGCTACTACTTGTAATGCGTTCCAATACACTGGAGGCTTGTATAAATGCTGTCTTGCTATTATCCATACTAGTCCTATCATGCTATATACTATTATTATTGCTATAGCTATGCTTATATCATATATGCTTATCATTATCATTGCTCTTCTTCTTTTTCTTTTAGCTACCGTTAGTGTTGATTAATGCCTTAGGCTTAGGATCATACATACCTGCAAGCAATTGAGCCTCTGGCAGAAGTCTGGCTTAGGCACGTGCCATTGCTTACCATACACATTGATAGCATGTTGCTTTATATAAAGCTTCTCATGTATACCTAATTCTGAATACTCTGGCATCAATGCTATAACCATCTATCGTCTTTTGTTATTATCAAGTATATCCAATACACTAACCATATCATGCATACCACCATTGCTATGTCTTCGATCATGCTTCTTTTTCTTCGAGCTTCCGTAACCGATCCACATCCTCTCGCAATTCAATCTCGTCTTCCTTCTTCATCGCACATGACACGCAACACATTGAAGACTGTACTTGACCTGAGAATAGCACTGTCATGAAACTCATTATGGTCATCATTATCATTCTCGCTGTTTTCATTCTTCAATCCGTTTGGTTTCAACCTTTGCTGTTTCACAATAATCTAATTCCCATTGGTCTCTGTGACTCCGGAGTATGCTTTCCGTTCGCTTATATCCTTTGCCTTCAAGGTATTGCTCTGCTTTATCTCGTGATGTGAAGTATATGGTCTCCTTTGTATCTGACCACTTACCATTATAACTCTCTAATCGAACTATGGCTATCTCTTTCATGCTGTTTTTACTTCTGGTTCCTGTATAAATTCAAATTGCGTTCCACACATAGCATAGAATCTTATCTTTTGAAACTCAACCAAGTACTGTCCTGGATTTTCTGGTGCAATGATCTTTCCTACATCACCTTCCCGGATAACGAGCTCCGTACCAAAGTAGTCCATTCGGCTCTCCTTCTTCCATCGGATGTCTACGCCTTTCTGTAACTGTGTATTCTCTTTCATGCTGTCTTTGACGATGGTGGTATCCTGGGATTCAAAATGGTGACCATGCACTGCATAAAATCTTTGATCTTGAATCTCAACCAAGTACTGTCCTGGTTTAGGTCCTGCCTCAACTATCTTTCCCGCATCACCTTTATGAATACCGAGTCCCGTACCAAAGCGGTCCATTCGCGTTTCTCGGTTCCACTGGATACTATCTCCTTTCTGTAATTGCATATCTTCTTTCATGATTCCCAATGATTGTTAGTCGTGGTTTCTTCATCTTGTAAGCCGACGACCTCGTCTAGAGGGAGTTGGCGTATGTAATCGTCCACGGCGTACGCAACCGTTTCCATTATCGACTCCTTATCACTGAATGACTTATATACCATATAGCTGCTTTCTGTATGTGTAAGCAATACTCCTCTATTGGTCATCTCCCATGTAGTGTTATCTTCATTGGCTAATTTTTTTAACGCTAACATGATGATGCCCCATCCTGGATATAATGGATAATCCTTTTCACCTGTATAGTCATACAATGCATCTGGTTTATTTTCTTCTTTCATTTTGAATTTTGATTTTAGATAATAGGTCTATTACTGATTCATATTCAGCAAATGTTTCATCCTCTTCTTGTTCTGGATATACTATATGCAATAACTCATGCACTATACTTTCTTCATCCAATTCAATATCGTGATAAATGGTTGCTTCTTTTTCTATGAAGTTCCGTTCAATGGCTATGAAATAATTCTCACCATTGTAATCAATTTGATCAACATGGACTCCAGAGGTCTTGATATTCCAGCTCTGGAGTCCTAATATGGTTTGCCATTTTTCTAGCATGCTTTTGGCATTAGGAATTTGGCATTCATTGTATTGGCTATATCTGCTACAGACTCTACATCAACAAATCTAGCATCGGCACCATACATAAACTTGAAGGCTTCCACCGTACTCTCAGAATGGTAATTGTAATCACTTACAAAATATGATAGCACATGCAAGCCGGACTTCCTCATCATTTTTACTTGGTCTCTGGTATGCTGTCTAGCTGCCTGGCCACCGTAATTATTAGCGCCTGGCATACCATCACTTAAGTTAAGGAAGTAACCTTCTTTACCTTTCTTCATTGCAACTAAATGCTTTTGAATGGCTTCGAAGCAAAGGCCTTCTGGGGTACAGCCCGATGGTCTGATTTGGGTCATCACCTTTCGGAATCTAGCAATGTTATCTTTGCTCGAATCATATGTTACCATTAAGATTGGTCGCTCCTTATCAGCAGCGCCTAACCAATCAGAAGCTCTAACAGATATCACTACATCTAATCCTTCTATCATACTAGCGGCCTTTGCTATCGCCGATGCCATTGTAACACTTTGGTCCCAATTCTGACCTCTCATTGATGAACTAGCATCAATTGAAATATGAATCGCAGCATCATCATATAGCATCGTCTCTATTTTCTGAAAGACCGTACCAGTACCATATCCTAAGTTCGATATGCGTCTCTTATCAATCGAGCCTGAACGAAGTCTATTATACTTAAGAGATTGATCTTCATTTCTGGCTTTAAGCTTCTTACCTAATCTCTGCCCCATTATGAATCCTTTTGCAATCGATTTCAAATTGGTTTCTGCAGAATGACTTTCACGCCCATACTTGCCTTGCGTTATCATTCCAATATGCAATGGATTATTCTCTAGCATTTCATTGGTCACCTTAGGCAATACCATTACTCTATGCTTATTAATTTGACCCCAATCTCCTTTAGTTTCAAGATCGACAATCTCGGCATTGGCTTCTTGAGCGGCTTTAATTGCACTAGCATCCTTCTTAGAGACCTTCTTCTTACGAGTCTCACCATCCTGGAACTGCTTCTGCTTCTTAATAGCATTCTCAAGCATTTGCTTCTGGCGATCACTTAGTTCAGGCTGATCTGAACCGGCTTCGGATTCATTACCACTACCAGCATTCATCCCACCTTCATTCCCTGACTCTGCTTCAGAACCATCAGCGGTCTCTCCATCATCATCTCCCCCGGCTTCTCCTTCACCATCTCCTGTTCCTGCATCTTTATTATTACCAGACCTAAACTGGTCATCACCTTCCTGACCTTCACCATCCTGGCTTTCACCTTCTCCTTCTTGACCTTGGCCACTTTCATCCTCTTTCTCTTGCTCCTTCTCTGCTACATCTAAATAGCTACGAACGATATCATATATATTAAATGCAACATCTAAAGCATCTTCGGTACTCTTAAGACGATCTATAGTACGTAGATCTAATTCCGACCAAATAGCTCTAAGGCCTTTCAAAGCATCTAAATCTCTATTCGGATTAGTTATGTTACAAATACGGAAGAAATAAGACTCCCATGTCTCGTCTCGGTATTCTGAAGACGCTAATCCTTTATTGATAATGCTGGTATTGAAATACTTGGCATACAATGCATGATAATATCCTTGGTAACCAGGAGCGGTAGACATAACCCATTTATCAATCCTACGGTCCTCAACGATATTCAATATGTCCTTTACAATACCACATTCCTTACGATCATAAACGCCATATTTGTTTTGGTATGTAAGACTAAGATCTCTAACCACATCGAAATTGCTCTTAACAACATGCGAACCTTCATGCAAGGCTAACCCAACTGCATGATCAAAATCCTTATCAGATAGCTTAGCACTAATAACAACGCTCTTACCATCCGTATACGAATCACCTGCGGATTGAAACTTAACAGGTACATTCTGCTGAGTAACAATCCTAACAAAATTCGCAATTGAATTTCGATAGGCTGCTAATGCAACAACATCATTACTGTCACGCTTCTGGCCGGTGATAACATCAACTTCATCATCGAAGAAGCTCTCACCTGCCCAAAAACTGGATTTCTGATTAACTAATTTTCTCATCTCTCTATCTTTAAAGGTTATATCTAAAGATGGCGAAAATTTCGACGCGATCCAACCGTTTTGGAAACTTTTTTGAATTATTTTATCATCGTATTCAATACAGGCAATTCCTTTCTGACCCTCTTAAACTCCTTGAGCAATGCTTCTTCCAGACCGGCTGTATAGGATGTCTTCACTTCATACCCTAACACTGTTGATTGAAACTTAGGCATTGTATATACATATACCAGTATTTCTTCTTTACCTCGTATATGTTCTCTAATACGGTCATTAGTAGCATTAACAGTAGATTTATACTGACTATAGAATCTATCTCGCACATTATAGGTCTGGCCAACTTTAAGTACTTCACCATCCTTATTAGCTAATACATACACAGCTGGCATACCTTCGAACTGCCGGCCTTTGTTATCATGTACATTATCATCATGATATTTGATATCAATGCCTTGCATATATTTGTTAGATGGCATCATTGTACAATGCGGCTTAAAGCCTTTTTCTTCGTAATATTTGATATTCATTTTATTAGATTGGTTAATGTATATATATGTGAGGAAAGAGCCCGCAGGCTCAATCCCATCACATGAAATTCTTAATAATTAGAATGGCATCCCTGGATTATCATCCATTCATGCATCAATGATTTGCGCTTGAGCCTGCTCGGCACTTAATCCAAATAGATCTGCCTCTTCAGCCTCACCTGCATACTTCTGAACAATCTGCTTAACAAAGACTCTTTCAGAATCCATACCCCCATCAGCATCAAAGAAAGGATAGACACAAACCTCAGCCGATTCAGTAATGGTAAATCCATCAACTAACAATCCTGCCATCTCAACACATAACCTGGTTGATATTGAATTGCTTAACCTGGCCGCTTCAGAGGCTTTCTCTGTTCTGGTCGCTTCTGCGATGCTACTAATGTTACGAGCATCATCTATAGATATTCCAGGATGAAGCTTCTTCAATAATGCAATCTCATCTTCGACCTTAAGAGAATCCATCTCCATAATAACAAATCGATCAACTAACGCACGGTCCATTGACCTGGTAGCGGTATATTCATTACCAATGTTCGCAGTTGCAATAAAGGTAACACCATCGGCTACTTTCACAATAGGTGAATCAGGATGCTCATCCAACCTTAGGTATCTCTGACCGTAATCTAACACGCTCATCAATATATTCCAGGCCTCTGGATGCGCTCTGCTAATCTCATCAAGCAAGATAACGGCATTCTCCGTCTGGATGGCCTTTACAAAGGTTGATTGCTGGAACACTGTCCCGGTCTCCTTTTCAAAGTGCGTATTACCAACCAACGTCCCTCGGGGGTCTTGAGTTGCACCGAGATTGAAATAAAACTCTGGTCTATCTAACGCAACAACTATTTGCTGAGCGGCAAAGGTCTTACCACAACCAGAATCGCCGGTCATCATAATATTCTTACCACGCATTGCTGATCGAACTAGATACTTCCATTTCAAATCGGTCATCATCAACGTTCCAGGCTTGATACTGGCACTATTATTAATGAATGCCAATACCGGGTCATTCATATCAACTTTAGTGGCCTTAGGCTTTTCAACTTCGACCGGTGCATTATCAAAACCTGCATCTACCAGAGGTACTCTCCTAACTTTACCGGTAACGGTATGTAATGACATTGCCATGCCTGAGGAATATGCTGATGCTATCATCGCAGACCGGATAGCACCGTTATCTTTATTGCCATCGGCATCGATAGCGATTAATACTCCGTTCCTTTCAACTGCCCGGTAATACTTATACTCTTTTTTCATGTGATATAATTTAATGGTTTATTACTTAATTATCTTAACACTATAAATATGGCAAATAAATCAACGCGATCCAACCTTTTCGAAAACTTTTTTCAACTTTTTTTAGGCCGCGGGCTGATATTGATATACAGACTGAATAGTATTGACAGATATTTTAACGCTTTGCTTATTAACCCCAGGCTGGCTGAAGACTCTAATGAACTCCGCATTAACCTCTTTGACAGGTCCATTAATAGACCACCATGATTGACTACCAGACCCGGCACCCAAATTGCTAACACAATTGAATTCATATGACTGGCCAACTCGGACTTTAGATAATTTAACTTTTTTCATTTTCCTTATTTTTTAAAGGTTATATCTTAAGATAAGAAAAAATCTTACGAGTCCAACCGTTTTGAAAAAAAAGTTTCGCCCAACATATTTCTATGCTGTCCCAACACTGTCATTACAGCAGCTGTCGATTTATCTCTCCCATCCGTCGACTGGTTAGGGCTTGTACTTTACCTTGCTACTGGTATGGCGCACATAACCATACTCACTTAGGTTCGATTGTGAGCCAAAGTCCCTGTGTTGCTACGTCACTTCTCATCATGCGGGAGCACATTAGCCAATAGCATTGGCACGTATCTTCTAGAAAGGCAAATCATTATCCTTTTCTAATGTCTTTTCATAATCTCTCATACTTACAAACCAATCGCATGTCACTGATATGCAGATGGCGTTTCTTTCTGCCGCCCAACTATTACCAATAGCCTGACCGCCTTGACGCCACCATATGGATGGATACTGACCTCGTACGATTGATTGGAGGCCTTCTTCTGTTACCCAAATTTGTACTACTGGTTTCATCGTTTAGATAGCCAATTGTTAAACCAATATACGCAGGTTCCAGCTAGAGCGGCTATTGATAGCCCAGCCACCGATATCAACGGTGTATCTAACATCACACTCCAGATACTAGGACCAATGATACATACAAAGGCTATAAAAAATAGTATGGAGTTTTCCAATGTCTTATTTTTTGAAACTTTGGATACCTTATCAATTCGTTCATTCCATATGAGCCTACTAATAGCATCTTGCATATCTTTACCATATGCAGGCTGTGTATAAGTACTACCATCGGTATCCTGAATAACTATTTCATATTTAAAATAGCCTGGGTTTGAATTGCTAGGTCTTATAAGTTTACAATCTATTGCTTTACGCTTATTCGTCATTTGTTCTAGTTATATTGGTTAATGGTTTTGGATTACCTTCTAGTTGCCACATTCGTTCAATTTTTGAACTACTCCGTACTATACCAACGGTAGGACTACTAGGCCAATGCCATTTAATTAATTTCTCGTGGCTAGCTGATGTGAGTGATCTCCACCAGGCCAATGCTGCTTGCCTATTTCTATTCGTCATCGTCATCTTCCTCTTCAAACACTACCAAACCATCTATGTAATCCTGGTTGCTAGGATATCCTAAAATCTCTTCAAGGACAACGACAGCTTCATCAACAACAGCTAATGTGCCTGGCATCTTATCATCAAACCAAGCTTCAATAGCAGCATCTTCACTACCATGATTTTCAATACCTATAATAGGATCAAAATATTCATCTCTCATTCCGCTATCTATTTCAACTAGATATTCATATAAATACATAACATCATCTCCATATATATCTAAGGACTGCATTAGAGCAAGCATTACATAATGATCGTGCTCTAGATCTCCATTCAGCTTATCATTCGCGTGCTGGATGGTTGCAACTATATTATCTGGTAATATTATTTTCGTGGTGTTAATTGAATATTCAATCATATCTAATTATTTAAGGTTATGGTATAAAGGTAAGTAAAAAATTTCAAAGTTCCAACCCCTAGGGGTTATTAATAAAGCTGGCTACCTGCTAATCGGTGATTGATCCATCGGTTCAATCTTCTGGCTATTTCGCTTTCGATTCGAGCTTTAGTCCATCCAGATCTCATCGTTGGTGGATTTCGCATTACCATTTCATTAACTTCTTGCTTGATGCGGTTTAATTCATCGGTAATCACTGTTTGTGTCAGCGGCTGTCGTCCCATTGTAACTTTTTTATGACTGCTTAGCATCGACATAGCTCTTAACTCTGTCACAGGTTGCTTTAAACTTCTCCATTGCAGTTAACGATCCAACTGACTTCGCATGGATGGTCTCCCCATTCTCTCTCACTCGCAACAGCGAGCCTGTCAATTCAACTTGGAAGTTACCATACTCTTTCAAATACTTACTACTAATGCTATTCTCACTCATTTCTTAAAGGTTTAAATGGTTTAATTATTTCAACACTATAAATATGGGAAATAAATCAACGCGAACCAACCTCGGCGGTAACTTTTTTTATTTATTTTTGTCTATGGCCTTGCCGATGGCAACTAGCACCCAAATTCCATATACACCTCTCATCCAGATAGGCCACTCCATAATCAATGGGTTCCATACTATAAATGCACAAATGCCATATATTCCTACTGTGATAAGTATGGCTAATATAATACTGATAATTGCTTTCATTTAGTCCTCTGGGTTATATTGTGTGTACTTTAATACTATTTCATCACCTTCCTTGATATCATTTAAAGTATGCAGTCGAAATTCAATTGGTGTTTTGGATATATCTTGTAACAGTTTGCAATTAGGAGTATTGCCATGATTGATAAATCCACCTAATGGGGTACGAATTAAATCATATGCCGACCAATCTGACATTTGATAATGGGTTATTCCTAGACACGCGCCTTCTGGTATATCTTGAGTAGCAAATATTCCTAATTCTCTTTTTCCAGTCTTGTTTGATAGATTGGATTCATGAATCGTGAGACTCGAAGGTAATGGTCTGTAATGTTCTTTGCTCATTTTATTTGTTTTTGGTACACCATTTAATATATGAAAGTAAACACGTATTACCAAATTTGCGATACGCTTTTTTATCTAACTCTAATTCTAACTGCTCTGCCAATGTCTCACCTTCATCCCAGGCATTGAATTCTTCTCGGACTGTATCAACTCGGTAGTTGGTATATCCGGCTGCCTTCTCTGATACCAATGCGGCTGTTATGCCTGGATACCGGCACATAAAGGTGGCTGGATTAGATCGTATAATCATATGACCACATTCATGTAGCAATGTCCAATACAACTTCTTACCACGTGTTTGGTAATTAATATTGATGCATTTATCAAAGTGGTCTGCTTCATTACGACGGGACTTAAGATTTACCGTCCAGCCGGATTCATATATGTAATCAATTATTCTTGCAATTTGCTCTTTCATAACTGTTGTTTTAAGACCTCTAACCACCCGAGGCTTTTACGACATGGCCTCTTTTTACCGTTAGCTCAAGGTGCCTATTAGGCAGCCATTGCTAGTTCAACTTGTTCGCCAGTTGTGCGTATGATCTCCCAATGCTCCTTTCTTGCTGTCAAAACCAGGCACCCCCATATTATTAATACTCTAGTGGAGGTGGACGGATTCGAACCGTCGTCCAAACAAGCGGCTGACATTAGTCAGACGATCAATTATAAATATACTTCATTAGATATAAATTTCACTTCCGTTCTCATCATCCTCAGTCACTGATACATATTCGCATTCGAATTTTTCTAATAGCTCCCTCGCAATCATTTCACAACTCTTAGCTCCGAAATAATGAGATCTATAATCTGATCTATAATATCTCATATTCAGATAATCAAGTACATCTCTTTTGAACATTACAAATTCCGTATCCCTATCATCATGATTGACTTTCTTCTTAAGTGTAACATGAAACATATGACGATGAATATCAGATAGGAATCCAACTTC
>Ga0098051_1000831_pt1 | contig 11687 bp, 28 predicted proteins | sample 14BtaG_FD_77069 | JGI IMG/M metagenome (GOLD analysis project Ga0098051, IMG submission 77069) | Marine viral communities from the Subarctic Pacific Ocean - 14B_ETSP_OMZ_AT15311_CsCl metaG | ecosystem: Environmental > Aquatic > Marine > Oceanic | place: Pacific Ocean | collected 2015-01-18 | reverse complement strand
TAGGTTTATCTCGTTCCATTTTTTAGGTACGTAATACTCTTTGCCGTTAATAACTAAGTCCATATTATTAATATATAAAAAATTAAGTTTTGTATTTTCGCTTGACATTGTTTTATAGAAAGGGTGTAGCTTGTAGTGTGGCTATGCCCTTTCGCTTTTAATGTATGTAGTATTTACCCTCGCCTTTTAGCTCATATACTAACCTCATCATTAAGGCGTCGCTATAATCGGGGCTACGTCCTATAGCCGTCTTTACCTCTTCTTTGCTTATTAGTTGTAGCTTTGTGTCTTTGTCGTAATTCTTACGCCTTACCTGCTCTAGCTCTTGCGTTATTATATTTCTTATAGTAATGTCTTTACAGTTTATATGTATGCTAAGCTTGTTAATATAGTCCGCTAATTTATAATAGCATTGAGTTTTTAAGTTTACGTAGTTCTCGCCCTTTAAAGCTTTGCTATTATTTACAAAACCTTTGCAGCGTAGTATATCTTTTACCCCACCGCCTACGCCGTCCTCGTCTACGCAAATGTTAGCTAAAGGTACGCTATATTTTTGCTGCAATTCCTTAATTTTATTAGCTGCCTCTGTTACGCTATTAGTAGCCATTGTTATAAACTGCTCGGCTCTTAAACCGCTCCAGTATATTAGTACTGTCTTGTCTTTACCATATCGTGCTATATCCGCCGTTATATATCCGTCGCCGCCTGCTAGCTCTTCGTTTTCAAATGTAGTTAAAATAGCGTCGTAGTTTATTAGCTTGTCGTCGCTATCGTCGTACTCCCAGTTACCAAAAAGTAGCCTTTGCTTACTTATATCGTCTAGCTTATTAAGCTGCTCTCTATAGTGCTTAGATACGTGCTTATTATCTGTTACTAGGCTCTGTATAAACTTACGATATTCTGGTAGCTTGTTCTCTTTGCTAGGCTTGTAAAAGCTAGAGTATACCCACTCTTTAGATGGGTTACACGTTAGTAGTATCTTAGGCGTTAAGTTATACTCGTCTAGCTTGTACCTTATTCTACTCGCTACTATCTGTTTAGCTTTCTCTGTAATTTGGCTACATTCATCTATAAAAGCCGCCGTTATTTCTAACGAGCCTAAGCTATCGAAATTTCTATCTGAGGGGTAGGCAAATAAGTCTTTTAATATAACCTCTGAGCCGTTAAAAAAAGTAATGACGTTAGAGCTAGCGTTATACTTATAATGGCTAGTAGCTAATATACCCCATTGACTACAAACCTCGAAAAAAGTATTTAAAGTAGTCTTTTTTAAAGTATCTAATTTACTACGCCCTATTAAGCACCTTACGCCGTCGTATTGTAGGCAAGTCCATATAATAAAGCAGCAACCTAAATAAGACTTACCACCACCCGCAGCACCACCGTATAAAACCTCTGTAGTAGTTTTATCTGTTAGGTATCTTAGAGCCTCGCCCTGCTTACTCGTTAGGCTCGCTATCGTCATCTATTACTAACTTAATATTTACGGGTTTATCGCCGCCGCTATGCTCTAGCTCTTGCCTCTCTACGTAGCCTCGCTTTTTGCCTTTAGTCTTTAGGTAGAATATAGTAGCCGCCGTACTGTTATCTTTAATTTGCTCAAATAGTTTACTCTCTGCAAAGTCTAAAGCTACGCTCTGTATTTCGTCTACTGCCTCTTTAAATTCGTTATCATCTTTTAGCCACCTATAAAAAGTAGCTCTCCCTATTCCTACCGATTTGCAAGCTGAGGTAACTACGCCTAGAGTTTTCTCTAAAGCTTTTAGTAAAGGCTCTTTTTTATTGTGTATCATTCGTCTTATTATTTACCGCATAAAGCACATACTACCCTATCGCTATTAGGCCTAGGCTCTTCTGTTTCTATTGCGTTATTTATATCGTCCTCGTTTTGCCATACGTCTAAGCCCCAGTCGTCGAGCTCTACGCTATCCCATTCATTACTAAGCAAGTCATAATCCCACTCGCCAAAACTTAAGTTATCTTTAATTACAAAAGCTTGCTTTTCGTCCTCTGTTAATTCGTCGGCTACTATTATAGGTATTTCTTTAAGCCCTGCCTCTATACAAGCCTTATACCTCATATTGCCGCCTAAAATTATATAGTTTTCGTCTACTACTATAGGGCGTAGTTTAAGCATACTAGGGAGCTCTTTAATACTCTTTACTAGTTTCTTAAATTTAAGCGTTTTAATAACTCTAGGGTTACTAGCGTTAGGCTTTATTTTGTTAATACGTACTAATTCCGTTACCACTAAAGTAGGTTTTATTTATTTCGTCTATTTTGTCTTGCTCTGTCTGTAGCTTAATACGCTCTAGTTCGAATTGTAAGTGTTTTATAGCTTTCTCTATATCTTGCTCTGCGGGGTTTTGTGGCTTTTTACCACTACGCAAAAGATAAGTACACGCCGTAGCTACGTTATAGGTTAGCTCGTAGTCGTTCATTACGTCGTACGCTTTTATCTTTTTATACTTGCCTACGTAATAGCTCGGTAGTTTGTCTGTTTTAGTCATTTTAAGACGTTTTAAGAGTATTTGTTAATTATTTAATAGTATCGCTTAGAGCTAGCTTTTGTATAGCCTTAAACACTACGCTAAGGCAAGAGGTACAATTTGTAGAGCTCTTGTATGTAGTGCCGTATAATTCATTATAAAAGCCTATTAAGTCAGCTTTAACCTTTTGGCTAGGGGCTTTACCCGTCTCGCAAAGTTTATAAAATTGCTTAGCTTTTTTTAAGTGTTCCTTTGTTATTGCTACCATTTGTTAATAGGGCATTTTTCAGTTTTCCAAGCTGCTTTTGTTTCTACTGGGCAGCCGCACTCTGTGCACTCTCTAGCCTCGTTAAGTTTAGGGCAACGGCTACAGATAAACGTCCTATCGTAGTACGTGGCGTTATCTACATTCTCAAAACCGCCTAAAACTCTTTTAGCTACTGCCTTAAAGTAGTTATAGCTCTGTATCATTAATTTGGGCTTGTTCATCTCTTACTAGTTTTATTATTCCGAAACATTTTAAATTGTTTTTATATACTATGTCTATATCGTCAAACTCTAAACTATCTAAGTCTAGTACGTACTCTAAGTCGCCGTCCTCGTTATATACCTCTATTACTGGTATATCGTAATCTATTAGCTCGGCTAAATCTTTATATATCATTATTTAACTCTTTTAATCTATTTGCTACGTACTTTTTAACCGCCTTAATAGTATAGTATATACTTATCCTACTTATATTAGTCTTTTTAGCTAGTGAGGTATACGTATACTTTTTTACGTCCTCGTCGCCTAAAACATATAACTTAAATAGCTCTCTATCATACCAGTAAAGCTCGTTAAGTATACTATTTATAACGTCGGCGTTAGTACTGCCCTCGTCTGCATTAATATATAAGTTATTAGTAGTTTGTTTTTTACTCTCTTCTGTAAACGTAATATGCTCGTTAATCTTATTATAGGTATAATAGTACTGCGAGTTTTTGCTATAGTAGCTTAGCTTACACATTCTGTTAAAGTATCTGTATATATCGCCAGTATCTAACAAGCCGTAGAGTTTCTCTTTATCCATATTTAAGAGCTGCTCAAATACTACTTGGGTTAAGTCGTCTAGGTGCTCGGCGGGTATAAAGTTAGCCGCTATTTGTTTTAACTCCTTACAAAGTTTATTACTTAACATTTAGCAATAATAATAAAAAAGCCCACTTTTGCAAGTGAGCCCTAATATATTTACTAACATAGTATTGTTTATAGTCCGCAGTAACCGCTATCGCAGTCTGTAAAGTCGTCGTCAAATAATTGTATTTGCGTAAAACTGCTTTTTATATTTTCATATTTTAAGCCAGTTTTAAAACGTGCTTTATTGCTATTATATCCTTTTTTCTCTTGCTCTATAAACCAGTCAAACTGATTAGGGCTTTTATTGCTCATATGTTTTAATAATACGCTACTTCTGTGAAAGCAGCCAACACAATTATTTAAGTAGGCAAATTTAACAGGCTTATTATCCCAGTAATTTTCTATTTTATCTTTATAGATATTATCTTTTATAAGTGGAAACGTAGGCACTCTATAGGCTATATCTACCCATTTATTACGCCCGTCTTTATGTTTGCTAAAAGTACCTTTCATATACTGCATACCGTTAGTACATTTTTCTAACATTTTTTTAGCTCTACGCTGCTCGTTAGCTCTAAAGCCTATACGCATATCTACGGGCTCTTTATTAAATTTTTCAGCCCACCAGTAAAAGATAGGTTTTATTTTCATCTCTATAGTACAAAACCTTTGCGTCTTATTAGGTAAGTAAACTTTATCGCCTCTTTTAATTATTTCGTCAAAAGTTTTGCCAGTTATCCAGTCTATTTTTTTACCTATAAACTGCTCTAAATCTAAAATAGTATATATTATATCGTCCATCTCTAAAGTACCTATAAACTCTGTACCTATTTTATCGCTTACTATTTGCCTTACTTTAGCGTCTGGAAATAAACAAGCTTTATCACTTGTGCGCACTAAGCTAAATACGTTAGCGTCTGCGGGGTAATTTGCCGCTATATACGCCGACGTCTTACCGCCGCTTATACTATTAACTGTTTTCATTATCTTTTAATTTTTCTTTGTAGTGTTCTATTAATTCTATTAAATCGCCCTTACTCAGCTTAACGCTTTTATTACTTTCTCTTATAAGCTCGTCTACTGCGTCTTGCCCGTATTCGCTTACTAGCTTATTACCAAATATCCACTTTTCGCCCTCGCTATATATATTACATTTTACGCATTGAGGCATACAGTTAGTTATGTACTTAGTATGTAGCCACCTCGTGCTAGTATGCTTACGGCTCTGGAAGTGTCCGTTTTGCATTTCTTTAACGTGCTTAACTACTCCGCAAGTATAGCACTCTACTAAGCCGTTAGCGTCTGCGTAGTGCCAACGTATATACTTACTAAAGACTGCGTCTAAATCTTTTTTTAGTGCTGCGTGGGTTTTTGGTTTTCGTGCCATTTTCTTAAAGTCTTGTTTAACTTTTTAAACTCTTCTTTTTTTTTGTCTAGTCTATGCTCAAAGTATAAGTATAGCAAAGTATAGCCTATCATTATAGAAAGTATTATAATATATAAATATGTCATTTTGTTAAATCATTTAGCCACCTGCGGAGCTTGCCTATAGCGTTATTAGTCCACGTTGTGTTAAAGGTTTGTACTATTTCTAAGGTATCTAGCTCTATTATAAAGTTTTGTAGCTCGCCCGTACTGGTAGCGTCCTCGTTTATTAATACGCCCGTTACTTTTAAAGTAGTTACGTTAGCGTCTGTAGTTACCTCGTTTATATCTTTTATAGTTATTAGCTTGTGCATTATTTTAATCTTTTAGCTTGTTTTATAGTTTGCCCTATTTGTTTTTGGGTTTCTTTGTATTGCTGATACTCAGTAATTAGGTTTTGCTGCCGTTTTAACTGTGCCGCTTTTTTATACTTTGTTAGCCATACATTCCACGTCCTTACGTTTATAAAGCAGCTCGTACCCTCTTCGCCGTCTCTTATACCCTTACTAAAAGCATATTTAACCTCGTCTAGCTCTAGCCTACCGTAATTTACGGCTAAGTCGTCTAGTAGTAGCGTACCCATTAAGGCTATACTTTCGGGCGTGGGCTTTTGCCCTAGCTCTAAATAGCATTTACTTATTAAGTCTATACAGTCTAGATTTAGCTGCTTTCTATTTGTTTTATATCTGTGCCATATCTGGCTACTTTTATCTATCATTTTAAAATCTATTTTTGCGTTTATAGGTTTGGTTTCTAGCTGAGGTATACCCCATATACAAAAAATACATATCCCATTTAATCTTTTTATTCTTTCTAAACTTATCCGTTTCGGCTAGTTCAAACATTTGCTTTACTATTTTATTCATTGTATACCCTCTTTTATTTCTAGCATAATGTCAGCTATACAGTCGTATACTGCCTCTAACTCTTCGCTATTATTAGTTAGCTTTACTATCTCGTTCTCGTATGCTCTAGCTACTCCTAAGAGCCTATTAAATTTTAACTTTAATACTTTGCTATGCTTACCTTTAATATTATATAGCTGCTCGTTAAAAACTCTAAAAGTAGCTAATAATATCGTTATATCTGCTTGCGTTTCTTTATCCATTGTTTATTATATTTCTAGCCTCTTGCCAACTATCAAAAATAGCGGGCTTATCGGTTTTATTGTTAAATTTTTTGTTATTCTCTACCCACGTTTTAAGCCTACGCCCTACCTCAAAAGTCTTTTGTAGTTCATATCTTAGCTTAGTCTTGCTACGGTTTGGCTCTGTCCAGTAAGAAATAAAAGCCCCTAAGACGTCCTCGCTATGCTCTGTAGCGTATTGCATAACCTCAGTACTAAAACGCTCGCTAACGTCCTCTAAATTGCGTTTTTTAGCTATTTCTACGCTTTGGTACTCTGAGTAGTTAAGTACTGTTATAATAGTATTTTTAGTATTACTCTCTAAAGATATGTATTTTAACTGCTCAAGCTTTTTAATTCTATCGTATACAGTCGTCGGCGGTATTCTAAGCTCTTGAGCGGCTGAGTTTCGCCCCGTTATAAACTGCCCTACTTTTAATTTAATACCGTAGATAGTAGCGGGCTCTGTATTTGCTCTAAGTATGCACCAAACGAAAACCTTTAATAGCTCGCCGTTTTCAAATACGCCGTTATCAAGTATTTTTCTGTGTATTTTAATATAGCCTTTACTCATTTTAAAAGAGGTTAAGCTGCTCCTTATCTTTAGCTACTAGGCTATACTCGGCTATCTGTGCTTTTTTGCCGTTACGTTTAGTTACGGTTAGCATTTTGGTTTTTATAGCGTGCCCCTCGTTTCTTAAATCATTTATTACGCTGCCTAGTCTTAGTATGTTAAGCTCTTTAAAGCCCTCCCAAGTCGTAAGAGTTTTATAGGTTTTTAAGTAGTGTAGTGTTTCCTCTTTTTGCGTCATTGTTTTAATATTTAAAATTAGTTTTTAGTAGTTAAAAGCTCTCTCTGAGCTTGTAAGCTTTTTATAGTTATGTTAATATCGTCTATAACCGATAGCTTTACTAGCTTGCTTTTATATCTAGGGCTTACGCTAGTATTTTCGTACTCGTCTAGTACTTGCTTATATAAAGTTATGTACTCTGGATATGCTGCTAAATTAGTAAAATAAAATTTATGTAGCTTTTTATAGTGGTAAAAGGCGGTACGGTGCTTACAAAAATAGTTTGATAGTTTAGCGGGCGTTACTCCGCCCTGCATAAGTAAATTAAATACTACCATACGCCCCAGTACTAAAGTCTCGGTTTTCTTTTTAACGTTTAAGCTACCCATTTCTAAACCTAGTTTACGCTCTGTTATAGAGGTTACTAAATTTATCTCTAATATAAATTCGCTCATTTTTTAATAGTTTTGTGGTTGTCGTCCGAGTTTAATACTTCGTAAATATCGGGCTCTATTTCTTTTATCTGTCTATAAATTGCTCTTACTTTTTTATATGCCTCGTCTAGTTGGTACTTAGGTACGTCTAAGCCTCTGGCGTTAGTTATTGTTAAGTGAGCTTGTTCTAATAAGTCGCTAGTTTTCTTTTTCATATTTATATATCGTCTCGGTTAAATTCTGCGGCGTCCTCACGTTTACGCTCGTCGTACTCGTAAGGCTCTATAGCCTCTATATCTGTCTCGCCGCAGCAGCTACAATAGTCGTATTTGTCGTCGTGTGCTAAGCTCTCTTTAGTTTCTACCTCAGCACCGCAGCAAGTAGTAACTAAGTCGCTATAGTCGGGCGTGGCTAGTTTCCAGTTGTCGTAGTTCATATTAAAAGGGTAAATCTGACGGCGTAGAGCCCTCAAAGTGATTATCTAAAGCGTTACTAGTCTCTACTTTTTGCATTTTCCAAACGTCCGCACTCGTATAGTAGTTACCTTTATACTCTCTACTCGATAGATTAAATAGTACTTCTACCTCGTCGCCTGCCGAAAACTCTAAAAGTAAATCTACTTTCTCTTGTCCGAATAAATTAAAGCAAATTTCGGGGTTAAACTTTGCCCCAGTATCTACTACAAAAGACTGTTTTACCCACCCTTTGCCTGCTTTGCTTGTTCCGCTTTGCATTTCTAAAACTTTTACTAAATTTCCTTTTACTTCTAAACTCATAATATTGATTTTATTGATTAATTAATTATTTTTTAAAACTTTCGCTTTCGTCCTCGCCGAAAACTCCTAAAGAGTATAGCCCTGCTAATTTTAGTACGGCTCTACTCATAGCTCTTTTTTCTGCCATTTCTACGACGTAGTAGGTATTAGTGCTACCGTCTTTAAAACTACTACCCTTTAAAGCACTTCCGTAAGTTTCTATCTTACTAGCACCTAAAGAGGCGTAGGCTTTTACTACTGCAAAGGTAGGCTCGCACCTCTCTAGCTCGTAGCGTATCTCTATACTCTTGTTAGCTTGTATTTTATCTATACCCGCTCTAGTTATTATTGTATAGTGTTGGTGTTTAAAGACGTCCTCAGCTATTAAGCCGTTATCTTTAAATATTTTGTTTAGTGTCTCTTGCTGCGTCATTATAACCAAAGTAAAATTAAAGGGAAAAATACTATTATAGCACCCGCTATAAGTTCTAAGCTTGTCTCTTCTCTATTGTTCATTGTTTACCGTTTTAATCTGTTCTAAGGTTATCTCTGAGCTTACAAAGGCTAACTCGTTTAAAGCAAGCTCTAAGCCTAAGGCTATCTCTGTATAGCCGTCTACGTGGTTAGCTACCTTACGCTCTCTTATTCTCTCTTTAGTCTCGTTTAAAACTTTGTTTACCGTACTTAGATATACGTAAGTCTCTTGTTTATTTACCTCGTCGTAGTAAGCTGGTAAAGTTTCTTTAAATAGTGTTTTTAAGTCCATTGTAATATTATTAAATAGTGCGGCATTATTGCCTTATACCACCAAAAGCCCGAGCCGTTAAGCTCGAGCCGTTGAGGTTAGTTAATACTATAAACGTTGTAAATTTGCGTATGCTTTATTGTCTTTATTTTGCAAAGTGTAAACCTCTCTATTTTTAAAAAATTTACCTAAAGGCTCATTTGTAAAACTACCTATATAAGTAGCACCCATTAAATAAAATAAAGTGTAGCTCGTATCGTCTGCCGTTAATCTTATAGACTGCCAGTTGTTGCTGCGGTTTGGTTTAAAGGTTGCTTTTGCTTTTGCTTTTGCTTTGTGTAATAATTCTTGTGTTGGTTTCATTTTGTAGTGTGTTAGTTAGTGTTTTAGTTAATTTCGTAAAATACCTCAGATAATTCTACTTCACAATCTAGTAATATATCTGGTAAAATTTCAGTTTGTAGGTGAGTTATGCTATTATGGTAAGATGGTACAAAAAAAGTTATAGGCTCGCAGTATAAAACGTCTGCTTTAGTGTAATAATCGTTTACAGTAAAGCCCTTTACTCTTTTATATATTGTAAGATAGGTAGTACATTTGTTAAATCCATTCATTTTGTAGCGTGTTAGTCTTGTGCGTTATTGCTCGGCTAAATTACTACTATTTTTATTAATAACTAACATTTTAACAAAAATATGTAAAAATAATTTAATATTTTTTTATTTTAACCTAGTAATATATATATATATAAATAACTATATATATACTTATATATCTATTATAAACTATAATATATTAATATATACTTATTTGTGCCGGACGGCTGACGGATACTAGAGTAGATTGATTTTAAGGCGTTTTAAGGCGTTGTATAGCCTTTGCCTTGTATTGATACTAAAAAGTAAAGATAATAGCTTAAAACCTACGCACTAGAGCGGCATAAGTATATTTATAGGTAGGCTACCGTTGTCTTTTACAACCGCACAAGCTACGGCGGGCTTTTTGCCTGCTTTAGCGTATGCCATAGCGTAGCTCTCGTGGTTTATTCCCGTTCCTACTTGCATACCCCAAACTCTAAAGTTTTGCCCTACATAGTGCTCTATGTAACATTGTGTATGTAGATGCCCTTGAACTGTGTTCATCATATCCGCCCTACATTTAGTACGAGCCGTACCGCCCTCGCCATGTAAAAATTGTACGTCGTCTTTTACATAACGCTCTGTAAAGTTCCAGTTAGGCACTTCTAAAACCTCTTTGTAGCTTTTTATCCACTTGCTCGGTATATTGCTAGTCTGAGCTTTACGCATTATTAGCCTATCGTGGTTACCTATAATTACAGTAGCTTTATTAAAAGCCTCGTACCATTTAGCTAATTTTTTTATAGCTAGCTCTAGCTCATTGTCGCCACCCATAGCACAAGTCGGGGTTTCGTGATAACTTGCGTATAAATTGTCTATAATATCGCCTATAAATACTACTTCGTTACATTCGTGCTTATGGTACTGCTCTAAGCAAAACTCTAAATATCCGTCTAAAGTAAACGGCTCGTGTATATCTCCTATAACTAGTACGTTATTTTTAGAGTATTTACGGTAGTTTAATAGTAGAGCCTCTTCATCTGGTTTTAGTCTGTACCTATTGTTTGCCATCTTGTTTAATTTTAGTTATTTTCTCTAGGCCTCTACTACCAAAGTAAGCCGAAAAAGCTACTAATAACAAACTGCTATAAATTTCTTTATATCCGTCTGCTAGTGTAAACTCGCCTATATTGCCGTCGCAAAAGCTAATAACTACAAATATAAATAAAAGAAAGATTAAACTAGCGGGGCGTATATTTCTTGCTAACAAACTACTGTTAGCGTCTGCTTGCCACCTTTGCGTTATATTGTCCTCTACTACCTTAGTATAGTTAGTCTCTAGCTCTTTTAATTTAGCTTTTAGTACTAGTTTCTCTTCTTTGCTAGTTACTACCTCATCTATTAACGTGGTTACTCCGCCGTTAAATAGCTCTTTTATAATGCTTACTACTGGTAAAGCCATATAGCACTAGGTTTATCGTAGTCGGCGTCTACGTGTATAAATTGAGTAGCTATGCCTATACGTCTGCCTAAGCCTACTAAAAATAAACCTTTTAGTATTCTAGCTCTGTCGCTACTGTTTTTACATTTTATGTCTACGGCTACGCCTTTTAGGTGCGAGCTGCCTACTCTGCCGCCTACTTTTGCGTTATGTTCTGGCGTTCTATAGCCGCTTGTAATTTTATAAGGTACGCCGCTTATAGCTCTCGCCTCGTCTAATTTATGTAAAAAATTTACATTCATTTTGCCGCCGTCTGTAGTCGGTAAACCGCTACCTATTTCGTCGGGGCTATCAAATTCCTCATAATCAAAGTACTTCATTTACTGACGCTTTTATAAAGTTTTTATAGTTTTACTTGTTTTTGTCTAAATCGTTTTTAAGCCTATTTTAAAGAGTTTTAAGCTATTTTACTAGTGCTAGCATATCAATATATTAAAAGTTTGAGTTATTGCAATAGGTTAAAATTACTAGGTAAGGTTATTAACGCTTTTTTGTAAATAAAAAAAACTATATTTTTCTAGGATATAATAAAAAAACTAATTTAGTTTTTATTTTTTCTTTTATTTCTATAGTATATATACCTATCTACAGTATATAATATAGACACTATTAAAAGTACTATTTGTAGTAATTCCTCTACCGCCGAAAAGCTTATTGCTGCCGTTACACTATTCAGACTTAATACGTCTGCGTTCTCTTTTATTAGGCTTTTCATCTTTTTGC
>Ga0098051_1000830_pt1 | contig 11693 bp, 13 predicted proteins | sample 14BtaG_FD_77069 | JGI IMG/M metagenome (GOLD analysis project Ga0098051, IMG submission 77069) | Marine viral communities from the Subarctic Pacific Ocean - 14B_ETSP_OMZ_AT15311_CsCl metaG | ecosystem: Environmental > Aquatic > Marine > Oceanic | place: Pacific Ocean | collected 2015-01-18 | reverse complement strand
TCTCTATTACAATCCTGATATGGGGCTTGCTGATAGGTATGGTCTGAGTGTGGCAGAAAAGACACACCACTCATTTCATCAAAGTTTTTATATACAAATGCACCTACGTCCATCCATTCATCGTCTTTGACTGTAATGGTTACGGATGGTTTGTGTTCACACCAGTGTCTCTGGTATATAAGCCACATCTCTAGCTGCTCGATGGCTGTCATATCATTACGGGTTACTGCGTTCTTTGGCGACGCAATAGGAAATGTAAACACAGTTGTCGTATCTGGTTTCATAACACATGGTTCTGCAGGTATTCCCTGATCTATCATAAACTTAGTAATAGGATCTTTGTTATCGCCGCGTACAGTTCTGTGGTAGTATTGACTGTGTCGGGCGTGTATTCCTGATGCACTATCCACGAGTTGTGACACTGTTCCACTAGGCTTAACGCACGTAATAGATGTTGACTGTTGAACACCAAGACGTTTGGCCCATTCTTTATTTGTCTCAATGGCGACGTGACGGAGGTGATCTAGTGTTTGTGATAGACCTTTGTTCTTAGCGGTAAGTAATGGGTTGTCCATTATGCCTGTCAGAGATACGCCCAACAGTCTTTCTTCTTCTGTGTTGTTCTGCCAGACTTTACGCAAGTATGGAAACTTAGTCAGAGTAGATTGTAATGTGCCAATGATTGTAGCTAATCTAACTTTATTAGATAGGCTTTTTATATCGTCGGTAGCTCGTACTACTACCTCACTTAAATTACAGAATTGATATGGGCGTAAGATTATCTCGCTGCATGGGTTAGTTCCAAACTCCCATTCTGAATTACGTCTACCATTCTTGTCTGCTTGTTTTTTACTAGCTTGCCTATTAAAGATACCTCTCTCGCCACTCTTAGATTCAACTAATGCTGTCCACTCACGCAAGAATGTTTCCATATCTGGTTTCTCTGTATAGCTAACTGAGTTATTAGACAAAGCTCGATGCCCTGCATTTTCCCACCAATTACCTGACTTAGCGTGCCTCATACGGTCATCGCTTAAATTAGACAAAGAGATCATTGCACTACGTCTGACTCCTCCGCTAACAACAATCTCTCCTACCTTACACATAATATCGTGGCACTCCAGGCTAGACAGTCTGCGGTTCTGTGCGCCTTTGAAGGTAGCAATACAAAAGTTAAACAAGTCTACAAGTGGGGCAGGACCAGATGCTCTGCCGCCAAATGTTTTGAGCTTTGCACCTGCTGGTCTAACTAAAGACATATTCCACTTAGGTATTTCACCTGCCCATAGGAGGGCTAAGACCTGTCTGAAAGCTTTAGCCCAACCTTCTTTGCTATCCTTAACTATAATAGTTGTATCGCTATCAAACATCGTTGGTACTTCAGGTAGTTTAGATACAAACTGACGCTCAACAGAAAACCCGACACCAGTACCACACAGAAGTATAAACATAGCTTCATCAAAAGATTTAGGGTCATCCACTGGTAGGTAGCTGCAATTATACCCTGCTGTATTGTCTCTATCTAGTGCAGGACCTGCAGTCATCATAGCTCTCATAGACGGCATTACTTGTAGTGATATGATAGCATCATACAATTCTTTTCTTGTGTCTGTATCTAGGCCATCTATTTTTCTTAACTCAATAATATAACGTGATACAGTTTCATGCCAACTCTCGCGGCGACCTTCAGTGTCTAACCATCGGGCGTAACGTGATTTGTGAATAAATGATTGATAGTCTGTTGGTAGATAATTACCGTCCATAGTCTTTCCCTTTTACTTTAATTTTTTCTATTTCTACATCGTCGATGTCATGCAGTGCATTAGATACTACATCCTCAACGTCTTCTTCGTGGGCATCATCTACCAAAGATAATATATTCCCATCTTCATCTACTTTCATAGTGAACGATACATGAAAAGATTTAAAGCTCATCTGCACCATTAATCTGATTAATACGCATCTCAGCGTAGCGTATTACTTTATTGAGATCCGTTATCTCACTTTCTTTTTGGTCCATGCCATCGTATAGTTTATGTCCTGCTCGACTAGCATATTTAACTATATTACCGCGCCAGAACTCAAAGCCATTCATCATAGTATAGGTGATAGGTTCTATCTTCCATCGAGCGTAATGCTCTGGCTTATGTATTAGTTCGTCACTCATGCGTTGCCTTTCGTTTTAGTTAGAGGTCCAAACTTAATTACATTGCCCTCCTTTGTTTCTATTTCTACTTCAGGCAAACCGTTGGCTTCTTCGTATGCGTCTTCTTCAAAGAGCTTAATCATTTCATCCCGTCGCTCTTCTACAATCTCCATGATGTCAGGAAACTCGTGCGCTATATCTAGGAAGGCACTCAAGAATGTAGCACACTTAATTAGCTCCGCTAATACTTTTCGGTCTATCTTTTCTTCTGGACCCATAGCTAATCCTGTAGATATGAGACCACTCCATGTACCATCTTTATCAAACCTTATGGGTCGCAATATCAAGGCTACCTCATCGTCTGCTAGTTTATATGCCATTAAATATCCTTACGTTTTGTTTTTAATTTTATCACAGTGTCTTTAGTGTAGCTACCCTTTTCTAATAGCCACTCCAAAGGAATAACTCTGTGCGCCCACTTGAATCCATGCTTCTCGCACCACCCACAATACCGCGTCTTAGAACCCTTGTAGAGTTTAGCTTGTGCGTTACTGAATACTAACCGTATATCTAACTCAGGATGTTGTTCCCTAATAGCTATATGCTTACGGCGATCTTCATTATCGAACAACCCCTTAGATTCTATAAAGATACCATTGTCTAATTGAAAGTCAGGCGTATACGTTCTGTATCGCAAGTCTTCCCATTGGATCTTTAGTAGTTCGTATCTAACTTCTTTTTGGTGATGTTTTAAATAGTCAGCAACTTGTTCTTCTAAACCACTACGATAGCGTCTTGAATTGTGCCGACGTTTTGTATTAGTCTTTTTTGCCATCAGATAGGGAAGCCTTTAATTCATCTACTTTAACCCTACCTATTGCATTGACACATTGTAACATATGACCGACTACATTTGATGTAGTTGTATTAACTTTTAGAACTTCAATTAATTCTTTCTGCTCATCAGTCATGTTATCTGTGTCGTAGTCTGTTCCTTCAATTGTCATCTTAACCATTTATGCTGCCTCGTTTTTGTTGTTATTTAAGATCTCTGATGGATCATATTTTTTTATTAGTTTCCAATAAGTAAGTAGACTGTTGAACATAGCTAAGTGGCGGTCGTGTGTTTTATTATTCCACTTATGTACTGCTATGAGTTCAGGATCTTCTCTGTCTACAAATATAGAAACTCTTTCTGGTTCTTTGTAATTACATCCTTCAGCGTATGCCGAAAGTTGCATCCCATGATCGTCGAAAACTAACTTGGATGCTTGCTTATCTTTTAACCCATCTTTGGTTTTGAAGTCAACAAATATTCCTGATTTAGAATACAAATCTATCTTACCACCGTAACCGTTAGTAGAACAAAATGAGTCTTCCGCTATCCAAGTTTCATCAGGAAATTCTTTGTCTAAATAATCCTTAATAACTTTGTAAGCTTTAGTTTTTGTGCCGCCCATGAATCCTTGCTCGATCATAGCGTGAATAATTGTACCACGTTCTGCAGCTTTGCGTCCTATCTCTTTTGAGTCTTGCTTACACCTGTATGTAAACTGCTCTAAAGTTTCGCCTGGGTTTTGTTTCAAAGTAATAGCGGAGTTCAATGCTTGATTGATCTTCCAGTTTTCGAGAGATGGCTTTGCAGCCATCCCTATTATTGTGGTAACAGATGGAACATATCCATGCTTTCTAGCATCTCTAAGTGTAGTGTTTCTTTCGACACCATTCAAACCTACTATAGTATATGTAGGTGCGCCTTCACTGTCATACCAGTGTCCTGCCTCACTAAGTTGCTCCATTAAACAGCAGCACCCTCTACGTCAACAAACTCAGCTACTAAATCTGCGTCGTCATCCATAGTTTGTTTGTTATTTTCTTCCCATTTAGTTAAGACAAAGTTATTAGACCATTCAATCCAATCTAAGAAAGACTGAAATGTCTTACTATCTTCTTCTACTAAGTCCACTTTATCCTTTACTGCAAATGTCATCGTAGCAAAGGTTGCACCAGTAGGCATTGAATGAGACTCCGCCCCTAACTCAATGGCATAAGCAATGGGTAGAACACCCTTCTTAGATAAAGCCCTGACGGTTGCATCTAATTCTTTAATGCTCGTGTTGTTCTTAATGTCTAATATGAATGGTATCTCTCTATCATATCCTTCAATAGATTCACCATTACTATTCATAGCTCCTCCATTTATTTTTATTGCACCAAACAAAACCTTAGTACGTCTAACGACGCGCATTATATCTTTTGTTTCTTGTGGCACACTTTCCCAATCAGTTACAAACCCTGATGGTCTACCTATATTAAATGTACCGCGTGTATCTTTTAAGTCTGACTTCAGATCATTAGCTAATACTGTTCTGTCCATCTTATTATTCTCAGCATCCCACTTCGTATATTGTACACGCTGTGCGAATATTCTTATGGACGGATTAGCTACATAAATTGTGTCATCCTCTATCTTTAGAGCATATGTGCCGACAGGTAATACTTCTGTCTTCATCTTCTTTCCTGCTACATCTACTTCGCCCATCTGAGCAGAGTGAAGTATGCTTAGTCTAGCTAAGTTAGATGTCTTATTTGTGCTAGGAGTAGACGTACTAACTCCCATCATCTCAGCCATTGAACGGCCTGAGTTATCGTTTACTGTAAGTTCCGTATTCATTATATATACCTTTTAATTTTTATGTGGTGAAAAGAGTTATAGTTATACTCTCAAACGTCGTTTGTGTCAAGCCAATTAGAACCTATTTTTGCTTCTAATAACATAGGTACATTCATTTTTACATCATAAGCCTCCTCGATAATTAAATCTAAGTCATTGTTCATATCAGTTATAATTTGTATAACATAATCTTTCTCATTAGGGTGGACATCAATCACCGTCGAGTCATGTACTGTATTAACTAAGCACGACTTCAGTGGCTTCAATCTCTCATCTAATTCTAGTAAAACTACAGGTACAATATCACCCGTAGCAAAACCCTGTACTGGGTAGTTCTTAATCATGGTGAAGTGTGATGGCTGTCCATTCACTCTTCGCTCTACATCAGGGAACGCATACTGCCGACCTGATGGTGTCGTTATCTTTCTATGGCGCAATGCTTCATCACCTAGCTTCTTGTGCCATTTGGCTATGCCTTTATATTTCTCATTGAAGTGTTTGTAGTATGCGGCTTCAGCTTTACTTCTGCCATACCCACTCGCCCCAAACAACGGCGCAAACGTATGGCCTTTCGCCACTTGTCGTGACGTTTCTTGTCCTGCATCAGTTATAACTTTAGCTGTGTAACTATGCACGTCAAACCCTGTAGCTATCTCATTCATAGCAACCTTATCCTGGGACAAGTATGCGGCAACTCTGAACTCTAACTGTGCAAAGTCTGCCTCTAATATATGACCGCCCTGCCATCGAGATACAAATACACGCTTAACTGGGAACGTACCACCACGAGGCATGTTCTGCATGTTGGGGTTACGTCCACTAAAACGCCCTGTTGCAGTGATATGTTGCGTTAAACCTACATGAAGGAAACCATCCTCTTTTGTGTAGTTACTTATACCATCAACAAACGAAGATAGATATGTCGATACAGCACTCAGTCTCTTTATATCTTCTAAGAACTGTATTGCTTTATCCATGCGTTTTGTTTTAGCTGTAGCTATCAGTATATCTAAGTTGCCTTTACTTGTACTAAAACCATTAGCACTTACCCATGTTTTGTTTGGTGGATTAAATCCTAGCCCTGCTAGTTTGTTAGTCTCTTTAAGTTGATAGCCGCGTGCTAAACAATCAGGACACTTGTTAGCCTTCTTAAAGTTTGTACCATCCTTTTTCTTTTTGTAACGACTGCCCTCACCATTACACGTCGGGCAACTAAACGCCGTTGTCTTTCGAAGTAGTTTACTATTGGCGGCGACTGCATCTCTAAACTCAGGTAAGTTGCTCGTAAAGTCAAACAACTCCACCCATTCTTTTTTGTCTATGACTTGTCTACTGAAGATAACCTGTGACACTTGTTCTGGGCTATTTAAATTGACTGGCGTATCTCCCATCAAATTTCGTATCTGTTTGAACAGGCGTTGCTCTATGTTAGTCTTCTCTTCTTCAAACTCTTTCCTTACTTCTCGAAGGGCGAGTCTATCCACTCTGAACCCTGACATATACATTCGGGTAAGGGTTTTACAGACTTTGCAGGTAATGGCTCGAACTCTATCCATTCCGTTGGAGCAGCTTTTGGCGTACCCTTCGGTATCAATAGCATGGAACAACTCTGTAGTAGTGTCGATGTCACAACCAAGATAGTAACTAAGTTCATCAAGCGGTATTTCATTTGTGTTGTATCCTTCTTTAAAATATTTCTTTAATGTATCGTCCTTCTGAAAGTTTAAGTTTCGTCGTTCAGCACAAGCCAACAGACTCAGCGGCTGTTTCTGTCCTCGCTGTAATATGTATTCAGCTAACATCGTGTCATATATCTCGCCATCATACTCAAACCCACTCGCCCATAACCACATCAAGTCGTGCTGTGCATTGTGCATAATTAGCAATGTCGTCTGGTCTAATATAGTTTGTAGTAACTTAGCATTAGCACCAGTTCGATCATTGTATTCTACATGGTCAAACGTCAAGATATGTCGCTCACTAGGTATATCTACATTCTTTGTGCCGACTTGAACCAAGAAGTTAGTTGGCTCAAATGGGTCCATATGTGTTTTGTTGTTACGTTTGGTAACTGTGTTCTCTACGTCTAGCACTAACCTCATGCGGTATACTGCGCTATATCTCCTGCCAACTGACAAGTAATGCGACCATGAAAGCCGCCCTTCAATTTGTTTTTAGCTACGTTTAAATGTCTCTCCGTATCGTCCATCTCACTCCCTTCAACAACTTTTGTTTTACCTATTAATATCATTAAGTCAGCCTCTGCCGCCTTGCCTGTCTTACTACCCTCCAACATAGATTGGTCAGGCATAGCTAAACCTTCTGCTGCCGCACTCAGTTGTGACAACCAAAAGACTGCACAATTATATTCCTTAGCTATGTTTCGGGCGTGTATCGTAGCATCTCTTAAATATACATCTGACTTGTCACTTGTGCGAGGTGCAAACTTATCGCCCATATCTAACACTACAACGTCGGGTTGTGTTGCCTTAACTACTGCCTCAACCCAAGCTAAATCCTTACCTGTTGAGTCTCTAATATTTATGTTACTACTAACTTTATTGTACCGTAGTGCCGCCTTGGGTTGGTTGGTTTTTATCTCATCTAGTGTCATGGTTGTAGCCGACGATAAGTACCTAGAACCTACCCTGTGAGAGGCTTCTTCATTACATAAAATTACACATTTAGCACCCTGTTGTGCAAACCCATGTGGAGAGGCTATAATAGAGGCGTGGAAGCTAGTCTTGCCTGTGTTAGGCCGCGCCCCTAGTACAATAAAATGACCACCACTCACGCCCTCTACATTGCGTCTCAGGGTAGGTATATTAAACTTCCATTGTGTCTCTTCTGCGTTAGCTTTTAGTAGTGTTTCAATGCTCATATCTTCAAACTCAATCTTTAAGTTAGGGGTAAAATCATCTTGGTAGTCTTCAACAATTTTTCGCAATGGCTCTAAACTATTCTGCGTACCATTAACAAAAGCATATCCTATATTAGCTACCTCTTCGCCGACGACCTGTTGAAACATTTTAGATATAACTTCATTCGCTACATCTTTATTTAACGCACTGCTGTTAGCTATCTTCTGAAATATCTTTTTGTACTGCTCCTTGTTCGATGTAGTGAGTGTCTTATTTGTAGCGTAAAACAATGCCTCTAAATCAGCAAGTGAGATACCTTGATCGTATGTCTCCATTGCGTAGTCTAATACTTGCTTTACCTTCCTTACATCCTTAGTAAATATTTTATCTTGGCATCGTATTCCTTTATGTAATTCATAGAACTCTTTATCCATTAGAGTTTTTATTAGCGATAATTCTGTCATGTTACCTTTCTTCTCCTTCTGCCTATATATGCCCCGTTCCTATCCCACTTAAAGTAGTCCATCGGGAAAGGCCAGTAGTACCACTTTGTTGGCCTTGACCCTCCCACATTCCAAACCTCCTTAACTGCTCCCCATCGCCCCACTTGGCATAACCCGACGCACGCATCATATTTTTTTGGGGGTTCTTTTAATGATACCCATAATGTTCTCACTTATGCGGCGGCTTTTCGAGTGCTGCGATTACAAGTATAACATAAACACCTAGCGTTATCTAATGTCGTTGGACCTCCATCAGTATGCCTCTCAATGTGGTCTGCGTCCATTTCATCGAAGGATATTTTTTTGTTACAAATCTGACAAGTCTGTTCATCTTTATAGTATAAAAACAATCTTTCTTTTTCATTGTATGCTCTCCTTGGGTCTTTGGGTTTTATTTTGTCACCATGCCACATTAAAAGATATTTAGTTAGTATATCCACTCGACCTAAAACATTCTTTTTACTAAACACTCCAGAATAAGATAAGTGCTTGTAAGTAGTAAACGATGATACTTTTTGTTCGTATAAATCTTTTATTCTTTCTTCTTCAAATCTGCGTAATGTATCTCGTATTAAATCAGAAATCTCGCAAATCGGACTAGCATACTCTTTAAGAATTTTTTGTGTTAGCATACAAAAAACCACTGTCGTTGCTTTACTTTTAAGTATAGGGTCTTTGTCCTCAAACATAGTGTGCAAAATAGTTAATCTTTTAATTAAATTAGATTTAACAATATTTAGTTTATCGTCCTGTATAAGGTCTTCTCTTTCCAGAAATAAATTAATAAAACTTCTACTTTCTAGTAGAGCGAAATCTTGCCTTTCAACAACGTGCTTATATTCAAGGACTAATAATTTTAGTGCAATGTCATAAAAGTCAAACCGACTGTCCTTAAATGAAACTTTCTCTTTAAAGTATGGATGTTCAGCAATCTCTTTTGCTGCTGTATTTACAGGATTATCATATGAGTTATTATATTCAGGGGAAACTAAAGGTGTATGAGAATTTAATCTGCGGAATTGTTCTCTTACCAAGGGCTTAGGCCAATGCTCAAGATAAACTATATCAACAGCCATGTTTTTAAAATACTGTTTTAGTGGCTCACTAAATTTTACATATGTATCACCTGCTTTTGGGTAATCCTTTTCTTCTAAGTTACAATATCCTGCAGGGGTAAATAAGAAAGTACTGCTTAATTTAAACTCGCCTCTAAAAAATTGTATTAATGTTGTTAGCCTCTGTTGTCCGTCCACAATACCATATTTAAAACCAAGATCGTCTACTCCGTTGTACGCCTCACAATAAATTTTAGGACAATCAAAAGTGTTTAACAAAGAGTCTATGAATATTTGTTTACGATCTTTTTTCCATAACCCTGCCCTTCTTTGAAACTTTGGACGAGAGTTATATAATAACCACTCCATGTATATACTTCCTAAACTTACTGTTCTTTTATTAGTGTTTCGCATTTATAGTATTCCTTCCAATGTTTGTATGTCTGCCTCTTTTTTATATTTTATATCATCTTGTAGCCGCATAGCTATTGTCTGTCTACCCGTCCAAGAATGTATTTCTTTTCTGTATTCCAAGTTCTTGTGTGATGCGTCTGGGTCTAGGGCAACAATTACCTTATCGTAATCTTGAATATGCTCCATATGTTTCACGGATAATGACGTACCTAAGATTGCCATTCCTGTTACATTTTGCCACGTACTACATATAGTATACGCACTAATGGCATCCTCGACAATCACAACGCGCCCATTTGATCCGCCTTGGCACGACGTATAAACTACTGCATTGCCTGTATATCTAAACCACTTAGGCACGCCACCATCTAGCGACCTACCCGTTGCATCAATAAGCCTACCGTTCTCTCTGATAGGAAATACTGCACGCTTATCTTTAACGTCATATAATAACTCAGCATCATGTAAGTTCCACTGATCTCTGAACTTAGTGACTAGCCCATGATCTGCTGTAGGTTTTACAACGTACTCAGGAACCACCCATAACTCTGTAGCCTCATCATTATATACTGCATTTTGTTTGCGTATCTTGTTATATATTTCGTGCGCTGTAAGACCTTGATGAACTGCCCCTTTTGTATTGCACCTTAACTTGTAGCAATGATACACAATAACGCCGTCGTCATTGCTAACAGATAAAGTATTCCTACTGTTACATTTGGGGCAATCCACTCTTGTTGTTCCTTCATTAGGAAGCTCATACGACAATACAAACTCCCTAATGTTCATTCCCTTTCCTCCCTTCTAGTGCCTTCACTGCACCACTGTATGTATTAACTAAGTATGGTTTAACTGACTGCGGCGATCTATGTCCACTGACTTGCATAACACCAGCCAAATCAACACCACCCTCAACCATCTCAGTAATAGCTGTACGGCGTAGATCCATAGCCCTCAACTCTCGCGGTAACTTAGCTTTATCCTTAACTTCATTCATTAAGTAACTAACCTCCTTGATGTTGTAGGGTGTATAGGATTGCCCGATAGGTCGTACTCTGGGCGCGACATATTCTTGAAAGCCAAAGTCTTTCTCTTGTTGTCGTAACATCTTAATTAAGTTGTCACTAATCGGTAGATGTACTTCTGCACCTCGCTTGCTCTGTTTAATGTCCAGGCGTTTCTCATCGAAGTTAATAGCACTCCATTTTAAGTTACGCATATCGCCAACACGTTGCGCCCAATCATAGGACATATGAGTTATCAACCCAATGCTACGCCATCGAAAGTCTGCGTAAGCTACACTCAAGAACTTTTTTACATCACTGCGCGACCACTTAACACTGCGAACCCCATCAGCCTTGCGCGTTAAATTATTAATAGGGTTCTTATGAGTAATCTCTTTTTGCATTGCGTACTTGAATACTACATTCAATACGGCGGCGCGTAGGTTAGCTGTTCTCCTGCCTACGTTAAGCCACTGTTCATATGCGTCACTCAAATGTTTAATGCTTATGTTCTTTAACTTGATGTTGCCTAGCTCCTTGCCTTGCACCAGTGTGATGCAAGACTTGTTTAAGTGTCGGTCGTAACTAACTTGCGTTGCCGCCGTTAGCCCACAGAACAAGGGTGACTTCTTATAGTAGGCCACCATTGTTGCTAGTGTATCTTTCTCTGTTGGTATGTTCATCTTTTATTATTCCTCGCAATTCTGTAGCAAACATAAAACCCTACAACATATAAGGCTATGAATAGTATGTGTATAATATGTATGTCCATTAGTTTCTCTCCTATCTCTGAAATTGTAATTCATATGTATAACCATCCGATGTTTTGAATGTTATTAATGAATGGCTATATTCGTTTTTAGTTACCCATTTAGATTTAAATACAGTGTGGCAAACTTCTTCTTTCATATGCCCATGTAATATACGTTGGCTAGGTCTGGGGGCCGCCGATAACACGCCGCCTAACATTGCGCCGCCTACTGCCCCTTTATCGTTGCCTGTTACTACCTTACCTAACAAGCCACCAAGTAACATA
>Ga0098051_1000818_pt1 | contig 11809 bp, 18 predicted proteins | sample 14BtaG_FD_77069 | JGI IMG/M metagenome (GOLD analysis project Ga0098051, IMG submission 77069) | Marine viral communities from the Subarctic Pacific Ocean - 14B_ETSP_OMZ_AT15311_CsCl metaG | ecosystem: Environmental > Aquatic > Marine > Oceanic | place: Pacific Ocean | collected 2015-01-18 | reverse complement strand
CTACATGACCATTTGACCAAATTTTATCAAAAGGATTTTTGCCTTGAGAAATTAACTCTTTAGAAGTTACGATCCAGTTAGCAAGGTTCTCTTCTTTTCTTCTAAGGTTATCAGCTTCAACTTGATCTTGATTCCTTCTGATGATGTCGTTGAGGCTTTCATCAGCATATGATATGTCAAGAGGATAAATGTCATTTTCCTTTTCGACATACTTCATAGCCTTGCTCACTGCTTTTTTAGGGTCAGTAGAAAGGTTTACAATATAATCACCTTTTGAGTCATGCCCATAACCAAGGCAAAGAGTATACATAGCTGTTAGCTCTCCACTAGATATGTAATATGTTAGCTCTTTAAATATTTGATTTTTCATTACGCTACCTCCTGTTCTTTTAAAAATTCATAATGCTTTTTTAAGAAGTAAACAGAAGCATGTGCTTTCTCAAAATCATGATAGAAAATACGCTTGGTATTACCATGTCGAGGATAGTCAGCCAAACTATCATCGTGATAAAGGTCATATTGCTCTAACATATTTAAGTAGCTAGTAGCATCGTACATAGGTTGGTCACCATCCATAAATTGTGCCAACCTCATGCCTGTCATGTCATTAGGAAGTTTAATGCTGTACATAGGGTTAGGATATTTAGATTTTTCACCATCTTTGTAATTGTAAGCATTGGCTACAACCTCTAACTCAAGGTTCATAACCTCATCCCACTCAGGTGAATACTGTTTTAAATGTTTTAATGATCTCATTACGCTACCTCCATGGCTTTAGCAAAGTTACCTACAATTTCATCTCGAACCTCTTGTTCTTCTTTACAAGCATCATAGAATTGATCTACAGGTATGTCGTACATTTCGCTTAATGTTTTGATGTATTTATCAAAACCAACTGTGTGCCACGCTATTACCAAATCTTCTTTGCTAACAGGTGCTTTAAAAACATCATGTGCTGATTTACTCATATTTTCTCCTTTTTTGTTATTTAATTTATTTCCCATATAAGTAATATACATCTTTTTACATAAATGTACAACTTTTTACACATATATTACACATTGTAAGTCACTGATATGTCGTATTATTTAAAAAAAGTCGAAAAAAAAGGGCTCTTTCGAGCCCTTTTTAAGTAATAGTTGAGTAATAAACGCTATTACAAATCGTTCAATTAAGCTCCTTGAGAACCATACATTCCTCTCCAATTCGACCAACCAAAGCTATATCTTTCTCTAGCTTTGTATCGAATATTTCCTGTTGAGAAATCAGGTTCCATGTTGGTCTCCATTCCTGTTCTTTGGAACATTTTAAGACCTTCACCTTGATCTGAAACAGATGTCAGACAGAACCAAGCATCAGGATCATTTAGGTAATGATTAACTGTATAGCCACCGGGTAACACACCTGTGTTTTTGATAGCGTTAATATCATTATCTGATGTTCCTGATCTTAGAGTGCTGTTCAATATTCTGTCAGCAACAAATACTAATTGTGGTGGAACCACAAGTTTTGAAGCATTAACAGATATTGTCAATCCTCTGTCATCTGTAAAAGTTGAGATGTCAATAAGTGCATCTTCCAATGAAGTTTCATTGAGGTCAGCCATTGAAGTCGCTCTATTCGCAGCAGTTCCACCACCTGCTAGTGGGTGATCTGTAGCGATTAAAGGTTTTCCATCACCACCAGTGAAACTGGTAGAAAATGCGTTATTAAGTACATTGGCACCTTTCACTTCTTTGGTGTTAGCCATTGATCGTGCTAGTGCTTTTGTATATCTCTTCCCTAAAGAATCATAAAGATTATCTTCCACAGCTTCTTCAGTTAGTGCAAAAGCTAACGCAATAGTGTCATGCGTATATCTTGCTGTATAACTTTCAGAAGAGTTGTCGAAAACAACCCCTTGTCCTTCAGACTTAGTTGGTGCTGAACCAAAACCCATAACCAATACTTCTTCTTCAAAGGCTTTTGATGAGTCTTCGATTGAAAAAATTTCAGAATATTCTTGTTGGTACTGATCGTACTCAAGTCCAAATAAACTGTTTAGACCGGGTTCGAGTTCCTTCGCTAATTGTGCTCTTGAAATTGCCATAATTTATATCCTTATGCTAAACCTGCACCTTTTTGCCCACATATATGATTTTGAATCACACATAGAACATTAGTGTCAGTCGAACCTACATCCGAGTTATTAGGGTCTTCAGAAATATCTAAGACTTTCAGTGGCAGTGAAGCAGTGGTGTTACCAGTACTAACTGCACATTCAGTGTTTGATCTTCCTGACTTCGTGTCGCCCACAGGTGATCCATCAACAATGTCGAAATTTCCGAACAAGTCTGCAACTGGAAAAGCTGCATTGCATTGTACTTCAAAAACAACATTAGGGTGATCTATCACATGAGCCATAATATCAGAGGAAGTAATACTTCCTGCATAATAGTTACTAAAAATCTGCTCGCCCTCAGAGTTTGTATAGCTTACGCCATTGAAAACTCCAATGATAGGTACAGTTCCAGTAGCGGCGTGTCTGCCCAATACTCCTGCTGTTAGCTGAGTAACCAAGTCTCCTTGATAAATTGGGGTAGTCGCACCACTAGCGATTCTGTATCTTGATTGTCCACCTGAATAAGGTGCACCACTCATCATACGAACAGGTTTTAGTCCAAATGGAGCATTTTTATTTGCCATAATTTAGTTTCCTGTTATTAAATTACTTTTTTTGTCCAAAAGTAACCTGAGACTCTCGTTTAGAATCATACCTAACATAGCGATTATCTTTGGCAGAGTCATTAAACATTGTGTTGTCCAACGCTTCATTTGCTAAAGCATTTTTCTCTTCGTAATGTGATCTACGCTCTTTGATAGTTTCTATGGGCATTTTTGCTAAAACAAGACCCTCGTTATGTATTACGCCTGCCATCTTACCTTTTTCGTGTGTAGGAAAATGCCAACCTTCAGGTAGCTCAGAACCTTGTACAAGTTCCCAACCTTCCCTCAGTCTATAACTCATGTTATTTGCATCTTCTTGACCCAAAGTTGCTTCTCTGATCCACCTGTATTCATAGCCTTCAGGTGGAGGAGGAGTTTCAAGTTTTCTGACAGGTCTCCATGGTTTTCTACGAGCCTCTTTATCGTGTGTCTCGGAATCACGAACAGTTCTAGTCATGTCTAAATTCTTTTCATCTTTCATTAAATTACCTCTCTTTGTGAAATTTTTTGTTTCTCTTGGGCTACTCTTTTCAACCAGTCATCTTCTGACATGTTGTAAGGTTTTAACCCTCTGAGGCGATCTACTTCGGACTTAGAAAAAGTCACGCCTTTCTTTTTAGCTTGTGTTTTTTGCCGACTTCCTACAGAAGCAGATGCGACTCTTTGCACAGAGGGTCTATCATCTTTTGCTTCGGCTTTTTCATTGTTATCCAATGAAGGATAAACTTTAAAAACTCTTTTGTTTAACTCACTATAGTAGTCATCTGAATCAGCTTCAAAGCCTTCGTTGACTAAATTAAAATGAGTAAAATACGCAAATTGGGTTGCTTCAACACTTTCTTGGTTGGATTGATCTCCATACCAAGTATTTTTACTTGCCCAATTTAAAGCCTCTCTAGTAGGCTGTACATCAGGCTGTTGTTGAACTTGTTGTTGAGCTTGTTGTTGTACTTGCTGTGTTTCTTGTGGCTCTTGTTTTCTATTTTTAGCCATGCGTAATTTTTCTTTTTGTATAGAAAGATCACTTTTTAGAGTGTCTGCTTTAGACATAAGCTCTGCATCACCTGACTCAACAGCTTTTTTGTACAATTCATTGGCTTGTTGTTCTTTAGCATCAATGGATTGTTCTTCTGCAAGCAAGGTTTGTGCACCAAGTTCATTGGTATGTGTACGCAAGGCATTAATTTCAGCATCTTTTTGAGCTGCTACTTGCTCAAGATACTGTGCTCTTTGTTCAGCTTCTTTTGCTCTTTGAGTAAGTTTGTTTACTCTTTTAGAAACACCTTTTGTGTATTCATCTAATTCATCGTCAGATTGAACTACTGCTTGGGCTTCATTTTTATCTGTTGCTTCCTCAACTATTTCAATGTCTAGTTCTTCAGATGCAACTTGTTCTGTTTTATTTTCTACCATTTATAAACTCACTATATCATCAGGATTAGAAATTGTCGCAATAACTTCGTCATCGTTTATTATTCTGACTTCTGCACCATCATCTAATTTAAACCTAGCACCTGCGTAACGACCAATGAGAACCCATTGTTTTTCGTGACACCATGGTGCTCCATATTTTTCTCCACTATAACAAAGAGGTCCACATTTCACCACATAAGCCACAACTGTTGCCAGTTGTTCCTTGTCTTGTGATTCTTTTGTGAGAAGGATTCCTCCTTTTGTAACTCCCTTACCACGATAAGGCAGTACCAAGATTTTCCAACCAGTAGGTTGAGGCATACGATCTAAAACAGAATCATCTAGCTTGCTTGGGTCTAATACAACCTCATCAGGTTCTACATAAGCTGAGGATAATTCTACTGTTTTTTTAGTCATTGTTTGCCTTAAAGTAATTTTTTATAAAATCTTGTACATAATACAACGCTTCCAGTTGTCCTTGCAAGTATTTGTGGTGTTCCATGTCATTTAATCCACCACCCATATATGTTTCTTTAATTGCTTCGATTTTAAGATCGATCTCTTTTTGCAATTTATCAAGAAAATCTACATCCATTAGCTTCTCATTTTAAATTCAAGACCCTGAGTAGCTGCTCCACCACCTCTGCACTTAACAACCTTAACTCCACCACCCTTGGCTTTATACTGGACTTTAACGCCTTTTTTCTTAGCAGCGTTTTTTGCCATCGCAATACCCTTTGGGCTGTAATCATAATGTTTTCCACTTACTTTTGGCATAATTTCTCCTATTTTTTATTTTTAGAACCTTTTGGTCTACCTTTTTTCTTTGGTGCGACCTTTGTGACTGCTTTTTTTACTGCTTTTTTTGGCTTAGTTGTTTTCTTTTCAGCTTTTTTAACTTCTTTGGTTGTTTCTTTGACAACTTTTTTAGTTTTTTCTTCAACAACAGGAGTGGATGTATTAATAAATACTTCTCCTGAATCTATTGCAGCTTGTTTCATTGCAATTCTTTCATCAGAAAGTTTTTTTCTTTCTGCTAATGCTTCTTCTTTTGCAAGTCTTTCTGCTTCTTCATTTGCTCTATCAATTTTTTTTTGAGCTTTAAGTTCTTGAACTTTCTCTTTTATGTAAGATGTTGTCATATTAATTACCTTTAAGTTTTGATTGTAACTCCATTAGTTTTAATTCTGCTTGTTGTTGCATCCTTTCTATGGCTAATTGGAGTTTATCATCAGCTATAGCTTTTTGCATATCCAAGCGTTGTTGTTGCATTTGTGTATCAAGAGCACTGGTTTGTAGTTGCATTTGTTGTTTTGCATCAAACTGTTCTTGATCCATGTCTAATTCTTTGTCTTTTAATTCTAGTTCTTGTTGTCTAATAGCAACCAAAGGATCGCCTTGATTTGATTGACTAATAGATTCCATAAACTGCGTAGTCAGTTCTGCCAAGATAGGTGAACTCATTTGATCTAGCATCATTTGTATCTGTAACTGAATTTGTTGTGCTTCTTCAGGTGTGACTTGTTGCATTTGCATTTGTACCTGTGCAATTTGTTCTTGCATTTCAGGTGGCATTTGTTGTTCAGCTATTTGTGATGCAAAGAACTGTAAATGTTGCATGACATGACTAATAATTAACGATTGTAACTGTGGGTTATCTTTAACCACTTGTGTTAAAAACAAACTTTGGTGTGCTTGTACATGAGCTTCATGATTTTGTTCTGCAAAGGCTTGTGCAGGCTGACCCAATAATAAACCACTGTTTTCTATGCCTGCATCTAATGGTTTTGGTGTGTTATCAGCAGGTGGTTGTAATAAAGCATCTACATTATCAACACCTAGAGCACTGTACATCCTGTAATAGGCTTCATATATGCCTGTAGGACCATGTATTTCAGGGTTTGATTGAACCATTTGCAATAATTCTTGAGCCATAGTGATTCTTTGGCTTTGTGAAAATATGTTTGGATCAGAGACAGGCACAATGTCAATACGATCATCAAAATCACTTATTTTAATCTCTCTTGTGCCTGAACCAGTGTCGTATGGATATTCAGGTGGTAAGTAATCTGCAAAAACTTTAGCTAATAAGTTAAATTCTAGTCTTTGTGAGTAGTGCAAGCGTTTATGAATAGCACTCATGACCTTGGTGCCACGCTCTAATAAAGCTACTGTGGTTCCAACTGGCATGGCTTGGTTCATATCACCTACATTCATATCACCAATTGATGCAAAGCGTTTGCCTGAATCTACTAATAAACCAAGTAATTGCATTAATACATTGCTTGGTTCTTTAATAGGTAAAGGAATTAAGTTTTCTCTTAAAGAACCACCAGTGGTATCAATATCTCTAAATTCACCCGGTTGTAATGGATCAGCTTCATCACGAATACGCATGCCTCTAGCTTTAAATCCTGCAGGTAAATTAGCCAATGTTCCTGCATCAATAAGTTGTCTAAGAATAGATGTGGTAGCTTTAGATATACCACCAATCATGTGTGATAGACCTAACCCATAGAAACCTAAACCGGGCAAGAACTTATACTGTACAAAGTAATTTATTTTGTTTTTAGTTGGGTCATTTGGATTGTAATTTCTTCTTATTGCTAATATTTGGTTAGATTGTTCATCTATGGTAACGATATAAGGTAGTTTTAATCCTGTTGGCTCACCCATATCATCTTTATCTTCAAAACCCTCTAAATCAAGAATGGTGTGTACTTCATAGATAGTTCTGTTGCGATCTTCTGTATAACTTGGTGAGGTACCTTCAATCTCATCAATCTCAGTGGTCACTTCATCACGACTTTCATAAGACCCTTCAGGTATATCTACATCTATGTAAAAACCTGATAGTTGCTGTTTTTTAATCTCATTACGAGACATGGTAATCGAATGAGTAATCCTTTCTGCTGATGACATATCAGGTGCTTCGTATGGAACAATTAAGTCTTCAGGTGGTATAAATTTGGATATTGCTCTTTGTAATACAAAATCAAAGTAAATTTTCTTAAAACATGAACCTGCAAGTGGTAAATAGAATAACAATTGATCTAATTCAGGATCATAGTCTTGCATTACATTCATAATGTAATAATTCATAAACTCTTGGACTCTTTCAGCCTGTGACTCTGTTTGTACAGTTCTTGCACCAAGTATTTGTGTCTTAACTGGTCCTTTAGCAGGCAACAATTCTTTATAAGCCTGTGCTTGGAACTGTGTTGTAGCCTCTGCTAATATTGGGTGAATAACACCACTTGAGCCTTGGAATGGTTGAGAACGACTATCATCAAACTTCATGCCTAAGTATTTAAGACCATCTGTATAGGTTTTTTCCCATTCACTTCTTGATTCAAGGTCGCCATGAATAGAATCAATAAGATTTGATGCTAATTTAGATAATTCACTCTCATCTACAAACTCAGCTAAATTATCAAAAAAATCTTCTGTTTCGTTTTCCATGTTTGCAAGTTCAGATGCTATTTGTTCGTCTAGCAAAACTTCATCATTCATAACCACAATGTTATCTGATTCGCTAATAGCTTCTGACCTACTTTGTTCAGGGATAATTTCTACAGCACTGCCTGATTCTATGATGTCAGGATTATTTTCTGTACCTAATACTCTTTCAACTGCCATAATAACCTTAGTGTAGCACTCTTTTTTCGTTTAATTTTTCTAATAACTCTTCACTGTGTATTTCTTCTAACTCGCCATCAATTTTTAAACCTTGATACTCAGCAACAGCCTCAGCTATTTCCCAGTTTCTAGCAAAAATATTTGGACCTGCATATTCTTCGCCATCATGAATAAAGGATGTTAAAAAAATTTTCATTGTTTAATAATACACTGTTCTGTCTTTTCTTAATAATTTTACTTCATCTTGGTAATCTTCGTGCAATGACAAAAAACCACCTTGTCTGAAACGCATTAAAGCCATAGTTGCACTATCGCAATAGTCATCATTATCACCATAAGGGAAACTTGCCATTTCTTCAATAACTTCGTCTGCAAAAGTTTCATCAGGTGACCAAACCATGCCTGATTCAAAAATAGGTGCAACACTGTTCATTCTAGCAACTTTATCTTGACCTCTACTAGGTGTGTAGGCAGTGACAGGTATTCCCATTCGTCTTAGTTCTTGTGTTAAGGGTGTGCCTGATGCCTTTGCTTCAATTAATACACAATCAGGCTCCCAGTATTTATATTCATCCCAAGCCAGTCTTTTAAGTTCAGGAAAATCAACACGCATCCTTTTGGCATCTAATAAAATAATACATGGCGTTTCATTGGTTTCGTGTTCAAAAACAGCCCATGTAGTAATTGCAGAATAGTCAGCAGTTTCTTTTTTAGAAAAAGCTGTATCGTAACTTTGTATAACATAATCATAAGCAGGCACTTGTTCGCCATGCCATTTCTTCCACCATTCTCGTTTAACAATAGAACCTTCTTCAGCAGTAGGATTTTGCATCCACTGTGCGTTCCATTTTGCTATAGGTAACGATGCTTTAACTCCCAATAATTCTTCTTTCTTCCAAAACTCACCCCACAAAGGCTTGTCTGTTTTTGGCATAATTGCAGGAAACTCTACGATTTCCCATTGGTCAGCATTGTCATCACCTTGTTTTTTAAGCACTCTACCAACCAAGTCTTTTGTGCTCCATCGAGTCATAACAATCACAATAGTTCCACCGGGCTGTAATCTCTGTCTAGGTCCTGATGTATACCATTCATAGGCAGAGTCCATTGATTTTGGTGATAGTGCATCTTGTTCACTATGTGGATCATCAATAATAAGCAAATCAGCACCACGACCAGTAATAGCACCTCCCACACCTGCTGCGAAGAACTCACCCTCCATGTTACTTGTCCATCGACCTGCTGATTTATTGTCTGATTGAAGGCTCACATTAGGAAAAACAGTTTGAAAATCCTCTGAATCAATCAAATTTCTTACTTTTCGACCAAATCTGACTGCTAATTCTGATGTATGGGTACATTGTATGATCTTTAAAGCACCATTTAGACCCATCATCCATGCAGGAAAGAAAGTAGAAGCAAATTCTGATTTAGAATGTCTTGGTGGCAAACAAACAATTAATCTTTTCAGTTTTCCTTGTGCAATACGATTAAATTTATCAGCAATGATTTTATGGTGGCGACCTTCAATAAAAGTTTCACCCCACATGTGTTTTACAAAACTCATAAAGTCTTTTTGGCAAGAATCTTGTTTGCCAAGTTCATCGTATTTTTGTAATAGAGTAAGAGCCTCAGCTTTATCTTGAGGTGAAAGAATATCAAAGTCTTTTAGATCGTTTAAATTCATAAAAGTCGGACAGAATAGATAGATAGTGACATTTTTGGTTCTATCCTGTCCTAAGCACTAATGGAGTTGTGCCTAAGAAAATTATAAACCAATTACACCTCATACCATTCTTTATTTTCAAACATTAATGCTTCAGCCTCTCTTCTGCGTATTAAACCTTGTTTAACTTCGCCATTTGCCTTGTTCCAACGCTTAATTTGAGCAGGTACACCTTCATAATCTTTGTCATTTAACACCTTGAGTAGTGTACTGGACTTTAAATTGGTTGGTCCTAAGTTATATGTCCATGAAACCAACGAATCAAACTGATGTTGTTCTAGTGGAACCTCCACATACATGTCTACATAGTTACAATAATCCATTAATTCATGTATTAACATGGTTTCAGCCTCTTCTTGGGTGATTTCCATGTCTTCTGTAACATCTTTGGTGTGACCATAGCCAATAGTTAATACATTAGCGGCACATCTGTAGGCTTTTAGCTCACATCCTTCAAATTTTTTGATTAAGGCTATGCCTTCTGATGAAATTTCCATACTTTACCCCTATTTTTTATCAGTAATGGTGACTTTTCTGTAATAAACAATGACTTCTTGCAATTCATTGATGTAGCGTTTAAGTTCTTGCATGTTGTAAGCCATTAATTCGTAATCAGGCACAGACATAGCAAAAAATACGACTTGACCCTCTTCTTTTTCAACTCTTGCAAGAAATTCATCTAAATTTTTGCCTGAAACGACATACCAATATGGTTCTTTTAGGTCAATTGCTCTAGGCATGACAGGTTGAACGATGGTTCGTTCAACAGGCTTGGTAATTATGTCTACTTGTTGTCTACTGGGAATCAGACTGCAACTGCAAACCATCATCAAGGCTATCAATATGCCTACTGTCTGCTTCGATGCCATCAAATACTTTCTTGGTTCCATTATTTACCCTCGTTTCAATCAAACTAGGCTTTGCATTTGCTAACTTGGTAAGATTGTGTCGTTTAAAAATGTCTAAATAACGACTCATTTCTAATTCTATAGCGTTATTCTTGCTTTGCAAATCTTTCAAACTAGATGTTTGGAGTGCAAAATCGTTTTGTATAGACTCTAATGCTAGTTTTTGTTCTTTGTCTCTAAGTTCAAAGGCTTGGTTAAGTTCTGCTAGTTTTGAGTTTTCATTCCAAAGAAAAAATGTAAATAGTCCTAAAGCAAAAATAATTCCTATAAATATTTTACTCATTCAAACTCTCCCATACATTTGCTCCATTCTTCACTATCTACCTCAGCAGGGTATTTTGTAAACAATTTTTTTTTACAAATTTCGTATTGAGCACGCCATTTTGCAGGATCATAGGAATCAGACCATTCTTTCTCAGGCATAGGTACTGATGCACAAGAACTAAGCAACAAAAGACTGAATAGATTTTTCATTATCCATTCAGAGGGTTGCTATCTTTTTTGTCTAATTTATCTTCTACTTTACTTAAATTACTATCTAAACTTTGTAAGTCAGCTTTAATTGTGGCTATATCAGTTTTAATTTCTGTTACATCAGGTACAGAAATATTGTCTATTTCTTTTTCTAAAAATTGCACTGATGTTTCTATAGATGCAAAGCGTTCTTCAATAACTTTCATTTCGCTTTCTGTTTCACCCAATCCACCAATCTTAGCTTCTAGGTTGGCTATGCGATTGACATAGGTCGCTCCACTGTAGCCAAAGCCTGCAAGCGTTGTAACTATTGTTGCAAGAGCAATGAGTTGTCCTGTTTTACTTTGAAACCAATCCATAATTATCTCCAAATATTAGGTTCGTCACTTATCATTTCATTTAAACCTTTTAAATTTTCGTTTACTAGCCCATAAAATGCACCAGTATTGTCGTCTAGTGTAGCAGATGTATAAATATTTGCACTAATATACCAATCTGTAGCATCAGGAACGCTGACTTGTGAATAATTGTTAAACGCAGGTACATAGCCTATTAGTGCTATTAGTTTGGATTCATCACCATACTTACCTGTTTCTTGTTGTTGTTCTTCTATTTCTTCTTGTTGTGCTTCTATGTTTTGAGCAATAATTTTATCTGCTATTTGATCTGCTTCTGAGGCTGTCATCACACCTGAAGATGCTGTGTCAATTTCGCCTTGTAAATTTTGCACTTGTACATCAGCTACAACCATAGATGCAGAGTTATCAAATGTAGGTAAAGGTGTTATAGACATAGTTGCGTTATTAGAGCCACCCATATCATTTGACATAGATAAAACTTGGTTAGATTGTTGTGTTGCACTAGCAAACTGATCTGATGCACTAGGGCTACTAGAAGTGCTAATACCACCACTAGATGCTGTCGTGCTTCCTGTGGCTACATT
>Ga0098051_1000816_pt1 | contig 11821 bp, 7 predicted proteins | sample 14BtaG_FD_77069 | JGI IMG/M metagenome (GOLD analysis project Ga0098051, IMG submission 77069) | Marine viral communities from the Subarctic Pacific Ocean - 14B_ETSP_OMZ_AT15311_CsCl metaG | ecosystem: Environmental > Aquatic > Marine > Oceanic | place: Pacific Ocean | collected 2015-01-18 | reverse complement strand
TAGTAAGAACTGCCGTTCCAGTTGCAGTTGTTCCAGAGTCTGGTGCAGAAAAAGTAATACTAGGAACTGAACTATATGCTGTACCACCATCACTAACTGTTACAGATGATACAGCATCAGAAGTTAGAACTGCCGTTCCTGATGCTTGTGTTGCATCAGGTTTTCCAATTTTAACTAGAGGTGTGGTAACATAACCAGTTCCAGCTTTTCTAATTGTGAATGAATTTTCTACAGCAAACCCAGAAGTTACGCCATTACTAATCACATCAGCAGTAAATTTAGTACCATGTACATTTTCGCCGAATTTAAATGTACCACCAGAAGTCAGAATTGCTTCTGCAGTTGCATTAGTTCCAGTTCCTGTAATTGTTACTGTTGGAGCAGTTGTAGTATAACCACTACCAGGATTTGAAATTAAAATATCACTTACTGTATCACCTGTAATAGTTGATGCGACAGTAGTTGGTTTAATAGCACCAGTAACATCACCGATAGTTACTACAGTATTTCCACCATAACCAGTTCCACCGTTAGTAACATTAATGTACTTAATACCACGAACCCAATTATGAACAATTGAGTATGCAGTTTCTGCAGCAATCTTATCAATCTCGTCAACACCAGTCTCAAGTCTCTCATCGGCAAACTCCATGAGTTCACATGTAATATTGTAAGTAGGAACATCACCTAAAGGTCTCAGAGGTGTTTCATTCTCTACAAATTTAATTTGAAATAATTGTTGTGTAAGTGGGAAGTAAATTGCATCACCTTCATTTGGTCTTTCAGAACTAACCAAATTATTGGATCTTGATTGTACTAAGTCTTCCCATCTACGTCTAGAAACTACAAAGGTTGCTTCTTCAGAAATTCTTACGCCGAACTTACTAAGAAGAGTTCCGTCACCCTGAAACCCATCATAGTTTTGTAAATACATTTCAATGAGATAGTTCTCATCAAACCTAGAAAGAACGTCTTCTCTAAAAAGTCTATCTGTTGTTACCATCTCTCTAGGCAGGTAGTAAACATCCTGTCCATAGATCTGCATCGATTCGATGATTAGATCTTCATAGAGTAGTTGTTCCGATCTTGTTCCTTGGGAGAAATATACGTTCTTAGCCATATCATCCTACAAAGTCTAAAGGTGGTAATTCATATGTAGTAGTCATTTTATCCTCTATCGCTTGTAGTTCACCAACAGCATCATCATATAGTTGTCTACCATTAAACTCTACACCCCCAGGCATTTTAATTCCTTGGAATTTAATTAAATTTTGTCCCCATTGTCTCTTTATAAGAGATGTGAGATATCTTTTAACAAAAATCTCATTATAGAGTTTAGTAAATGCATCGGGATCTAATGCTCTATAACAATCAATAATAACATAATCACCTGCGTCCGAAAGATCCCAATCAATATCTAAATACAATCTATTTTGTACTTTATTATATCTGATATCTTTATTACCCTCAATTAAGAAATCTAATGTTTCAAGATATTGCATTGTGATTTCCATATTAAGGATATCATATGCATAGAAATTATAAAAATCATTTAGGAAGAATTGATATCTAAAGCCAAACATGTTATTGACCATTGAGTTAGAGATCTTTTTGATCCCCTCAACGCCAAGAACATGATCAGGTAGAGTTAAATATCCTCTACCTTCTTCAAAGTTAAGAGTTCTAGTTGTGCCCGTCACCCCAGCATTTGTATCTGTTGATGTTGACGGTGCATTTCTACCAGATCCTCCCTTACCGCCGTTTAAAACATCATCTTCAGTTAATTTGTACTTAAGGTACATTCTTTCAGCACCATTATAAGCCCTCTCAGTAAACAACTGGAGAGTATCATCGATGAGATCTTCAACTTGATCATCGTCAACATTGATCTCAATGACAGGTTTACCCAGCTGCCTCAAGCAGTATTCTTTTAATGTTGATCTACTACTTGGTTTTGCCATTATTCTTCCGTGGTGTAAGAATCTTTTTCAGATGTTTCAGGTTTAGGTTGCAAATCTTGTAAGAGTTTATTTAGATACATGATCTTAGACTCGAACATTAGATTTTGTTGTGTGAGTTGATTAATTTTGGCACTCATGACTTGCATGAGTGCATTCGCTTCATCAGGATTCATAATTACTCCAGTTTATCAGTATGTGCCACCGTCGAATGTAGTTGTCCAGGTTGGAACACCTGAAGCGGTGACAGTTAGGATTTGGTTAGATGTGTCAGCATCAGCACTACCAGCGGCAACAGTCCTCGTCAATCTCTTATATTGATCGAAGAATGCAACACCATTCAGAATACCGTCATCAAGTTTGACGGTCTTGAACCATGCAGAACCTCTAGTTCCACTAAAAACATTTGCGTTATTAGTAGAATCTGGAACGTACTTGAAATACTTTTCCCCTTCTGTAGTTGTGGTTTCGTCATAACCGAAGAAACCTAGTTTGGAATCAGTGCCGTCCAGATACTTGAACTGAATACCACGGTCCATGTTATCATCAGATGCTTGACTGATAGTCAGTTTTGCTTCTGCATCAATTCCAGCGGTAATCGTATTGGAAAGTGTAATCGTAGTGGTGTTGAATACCTTAGTATTTACTTTGGTAATCGCTGCAAGTTGTGCAGCAGTTGGGGTTCCACTACCTACATTAGATAATGAATTACCATTATAGAAGTCATCACCACGAGTAGAGATGTTGGAAGCAAGATCTAATGTTACTTCAGATGCAGTTTGAGAAACGAAAGTACCGATTTCAGCGAAAGAAGCACCATCATAGAAGTACAGAGTTGCACCAGAAGAAGGAGCAGAACTGAAGTTCTGAGAAACATTGAACGAAATTCTAACATTAGAAATCGTTGTGCTGTTTGGAATTGATGTTCCAGTAATTGATGCACCCTCTACAATAGAAGATGGATTGTCGATAACAAGATCAGAAGCACCAGAAGATGCTGCACTCATCACAGTTTTTTCGGATACAGTATCACCAATAGTGAAGACTGGATCATTAACTGACATCTCAGTCGAGTTAACAGTTGTAGTAGTACCAGCAACTTGAAGGTTACCACGAATGATAACATTACCACCTGCATCACCTGCATCGGGGAATGGGTCAAGAACTAAATCCTGTGCGTTGAGATTATCTGTAGAAATCTCATTACCTTGAATACGGATATGACCCAGATCCACCGTGGTACTTGCAGTACCAAGATTTACAGTAGTCGCAGCACCGAATGCATTGACTGTAGTTGCATTAGTATTTAAAAGATTGAATGACGGCTGATTGGTTGTGATGTCTCCACCATCAACATTTAAATCTAAATCAACATCAAGATTGTTATTAATACTTGTAGTACCAGTTGCAGCACCGATATCAAGTGCAGTAGCAGCACCAAATGCATTAACCGTAGTTGCGTTGGTATTAGCAAGGTTAAATGATGCAGTGGAAACAGTAAGATCTCCACCATCAATATTTACATCACCGTCTACATCAAGGTTGTTGTTGACGTTAGTAGTACCAGTTGCGGCACCAATCTCAATAGTTGTTGCAGCGCCAAATGCATTTACTGTGGTAGCAGTTGCATTGAATACGTTCTGTGTAGATTGGGTGCCAACAACAGTTGAAGAACCCATCGTTGTGGTTCCGCCATCTGCACCAATATTAATAGCAGATGCATCACCAAAAGCGTTTACTGTAGTAGCAGTGCCATCGGCAAGGTTAAATGTTGTAGTAGAAACTGTGAAGTCTCCACCATCTAGGTTTAAGTCACCGTCTACATCAAGGTTGTTATTAACATTAGTAGTACCAGTTGCAGCACCAATTTCGATAGTGGTTGCAGCACCAAATGCATTTACTGTGGTAGCAGTTGCATTAAATACATTTTGAGTACTTTCAGTACCAACTAAAGTTGAGGAACCCATTGTTGTGGTTCCAGCAGCTGCTCCCATGTTGATAGCAGAAGCGGCACCAAATGCATTGACTGTAGTTGCAGTTGCATTGAATACGTTCTGTGTAGTTTCAGTACCAACAACAGTTGAAGAACCAATTGTTGTGGTCCCAGCAGCTGCACCAATATTAATAGAAGATGCATCACCAAATGCATTAACCGTAGTTGCAGTAGTGTTTAACAGGTTGAATGATGTTTGATTAGTGGTTAGATCTCCACCATCAATATTGACATCGTTATCGAAGTCAACGTTACCACTTCCAAATGTGATTAGTTCAGAACCATCGGTGGTATCAATTGCGATATATTGATTATTACCTTCTTTAACCTCAAAAGCATCTGCAGTATTATCAGGAATAGTAGCTGAACTAGTTCCTGATGTTACTAAGTTACCAGTGACAGTAACATTAGTTGTATAAGTCCAACTAGCGCCTGTTACTTGAATTTGATCTGTATTGTTCTCGTCATACTCGATCTTTGCGTCTTTGTCCGAACCAAACGAGAGGAATGTATCATCAACAATATTAATTTCACCAGACCCAGCAGGATCTAGAATGATATCACCATTTGCATTAGTCGAAGAAATGGTATTTGAATCAAATCTAAGATTATCGACATTAAAAATGTCAATTTTTGAATCTTGGTCAATAAGTAATGCAGAGTTTGCAGTCAAAGTACCATGTTGGTGGTCCAACATGTCAGTAAAATACTTACCACCGATTACGTCGATGTTTGCAGCATTACCGCTTGCATCCTCGGTGCCCTGACCGACGAATAGCTTACCACCTGCACTAACTGAAGAACCACCACCAGCTTGTACCTTATCAGGATATGTACCAGCACCATAACTGTATGCGGGTTCACCATTTCGTAGATTACCTGGTGTTGATGTTGGAGAGGTACTAGACCTCTTTAACTTTAAAAACGTGCTCATTGTTGTATCCTAGTAGAAAGAATTAATAGAATCCTGCGTTGATCGTAAGACCGTCATTTTCAAGAATATTTCTCGCTACCCATGTTTGAGTTGCAAGATCATACTGTAATACTGCTCCATCGCCAGCACTGTTGAGATTTACATCAGTCAATGATGATAATCTACCACCAGCACCGCCTGAAGCGGAAACAGTAATCACTTTTGGGGTGTTTGAAACGGTGACCTTCGTATTCATGTAGTTACTCCTGGATTAACAGTAACGACGCCCTCGATCACTCTCGTTTTAGTTCCTCCTGCGGAGGTTACAACAACATCGTAAAGATACCTTCCGGCTTCCAACGTTGATGTTGTAGACGCAAGTAGTGTAAGTACCACAGTACCATCTTCAGTACCAGAAACATTTGCAATAAAACTGGTTGATGTAGAACTGCTAAATGATTTCTTGAGTTTTGCTTCGGCACTATAGCCGGTCAAATCCCAAGCAGCATTGCTGTCATCATAAACACCGACTTGAACAGTGAAGTCCGAACCTTGGTCTATGTATAAGTTATGTACTGCTGCCATTGAGGTTTTACCACTTACCTTTATTTATACAGAGAGTTTGTCTCTCAAGTATTTATATTGTTCACTACTTGTTTGAGTAAATCCTTGAGTTCGCCGATTTCTTGTTCGATTTTATCTAATCGTTGTTCTTTTTGAATTCTAATCTCATAAGATTTCATATATTCTTCATAATTGCGAGTATTATTATTGATGATGGCACCAGACTCAATATCTCTAGTGAGATCTGGATGGCCATCAACTTTAAAATTTTTTGTCATACTGCAAGTGCAATTGCTCTAAAGTTTTTAATCAAAGGAACATTACTTTGATCATCACCGATCATAACAATTTTAATTGAAAACTCCTTGAATGGTGATAAACTAGTTGATTCAAACTCAAATGCTTTAAACTGTTTTCCGTCAATAGGAGAAACTGGATAATCTGCAGAAGGAATTTCTACATATTCAAGTAAATTAAAATCATCAATTTGATCATCTTGTTTTGATTTTAAAAATACCTTGAGATCAACTCCCTGTTTTCTTACTGCATCAAATTGAACTTTTATTGAAGTAGCAGAGTTTTCCAGAGTAACTTTTTTTGTTACATATACAGCATCGTGTAAGGAACCAGATGGTTCCAAATCTTTGGATGCAGTCGTTGAAATATTTCCACTTACATCTTTAATAGAATTGATTCTATTCATAGAAGTAATTACAGAAGATCCATCCAGTTCTATAATAGGACTTAATGAAGATACTGTTGTAGACATTTCTACATCTAATGCAAAGGAATTAGCACTCCCAAAGTATTCAGTTTTATTTGGTTCTGATAAGATAACTCTAGAAGAATCCAATTCATTGATTTCAAGATTTGATACTGATGTAGAACCAACAACTGTAAAAGTACCAGTATTTTGTTGTGTAACATTAGAACCAGATACTGTATCAATTTTATAATTTAATGAAGTGCCAGATAAAACAATATCATTAATTCTTGGTGTAATCGACTCAAACTGGAAGTTTCTTGTAGCAATAATTTCAGACCCACCTGTTTGTAAAGTATCATTTGCGTTGGAAGCAACAGAAATCTGATACCTATCCATGTCAATAATCTTGGTCAATTTATGAGTTGCATTAATTTGTGTAAGAGGAATACCATTCAGACTATAAACTTCGACTGAAGAATTGTTATTGTGTGCAACAATAACACTATTACTGATACCACGACCACCAGCAGGAATTGTGATAGTATTTCCATTTATTCCACTGTAAGCAATAATCTCACTATCAACCAGAACATAACCTAAGTTTTGATTGCTAACTGGATTATTATTAATTTGTGATGGAATATATGTACCATTAGAAATATTCAATGCAGTGTCAGTTGCAAACTGTGTATTTCCTATATTCGTTTGTAGTTTTACTGTTGGGACAATTGACTTTACGCCAGAAATACTTACAAAATTTTGAATTGTATGCATACAATGATTTGGATGCAATACTTCAATAATTGCACTACCAGATGTCATGTATAAAGAATCATTTGGAATCTTGACACTAGAAATCTTTTTATTTGGTAATTTAGCAGTTAAAACTGTATTGGTAACAAACTCTGATCTATTAATTGAGAATTTAATATCTTCAAACTGATCTGGAGTCCAAATACTCATATTTTGAGACTTAAACAAACTACCAACATTTGGTTGTTTGTGAATTACCTGATTGGTTGTAACATCAAGTTCATTTAGTCTAGAAACCCAAACTTTATATTCTAAAGATCTTGTTCTTAAAATAAATGCATAATCATTATCTTCAGCAACAAATACAGGTGAATCAAAAGTAAACCTTGTAGAAGTTGATGCATTATCAGAAACATTTACAGTAGATGCTTCAATTGTTTTTGTGCTATTGGGAAGAATTTTTTCCGTGGGGAAACCATTTTCAATAGTTCTGATATCTATAGTTACGGGTACTGCACTATCCTTCGATTGGAAGAATACATCAATCGAACTGATAAACATTCCTCCTGGTTGATCCACAAAGAAGGATTGCGCCAGAGGGTCACCACGCCGAGGTGGTGGTGGTGGGGGATCAGGAATAAATCTAGTTCTAGTTTCACTAATTGGTGTAGATGTAATTTCTGGAATCTTGAAGTCAAGACTCATACTAGTCAAGTCAAGAAGTGTACCTTCACTGTCATAATTAGCAACAGCATTAGTATCAGAAATACCAGAAATTGTAGTATTGTCAACCTGATCTGTAATCACAAACCTCGATTGTCCAGTTTCAATTTTATCTTTTGGCAATAGAATGAATGCATCAACATCACCAAATTCATTTGTGAAAATTCTTGGTGTTGTTAAAGTTACTTCTGCAATTGCGCCAGTAGTGACACCAGTAAACTTAAGTTTTGTACCAAGAGTAGGTGGATCCAGTAGAGTACCATCATCAACAGTTACATTATCAATTGCAATGACTGTAGATGCAGAACTATAAAGAGAGTCTTGAGTAGTAAGTTCTCCCGAATATTTATTTGGAGCTACAAGATCTGCCTGAATTCTTTTACCAGTACCAGAAGCATCTTGAGATTCAATTATTACTTTTTCACCAACAACGAATGAAGTATTGTTTACAGATCTGGTAATATTACGGAATAGTTTTGGATAGATAACTCCATTTTGATCTGTACCATCAATGAATAGATAAAGATCTGAGTTTGGTTTCATTCTGGAAATGAAACAGTCGATTACAAGAGATCTTGCAAATTTAATAGATTCCAGAGAATTGATTCTATCGCCAACTTCAATGTTTTGAGTGTCTACACTGAAATCATTTCTTACACCACTTCTTGAATCAAGGAGGTTAGTTCCACCACTACCTCTACTACGACCAATTGTATTCCAAGAACCCCATTGATTACCATCAGCACCACTTTGATCATAAAGGAACTTAATTGGTCCAGATAAATCAATTTCGGGTACATTTTCTAGAGCAGTTCTTTGCGTATCATACCAAACGTCTCTAGATGGAGAAATTTTAAAGTCACCAACCCAAGTTACTGTATTAAATGGATTTAGATTTAAAACTCTACTTGCGTATGGATTTTCACTGAAAGCAACTTCAGTATATGGCAACGTGAGGAAAGTTCCTGTTTTTCTAAGTCCACCGACATTTTGTACGCCATCAGAATCTATGGTTACATTTGCATCCAATCCAATATTATTAGTGTATGGATAAGGACGAATTAAACCTTCGTTAATATCGATTGAAATTTTGTAATCAATATCATTTATTGATGAAAAATTGGAAGATCTAAAATTGTCTACAATAAATCCATTCTTGAATCTATTGTTTCCATTAGAATCTAAAATTGCGAGATTATTAGTATCAGTTTCAAGCAAACTTAAAGTAGTGTAATATTCAATATTATCAACTCTAGTTTCAAGATTACCAATATCTTTCATGGTAAATCTTTTTGTTTTCTCCGTCGTAATATTAATTGTTTTTACGTCCTTCAAATATGCAGGTACGTTTAAAGATGCCAACAGTAAAGCATTAGAAACCGTAATGGGAATAGTTGGATTTACAGCAGGAGATCCAACAGAAACTTTAAATTCACCACCCTTGTCTAAAAATAATCTGTCAATTCTACCAAGATAATATTTGTAGTCAAAACTAATTACTTCAGATGGGAAAGGGAATGGAGCAGTAGACTTGGTACTACCGTATAAGTCAAATGCAGAATTAGATCCACCGTTAATAAATGGAGATACTGCAGCGCCAGTGCCGGCAGAAGTCGTGGGTGAATAACTATGTCTGAAATCAAAAATATCTACATAAGGAACACCTTCGTAAGTATTTGGAATATTACCATATTCAATCTCTGTGGTATCGAAAGAATTTGCTGCAAAGAAATCATTATTTGGTTTCAGATGATCAAAATGATCAAAGACTATATTGATTTTATTTTGCGGTACTGGTCTATTGTTGAGTCTTTGTAATTTGGAAATTCTATAAGAGTCTGATACGTCGTTTTTGACCAAAGCAAAATTATCAGTAACATCTTTAAACTGACCATGAACAACGTCAGTTAAGAATCTACCAACTAGATCTGGGTTAGATGTAATTATAACTGATGTAGTTAAGTTAGATCCCTCAACAAATTTGTTATTGGAAATATAAATTACATGTAACGTGGTTCCATTAATATGAATAACTTCTGCAATGACATCATTCAATTTTAAAATGTCACCAACAACAAGATCGGATGCATTATTAATTACAACTCTATCAAACATGTCATTATCAGAAACACCAGTAACTAATGCTTCATGAACTCTGTGAACTTTATATACATCTGGGAATTTTAGATTGATTTCTTTGTCATCAAATCTATTTCCATATGTTGTAAATGTGCTATCCTTTTTATTTGGAGAAGAAACAAAGGTACATTTTCTAGATTTCTTTTCCCTGGAAGTGGTATTATTTACCCTAAGTTTGTAATAAACATCAACAGCTCCACTAACACTAGGAGTGATATTAGAGAGGGTTAAAGTATTTCCGTTGATCGATGCATCAGCTGTATGAGATGCAGTACTAGAGAGGATTGTAAACCCCGTAGAAAGCACTGTAAAGTTATTAGGGGCACTAATAGATACTTCATTACCAGAAACCGTCTTAGTTACCTTGTCTAATTTGACATACGCAAAATCATCTACAGTTTTTACTGGTAACTCGGATGCAGAAACATAGAAGTTTTTATTCTGCGACTTAAGAGTTGGTGCGGTTGAAAATGTAGCTGTAAATCCAGCACCATTAATTACAGTTGCAACATCACTAATATTATTTGTAGATGAAGTGGCAACAGTTAGAGAAAGATCATCTCTACTGTTAGTAATAACACTACCCGATGAAATATTACCAGTAACTTGACGTAAAACAATTGTTAAAGTACTACCAGAAACTGTTGCACTGTTTACAACACCACGTCCACCGTTAGATGTAAATACAAAATCACCTTCAACTAAATCAGTAGAAGATGCAGTAGCTGTGAGTGTAGTAAATGTAGTTACTTCAGTTAAATACAATCTTGTACCAGTGATACCAATCGCTTTCGCAAGACCAATACTCAAATTGGAAGAATTTCTTAAAGTCAGTTCTTGATTGAGAATAACTGATCCATCAACATCATCAAAATCTAAATATGTTCCGAAATTGATATTAGTTGCTTTATTATTTACAGAGAAACTAGTTCTTGGTTTTTCTACCGTTACATATCTCTTTGCAACATTATTGATTTCAAATCCTCTGACATAAGCTTTACCAGGGGAGATTTCTACTGTATAAAAATTTCTACCATCAATAGAAAGTTCTGGATCAGTAGCAAGAGGGGTTCTATTTAAAATAGTTCTACCATCTTCAATAACAGTATTGACTGGATAGATACCATTATTTTTTCCTGTATCTAGAGTCTCATATACTTTAAACGTAAAATCTGATGTTGTATAGTCACCAGACTCATCAAAAGTTCTTCTTGCAAGATTTTTTTCTAATTCATTATATACAGTTGTTTCCACAATTTCTTGTAGAGTGCCATCCTGCAATCTCAATAATTCAATAAAATCTGAATTATCCGAGAATGTGATAATATCTTTAGAAAGTTTTGCCGAAATTTTTAATCTATCAGCACCAGGCGCAGCAAAATTGGTAGATCCATTTGCATTATCAAATAAAGTATCGTCTTCATTAGAAGATACGATTTCTTCGGTAATAGTTAAACCAATTTTATATGTTGGTTTATTAGAATATTGATCTAGGATTACAAAAGAATCTTCTACTTGTACAAAATATCCTCTGATGTAATACACACCTTCAGTTAAATATGCAATACTACCAGTGTAAGTAGATGCATTTAAAAGCGAAGTAACAGCAAGTGCAGTAGTTTGACCTTTTTCTACAAGAACTTCATTGTTCTTGAATTTAGTCAGTTGGGCACCAGATTGAATGATACCACTTTTAGTGTACTTTACATATAAAGTAAGAGAATCTTTCTCGGAATCTGCGACACTGAGAGTATTTACTACGATACCTTCTACACCCGATTCAGAACCAACTAAAGTTCTGCCAACTAAGGTTGTTCTATAAGATTCTACTTCTATACCATTAACAAGGTTTTGAACAAGAACTGCTGGATATTCTAAGTCATATCCAATTTGACCTGGAATTACTACAGATCCATCTTTGAAAGTATGGTTACCAAATTGTTCAATTTGATTTTGTAACTGCGTTTGCAGCTGCGTTAATTCTCTAGTCTGGACTGGTAATCCAGGCTTGAAAAGAATCTTCTACTTGTACAAAATATCCTCTGATGTAATACACACCTTCAGTTAAATAT
>Ga0098051_1000813_pt1 | contig 11872 bp, 12 predicted proteins | sample 14BtaG_FD_77069 | JGI IMG/M metagenome (GOLD analysis project Ga0098051, IMG submission 77069) | Marine viral communities from the Subarctic Pacific Ocean - 14B_ETSP_OMZ_AT15311_CsCl metaG | ecosystem: Environmental > Aquatic > Marine > Oceanic | place: Pacific Ocean | collected 2015-01-18 | reverse complement strand
TTCTGTTCCAAATAAGCCTTGTCCACATCGTCCATCTCCTTGTTCACCAGTACCCCGAAGTTATACATAGGTAGGTCTCTGAAGCTGCTCACCACCTTCATGTTCGTCTTACCGATAGCCTTCTCGTAGGCTTGGTAGACAACAGACTTTGGAGGGAGGATTTGCAACGCTCTTACGATGTCCTGACACACCTTCTTATACAATATCATCGAGGCGTTTTCAATTCCGTAAATAGCATTGTTGCCAGCCTGCATAGCCTGCTGACGAACGCCAACAAGCTGCTCTCCCTTTGGAGACGTTCCGTCCATCACCTCGTTGATACCCGTGCTGTCCCGTATCATCCTCAGGTAGTGGTTGTACAGCCCAATAAGCTCGTTGATGTTCCTGATGGAATTACCAATCTCACGGATGGGAGGGTTCTGGAATCCACCCTCTGGGTTCTTACTCCTATAGTAAAACACACCTGTCTGCTCGTAGATGTCCTGTATCTCCAGAGGCTGAAGCTCACCGCCCTTTCCGAGCTGTACGTTCTCCAGTCCCTCAACATCAATAATGAGTCCGTCAGGCTTTGCCTTGGCGATGCTCTGCTGTAACTTTAAATGAGTAATCTGAAGCATATCAGCAAAACCAATCACCTGTCCCGTCATAGACTTAGGAATCATCCTGCGTAAATTCACAGAAGAGAACGAGAACGAGAAACGGCACTTAGAAATGTCGTGGACGTTCCGAGGAACATTCATCTTCATCCCGTAGTCGAACAGCTTGTCTGTGCCGATGATGTACTTTCCACCCCACAGGGTTTCAATGTTCATGCAGCTTGGCTTGCGCTCATACACGGAGTTCTTAGGCTCTTTGTAAGAATATCCCTTATAGTAGAACCCACGGTTTCCGAAGCGTGTCTCCTTGTCCTCAAAGAACACCTCGTCTGTACTCTTATATTCAAAGTCCAACACCTCTATCGTGTACTCGTCATAGCCATACGAATACCTTTGGATGTTCTTGTCGTAGTAGCGTGAATCGAGCTTAGAGGAGCTGTTGCCATATCTGTTGCGGACAGTCATTGCAATCTTCTTGTACTCGTCCTCCGTGAACTGGTCACCAGCTATCCTCTTCAGCTCTTGTATCGTCATCTTTCGGACATACCCACAGTACATGATGTCATTCATGTTGGGGTCTTCCGTGAAGCTGTGGATGAAACTGATGGGGTCTACATACTTCTCTGTGATGCCGTAGTTGGGGTCGTTCTCACGCTTTGTGACAGCAAGCCCAACATTCACCAAGTCCTCCACACACCGCCTGTAAATAGAGTCGTTGAAGTCATTCCACTCCAACGTCATTTCTGTCGCTAACTGTGCAGCAACTTCTGCATCAGTTTTAATAAAGCTGTCCATAAAGATTTCAACTTCCTCAGGAGTGTCTGGAAGCTGGTCTGGCTCAACCTCAATATCCAACCCAAGCTGTTTAGCTTCCTCAAGAAGAGGCTTTTGCTTGATAGCAGCTTTGATATAATTCTTTTTACCATCCTTCTGTGTTTGTGATAGGGGGTCAACAGCCTCAAGGTTTGGATAAGGCTTTCTTGACAATATCTTATTAACTACAATGTTTACGAATTTAGGAACAATAGGTACAGGTCGCCAATCAATATTAAGCAAGCTGCCATCGCCAGCGTTAGGGTCAAGACTCGTAAGTATCTGCTTGTATACTGAGGTGTCCTGTGTGCCGTTTGCATAGTCTCTGTTCCTTTCAAATTCTTTTAGCCTCCGCCTGTACAGAGAAGCCTCGTCATCTATACTCCCCCACTGACTCTCAATAGCCTTGGCATACGTCAGTCCGTAAGACTTGCTACACTTGGTAGCGTGGTCTGCTAACGGGTCTGGGAATGATTTTAGTCCAAACTTGTCTCCCTCCTGCTTACTGTACATTTACGGAAAAATAATATTGCACAAAGATAGTGCTTTACGAGTTGAATTTGAATCGCCTAAAGAACTGCTTATCAGAGGTATTAGCGGGTGACTTGGGCTTCACATAATTCTGACTTGCAAGGAGAGCCAACCCTGAACTAATCGTGAGGTCATACTTCGTCCTCTTTGTTATGCGGTAGTTTATCCAGTCGTTGAGCGTCCTATCGAAGAACATCTTCCCAGCACTCCCCTCCTCATCGTAGCCCACATGGTGGTGTATGTAGCTCTCTATAGCCTGTGCATGGCTCTGTATTATCTCCGCTGAGTTGGAGGGAATACCCTTGGTTTTCACCTTGATGTTGCTGTTCCCTGTAGACAGGCTCTTAGGTCTATCCATCAGGTAGCCCATGTAGCCCCTGCTCTCAAAGTACCTCGCTATCCCGTACTTGTTGTTCTCTATCAACACCTTCGCCCCGTAGAAGAACGTAGCCATAAGAACGTCCTCGTAGAATATCCTTGCCAGCGGTGGGCGTGTTGCATACTCCAGCACAAACTGGTTTGAGGGGATGTCCCCACTCATCGTGAACCCCGTGTATATGTGGAACGCACCGTTAGAACCCCTGCTGTCCGTTGTCTCATCGATGTCATAGGAGTCCACACCACCGAACACAAAGTCGTGTGGGCTTATGAGCTGATTTCGTTCGCTCTTCTTCTTGTTCCTCATCTCAGCGTTCGGCATCCAGCTTACATTGAACTTCCCGTTGGGGTCGTCCATAAATACTACTTCCGTGTCTTTTTCCCCATTCTTCCAAACAAAATTACCAGTACGGGTAGGAAATGGATAGAGAGTACTATTATAATCAAGTTGGTCATATATCTTAGCTACGTTAAATGTTGATGTGTCAAGTGAGTCTCTGAACGCCTCATCCATTGTAAATGGAAACTGCCTGATGAATTCATTCAGCTCCTTCGCATCTCCTTTCAACGCTTCCCTCTCATTCTTCAGGAACGTCTTTGCTCCAATGCTTACATAGTCTCCATCAATAGTTTGTACGGGTTCTTTAGGGTCATCTATGATAGGGTTTCCGTGTTTATCAAAAAATCCTTCCAACGCCTCGTATGCTGGAATGAATATACTGTACAGTCCACTCTTAGTCCTGCCGTTCTCGTTGCGCTCGGCTGGGTTGGAATACTCCACCAGCTTCTTGAACTCACTGCCTCCCATGCTCATGGGGTTGACGGTGCTTCCCACCAATGCTTTCCCCACTATCCTACGCCCTACAATAAGGCAAGTACGGTTGATTCGCCAAAAGTCTTGTAGGTCGCACGTTTCCCACTTACCCGCCTCATCCATAAGCAGTCTGTACAGCTTACTTCCGTCATAGGCGTTTGTCGTGGTGTTTTTGTGGTCGATGATGGTGTTGAGAGCCTCGTCTCGTTGTATCGTCCTCGACTTCTTTGTCACACGCTTGGATGGTGTTCGGAACGCCAGCTCTGCCCTCGGATTGGTAGTACCATCGAATATGGGTCTTGCCCACCAAGGCATATTCCTGAACCCGTTCACCACCTTGGAAATGAATACTACGTTCTTGGCATCATCACCCGTCTTACTCACAATGCCCAAGTGCTTGTCCTTCACTTGAGAGCCGTCATTGAGCAGAATAGATGCAGACATATTCGAGTATCCCGAACGCCTGCACTTGGTAAACACTTGCCCTATGCTCCTGCCATCCATCTCACAAGCCTGCCAATGCAAAAACAGTTTTCGTTGAAACTGCAAGAAATTTCCATGCCCGATGTCCAGCTTGTAGTGGGTGAGCATAAAATAATGATTTCCAGTGATATATGTGGGGTGTCCATTATTCATAAACCACACCCCGTCCCTGCGCCTACGGAAGTCTTCCCGTATCACCTTTGAATACGTCTCCCTGAGCTTTGCTGGCAGCTCATTAAACTCGTCCTGCCCACTTATCTGTGTGAGCTCCTTCGGGAATATAGGGGTGCGCCCATGCTGCTGCGCTACAGGCTTGTCTGAGAACCAGATGTCTTTCTTGAGGGGCTTTTTAGGAAGCTGTATCTTCAGTCCCTCTATCTCCACCACCTCACCCTCGGTGTCGTTAGGGCATATTTTGATGGTCGTATCCATCATTAAAGGGTGTTTATGGGAGTGATGATGGGATTATCCATCGCTGAATTCTTCTGCAAAGCCACCGCTCCAGTCGATTTCACTACCACTCCTGCTTGTCTCCTTGAGTTCCTCAAGCATCGTTGTGAGCTTCTGGTGTTCTACAATCAGCTCTCTGGCATCGAGTGCTGCCTGCTTGATGGACTGTAGTTCTGCCTTCCGTGCGCTGCCCGTAGTTTCGGGGTCTACGCCCCTCGCCACCTCGCTGGTGGTGTTCTCAATGGCAGACTCAATAGCTTTCTGGAGCTTCTTTATCGCATCTACCTCCTTGAACTTTATTGGTCGTCCTCTTCCAGCCATACGAACAACATATCTGTGTAGAGCATCCTCCACATAGGCTCTCCGTCTATCTCTATCTCGTAGTCGGAGTTCTTGGAAAACTCAACGAGGTCGCCCTCCTTCACATCGTGGTAGTCCTTGCTCATGTACTTCACCCTGCCCATAGAGTTTGTCTTCTCCTGAATGATTTCAATTACCTCAGACTGTAGCTTGTCGTTCTGCTCTACAGGCTCTACAAGTACCCATTCCCCCAAGCTCTTTATCACGCCATCCTTGTTCTTGTGTGCTATGGCTTGGTCTGGGCGTACATTGAACTTCTTCTCCTCAAGCTCCTGAGAGTACTTGTCGAGGGTGGTGACAACGTGGTGGTGGAAGTACAGCTCATCTCCCACCTCAACGCCCATGTCGTCCTTTGCTGGGATGGCAATCACCTTCGCAGATGTCACCCTGTTATTGAACTCCTGATACTTTGAGGCAAGCCAGAGTTTGCTGCCGTCAGACAGCTCAATCTCGTCCTTGAACCTCTTTGGTATCTCTACCAAGAAGTCTCTGATTGGTTTCATAAATTAAAATTTAAGGTCATTCTCGCAGATGAAGGAGGTGTTCTTGGAGATGTGCTTCCACAAGAACTCTTCCCCGTCCATGAGAACGAAAATTAAAATGTCTCCTTTGTCGTCTTGATGTATGTGGCTAATCTTGCCCTCTCCAACAGACTGCCCAACAACCCACGCAAGACCCCGCTTCGGGTCTGAGCCAACAATTACTTTCCGTATTACTGTTTCCATCACGCCTCACCTGATGCTCCCATTATTCCAAAGTCACTCAGGAAGCTCTTGAACTTCTCTGGGTTTGGATTTTCTGCACACACAAGCTCGAAGATGTTCTCAAACATTTCGATAAGGTCGGATGTGGAGTCTGCTCTCACTCCGTAGAATACGTCCATCGACTCGTCTTGCTTCTTGCTGTCCATCTGTACGGTGAACATATACTGAGCCTCTGGGCATTTCTCTGTGACTATTTCCTCAATAGCCCTCATGTGGGTTTGTATTCCCTTCACTGTTTCTTCGTCCATACAATTTTATTTAAATTAAACTCCTGCGCTCTGTATAATCTCAAGACCAACTGTAGAGTCGAGCATAAACGACAGTCCATCAAGCCTTAACTTCAGTCCACCCCAGTTAGCCATGTCAGACTCACCTCTGCCATTAAAGTCAAACTGTGGTGCGTGGTTGGCATTTGCCTTCGCATCCTGATTGAGGGTGTTTAGATAGTCAGTGTAGTCTACGAAGTTGTGTGATGTATTGAAGTTCATTAAGATTTCCTCCACTGGAGAAACATGAACGTGGTCTCCATTTGTGTCATACAGCCTTGACCTTATCTCCAGCTTCAAGTCCGATGTGATGAACACAGATACAAATGTTGTATACGTCACCGTAGAAGCACTTGCAGATGTAAGAAACACAGTTCTTGAAACAGGGGTGAAAGGCGTGAGCTGTTGCTCCACCATGTTGTCATCAAAGGATGCTGCAACATCAGAGGAGAATATCACTGGTGTTGAAATCTTGTAGCTTGCGCCAGTCCATCCACTTGCCGTAAACAGTTTTGTTTTGTCGTGAGTTTTGTTTTCAGCAAGAGACGTAGCAAGTGTATCTGTCCCTGACCCCACTCTATCAAGAGGGATGTACAGGTCACCCTTTAGCTTCACCTCCCTTCCTACATACCTGCTCTGAATAGATGTGTTAATATCACCAGTGCCATCGTAATTTAGTCCGTAGAATGTACCTCCATCGTCTGCTAAGGTGTGCATATCACGCCACCCCGTATCTACGGATATGTTATCTGACATCGTGAAGTCAAACTCCCGTGTCACCACTTGATTGCTTCCGTTCACCATGAGCATGGTGAGTTCTGATGCAGCGTTGGATGGTGTGCCTGTAAACTTAGTGCCTGTGGAAGGAAGCCCCACTTCTGTAGAGGAAAGTTTCAAGGCTGAGGTGTTGCCATTGCCGTCTTCAACGGTGGATAGAGTGCCGTCTACACCCCCGTTTACTTGTAGGAGGTTTCCGTACTTATCCTTTACTTTCGTTCCAGAGAGTGTTGCCATTTCACTAAATTTGTGGTAAGTGCAAATTTAATCTATCTATGCCTAAGAAAAGGATACCCAAAACCAAGCTGGGTAGGACACATCTACACCAGAAGACGTACTGGCTCAAGGACAACTACATGAAGTGTGGCATATTAGCCGAGGACGTAATACTGGACAGGTATGACATCACCAAGTACCAGCTTGCTTTCTTGCTGCTTGTTTACGACCTACAGTTTTTCTACCTCCCATACATAGCGGAGGTGCTGATGTCACAGGGAGTGAGGCGCACCTCATACATGGAGAAGTTTATTGAACCCCTCCTTGAGAAGGAATACCTCCAGATAGTTGAGAGAGGAGATGACGAAGAACGCCACTTCTTCAAAGAAAACTTCCGCAACCGTAGGTTTATGATTACGGCACGGGCAAGGCAGCTCGTGCAGGACTACTACAACGTGCTACAGAGCCTCAACAAGAAGTATGGGGTGGCTACGGAGTCTCCTCAGTAGGAGTCCAGTCCTCGCCAAGTGCCTCCACAAACTGCAAGCTGCTCTCCTCGTCAGGCTCTATCCCAGACTTTGCTATAATAGCATAATAGTCATCTTCGGGGTGTTGCCGTGGGTTCGCCCAGTTGCTTGTGATAGACCCCTTGTACGCCTTTGCCTCGTTGACCTTGGCGTTGTAGGCTTCAACCTCCTTAAGTGTTCCGATGTACCAACTCATACGATGTTGAAATAGGTGTTAATGTTGCCTTGTATTCCAGTACCTCCGCCCGTTGTAACCGTGCCTCGGTTACTGCTTTGTTCGGAGGCAAAAAGTATAATTTCCGAAATACCTCCACCCAAATAACGTTGACCATTTGCAGAACCTATATATACAGTTGTTTCGCTAATTCCCCCACTTGAGGAAGTGTCTAACGGGCTTCTGTTTCCAAGCGTTCCATCAATGTATTGATTGCCTTCGCTTGTGCCGTTGATTGACGAAAATAACTGCATTTGGTTCGGATTATTTCCGATGTCATCGTCAAGCGTTAGGACGGGGCTTGAACTTACCCGAGTTTCAAGGTCGTAGCTTTTTATTTGAGAGTAGAAGGCAGTTGCATTACTTCCGAAAATTGCTTGTGCGCTTGTTCCCGCTGCTCCATCAGTACCCGCTACGCTGAACGAACTAAATGCCGTAGTGCTTAAACTCAGGGAGGCGGCTAATTGGTGGGACGTTCCGTTAGTTTTTATTGCGTTTATTCCGTCAAATTGCGCCACGCTTCCCCCGTCCACAATCAGAGGTTGCTCGGATTCGGTCGAATTGGTCGCATTGTTTGACCCTGCTTGGTCGTACCAAGTTGTGACATGACCATCTGCGGTGGTTTGGGTGACTACAATGTTTTTGAGGTAGAACACATCGCCATCGGCATCAATCGGGTCAATACTACTCCCAACTAATGCGTTAAATCTGCAAGTGCTTTTACTCGTTGGTGTCCAATCTTCAATGGCTACGCTTGTCCAAGCGTCCAATGTTGTTTGGTCGTATTCCCCATCAGATGTTGTCCCCGTTCTTACTCTTATGCCGTCAATGGTTTGACCGCTCGGAATGTAGTAATCAAAAGAAACATCGTAGGAATTTACTTTGTCAAATGCTGAATTTGTCCGTGTGTAGTGTGCTACTGAGCCACCGCTCAAGGTGAATTTATACGCATCGTCCACCCCTGCAACACTCTGCCCATCTGCACCCGTTCCATTCACCTCCGCCATATCCTCATTTCCGCTTGTAAAATCAGATGTGTATATATCCACATCCTCATTCACAAAAGTGGTGAGAGCCGTAGTGTCCAAGTCTCCATTTGAGTCGAAGCCTATATCTTGCTCGGTGTCATCGCTTGACCTCCGCACCCGTATCAGCCCATCGGTGTAAGTGCTGCTCAACCTCCGTACAGAGTAAGCTGCTGCTGCACCTGTGAATTCATCAAGGATGCCTGTGAACCCTGCCCCTATCTTCTGAGAGGTGATGCTGTCTACACCAAGTCCAAGTCCTAATCTCATTTTTTAGCTCTGTTAAGTGATTGAGGAATAAACCTCCTTGTTGCGTGGTCGTAATCCAGTCCCTCTATCTTCATTCCTCTCTTGGCAGCTTTACGCCTCTTCCTCTCAAGTTCCCTCTTGTATGCCCTACGCTCGTCATTGTCCTGATACTTGGAATCGTATTCCAGCTTCCTCTTCTTGGACTTTGGATTCTTGTCGTAGTATTGTTTGCTTCTGCTTGCCATCTATCTTGCTCTTAGTCTTTCTGATTTGTTTTTGAAGGAAATAGGCTTCCAAGACCCCTCTCCAAAACGTAATGCAGAATCCTTGTCAGCTCCAAAATCAAAAACCTCACCTCTTTTCTTAGCCTCCCTATAAACAGGCATCCAATCCCGTTCGTACTTCTCATTAGACATATCAACCCAACTTCCGTCTTTATTCTGAAACAATGAGGGAAATGAAAACCAATTACCCTTACCGTCAGTTTCAGTTCTCATTATAACAGTGGAATCGCTTCCATCTGGATTCTTTCTTGAACCTTTCCTCATTGTTCTCGCCCTGTTGACGTACTCCTTCATCTTTTTTGGGTCAATGCCTCCTCCCTCTTGATATCTCTTCAGTCTCATTATCCCTTCTCCTTAAACTCCCTAATACGGAGTGTGAACGTCTCTGGTAATCTGTCCAGCAACATCTTCATTGTCTTCTTACTGTTCGTCACATCTGGCAACCCATCCTTGTTAATGTCCGCCAGCTCCTCCCCTACAAGCACACACCCCCGTATCTGGTTGTGAAAATTACCCGAATGTATCAGGATATAGCTCCTATCTGGCACATCTAATACATGGAAATGCTCCCCATACTTCTCACTTGTACGCCTCTCCACCTCATAATCACCAATGGGAATACAGCTTATGTTCCGTCTGTTCTCTCTCCAAGGAAGCTCCAGCGTGTAGCAGAATATCTCCCCGTCCATCATCAAACTACCTATCGTCTGCTCATCGAAGAAGTCCCATCGGTTAAGGCTTACCACCATGTCTTAGGAAATGCTTTGTGTTTCAATTATTTAGAGCTACAAAAATACTAAATCCACAATTCCTGTGTGTCCCCCTTGACTTTCTCATAAATAGCTTGTACCTTTGCCCAAGAAGTACTCTTCAACTAAGCATTTCCTTCTGTTTCCATCAGGAAACATACATTGTTGAATGCCTATCGTGTTGCAGGGTTTCTTCACCCAACCCCCGCAAGGTTATCACTTCAAAAGAATCGACCAAACCCTTGCAAAGAGAGGACTTGGAGGGCTTGCGTTCTCTTTTGCCACCCCGTTTTCCCTGTGTTTATTGGAATCTGTATAGCTCTCATTGTGCGTGGAGAGAAGAATACAGACTCTATAAGCCAGAATTGGAATTGCCACAACCTTGCATTTGGTGAGTGAGAAATGTAAGGGGGTGGGATTATATGTATGCGACAACGCCATCACGCCAAACCCGAAACGGAATCCCAAACCCATGCCATCGTTCTCATTCTCAGCGAGTTACAAACTTTCAGCGTTTTGTCCTATACCTATATAGGGGTAGTGGGCTATGCATAGTACCTTGTGTTGTCTGGCTCTTGAGATTGTTTGTCGGAGGAAAGGGAAAAAGTTAGACGAGGCTAACATTTTTCGTTGGTGTGGGCGAAGGGGATATCAATCCCATACCTAACATCTCCCATCCAAATACCCTACTTCTCCGATAGACTATATTTTTCCTTGTCGGATAAACCTTTAACACTTTTCCCCCACATTTTAACACTTTAGGTATTGCATATGTCATCGCTGTGACATGACTCTCTGCCGTGCGTTCTAAGAGCATTTCTGCCTTGGGTGGTATCCTACCATTCGAAAAAAAAGATAATTCATTTGCCTGATACTCAAGTAGTTACAAAAAATGTAGGAATTGCCCTATTGTATGTGTCATTTCTATTTTGTATCACGTCATGCGTTTCCTATTCCTATAAAAAGAAAGCTAACTGCCTGACATTCAGCGAGTTGAATATTTCTTTGTTTGTAACTCGTTGGCTTTCAGCGAGTTATACACTTTAACAAAATTTCTTTTGTTTGTTAAAATAAAGTTTCAACATCTTTCAACTGCTTGATTCTCAGCAAGTTACAAGCCTTTCAAAAAGTTAACTGCCTGACTATCAGTATTATACTATTCCAACTATTCGCCGTTTCTTTGACTCAGTCAAACGGGGATAACAACCCAACCGACAGCGTAAATTGACATACTGAAATAGTCCTATCACTACTAAGGCAAGAGCAATCGGAGATAGTAGTTCGCAAATGGGCGGGTGGAGATGACATCCCATCTTAGTTGGTAGCCAAATGGACAGGCACTCCCAATCGTTACAGATTGTAATATGTCCATAGCCTTTGAAGGTTGTAGTCACTGAATGTTTCGTACAGAGCCGATACGCAATGATTTCGGCAGACGATGTTTGGGCAATAGGTCTGAAATAAAATAGTACAAGCAAATGCGGGTTGAGAGCATCCCATACCAAAGATTGGTAGTTTGATTGTTCCCCACTACATCGTCAATATTCACACTACATCCGATGGATTGGTTAGTCGCACAATTTCTTAGAACCACAAGTGGTCGGAATCCTGCACACGCAGCAGCGGACAAAACATTTGTGTAGGTGGTTGGACAGAGTGTGCGATGTCACGCAAAAGGATAGCTTGGAGGATGCTTTAAGGCATCGGCAGTTCGATTCTGCCCTATCCACTAAACTGAATCTGTAACCAAAACGATGAATTATGATTCAATACACCCCAACGCTCGGAGTATGCCGTGTACACTACCTGTCAAACATCGACAAGTTCGAGGTACACGAGCAGAACACTGGCGATGTTCAGAGAATGCCTTTGCACATCTTCAAGAGAATTTTCAAGGAGGTAAACCCATCCATCATCCCAACCAAATAAACCAAGGAAAGATGAAAACAGATGTGTACGACAAGGTGAACAATCTTGTCATCGAAGGACTATCGAAGAAAGGCTTGGCTTGGTTCAAGCCTTGGAACGGAGGAGGCATCGCCAACGCTCCAATCAACACGACCACGGGCAAGGCGTACAACGGCATCAATGTATGGATACTTGGTGCAGAGATGGAAGAGAAAGGATATGAACACAATGAGTGGGCAACCTTTAAGCAAGTGAGCGCAAGTGGTGGCTCTGTAAAGAAAGGCAGTAGGTCTACACAAGTGGTGTATTGGCACATCTCCTACAGAGTGGATTACAAGTATTACCCGAACAAGAAAGCACTCTTGAATGCTGGATACAAAGAGTCGGATGCAGAGAAATTCTTTGCTCTCAAAGTATTCAATGTGTTCAACATCGGGCAATGCGAGAACATCGAGCCAAGGCGCAAGA
>Ga0098051_1000810_pt1 | contig 11890 bp, 11 predicted proteins | sample 14BtaG_FD_77069 | JGI IMG/M metagenome (GOLD analysis project Ga0098051, IMG submission 77069) | Marine viral communities from the Subarctic Pacific Ocean - 14B_ETSP_OMZ_AT15311_CsCl metaG | ecosystem: Environmental > Aquatic > Marine > Oceanic | place: Pacific Ocean | collected 2015-01-18 | reverse complement strand
TCAGTAAAGTCTGATTCGTCAAGTGGATTATCTCGTAGCGGCACATCAAGTTTGCCATTGACTTCAGTAGCACGATCCCAATCATAAACTAAACTGCTGGTGCCCAGGGTTGGATCATCTGATCCTGCTACAGTATTTAAACAGATCTGATTGTGATGGAACTCTATATCATCAACTGGTAAGTCTGGCACTGGCATGTCTAGTTTTTCAAAGTACTTCATGATAAAATAATATCCACTGCTTCACTAATACTTATGTAGTCATCTGATGTAAATGCTGGATACTTGGCTAATATTTTAGGTGTACCAACATAAGCAAACCAACGATACTTTACTTTACAAGGCGAATCAAGTTCGGTTATTGTATTACTAAGTGTCTTTAGTGTACGCTTATACATTTGATAATCCAGTAGATGTGCATATCCACTTGGCAAGTCTATCTCAGCAATACGGCTACCAACATTAATAATTGTTTTGTCTTGATTGCGCCAATCTTCCCATAACTCTAACAACAGTTGACTCTGTCCAAAGTCTGCAGGTGCATTGTTTACAAACACATCAACGTCTTTACACGCATCTATAATACGCTGTCTAGCTGTAGCATTACATATGTCGTAACCAGTACTCTTACTGAATCCAAGTCCGCCCAAGCGTTGATGTAGGGCTTCTCCTATTCCGTATGTGTGTCCTGTGACTGCATATTTCATAATTTTCTCTTTGGTATTTTACTATCTGCACTACTAACGCAAGCATCACTAATGCAAACTCTAGGCTTATCAAACAACTTAAATCCTGTTTCAATATTACCCAATGGTTTATCGTGACAACTATAACTACGCTTTACACTGCCATCTGGCTCACGTATAATGATTCCACTATATCCACTATTGCACATCCAACCTTTAAACTTATTAAAGTTAAAAGCATTAAAACGTTCTGCTTGGTCCATATACCATTTTTTACCAGTACTATCTTGGAACTCTACTTGCATGTGCCAGGGCACACTTTTGTCGTTCTCACCTAGTGTTTCTGGCGGCAGTTCGAAACTAGGCCTTGGACGGTCTGCCCACTTCCGTTTTGACTCAGTATACGCCATTTGCGGCATTCCGTTATACAATCGCTGTAGCATTTCTTCCGTATAACCGTCCACGACTCTTGATGCCGTTGGGTCACTCTGGGGCTTGAGTGTGACATTGATTCCTTGCTCGTGGAAGAACAAGGCATTTTCCCAATCCCTTTCGAACCATTCCGGAACCATAACCATATTGATTGTAACTTGTACATCATGCTCCTGACAGAAGATTAGTTTATCTGCAAAGTCTTGCATCTTCTCAACTGTATTTAAGTGTTCTGTATGCAAACTGGCTGTAATACTAGCTCTATGAAAAGGTTTTACACGTTCTACGTAGTCCTCAAACCATTTCATTGGTCGACTACAGTTTGATGTCATGTGTACAGAAGTATAATTAGTATTATGCACATCAGACGCAAGATGTGCGAGGATATCCAAATACCCAGGATGAAATGTAGGCTCCCCACCAGATAAACTAAAATGAAAGCTATTAAAACCGTTGTCACGTGCTTGCCTCTTTATCTCATCAATTGTGCTAATGCATAATTCTGTTGGTCGATGATCTTTTCTATCTGAACGTGCGTAGGGCCAACAGTAACTACATCTGTAATTACAAAACCTTCCAAGTAACCAGCTGACTGTAAATAGGTCACGGTACAACAAAGTACGCTGACCAACACTAACAATATCGTCAAAGGGTATTTTTGTGAAGTCATAATTGCTCCATTTTAGGTCTTCTGTCATTACAGGTCTTCTTTAATAAATGTATCACGTTTCATCTGTTTGCATACTTGCATACATCTTTTCAATGGTGTATCGCTATCCCAACTGTTAGTAATGCCTTGCCACACGTCACTAACTATTGCATCTGCGATGCCAACCTTATTTAAATTTATAGTATCACGATAATTATTATCGTCTAGTAGTTGTTCAAAATCATCTTTAACTATACCAGTGGCATCGTATTCCATCATCTTGCTGTTTAAATGACAACATGGTATAACATTACCACGATGGTTAATAAAGATACGTTTTTGATTACTGTACTTACAACTAATATACGGTATTTCTGGCGCATTGTCAATCTTTTCAGTCTTGGCTGACTTGACTCCGCCAGTTGTGTCTTTTCTGTGACTGATAATAGTTTTAAAACTTTTAAATCCTTCAGCAGTTGCTTTGGCTTTTGCCGCTTCTAACTGATGTTCATTGTGTTCAAATACAATAAACTGCCAGTTACTTCTACCACCAGCGGCATTAAACGCTCTATAGTTTTGTTCTACTTTTGTAAAGTTACTGCCTTGTCTGTATACTTCACTTAGTTCGTCACTGCCGTCAATACCCCAAGTAACAGCATGACTGGACGGTAATATACCAGCCAGTTCAGTCCACCATTTTGTAGTACGCAAACTGCCATTGGTAGCGATGTTTATGTGAGCATTCCAGTCAGCAAAGTGACGTATAATATCAAAAAACTGTGGGTGTGTTGTGGGTTCGTCTACACTGCCGCAAAAATTAATAATTTTAATACTGGGGAACTGATCTTTCTGAAAACGTTCACGTATAGTATCTATAGTAATATATTCACGATTAAGTATTTCACCGCTGTGTTTGCTTATAACACGGAAACAGCCTTTGCATTCAATATTACAAAAACTTGTAAGCTCGATGTCTAGCCATTCTATAGTTGCCATATTCCACATTACACTCTCTCCTGTAGTGGGTCAATACTTACTTCATTTATGTGTAATTCAGGTGGTGTATCAATAACCCATTTAATATAAGTTGCTGCATGTCTTATATCCATGCATTTTCTGTTGGGGTGTTTGTGTTGGTTGTTGCTGAGTGTGCCAAAGCTGATGTAACTTACTCTTGGACCACTGTGCCATACTCCAATTAAACTTAAACTATTACTAAAGTCACGTAATGCTTTCTTTTCCGCATTATACATCCAACTACTGCCCTTTGATGTTCGGTCCGTGGTACTGCCGACACACACTAGATGCGCTTCTTTGCCAGCACTTCTAAGGGCTTTATACACTATATCTAGTAGTACAGTTTGTTGGAAGCGCCATAGTGCACTATTAAGTATGATAACATCATGTTCCAGAGCTTCTTTTGCAAACTGCTCCATTCCCTCAGTTTCAACTAGATCATAGCCTGTACTGCGACTACAATACGTAGCATCAGGATATAGTTCTGCTAATGCTTTTGCTAAACCAGTTTCTGGATTACCACTTATAATCATAATCTACCAAACCCCCAAATTCGTTCTTCGCACCACCAACAGTAGCCACATTGTTGTGTTTGAGGATCTATACCATCCCGATGTGGATTTGGTTCCATCCATTCACAACTACTGGTTAAGTCAAATAACTCCATTAATCCAGCCTTGTGATACATTTCAGCTAACTGACGTTTGTCTAAATTATTAAATGGAAAATATGCTGAATCATCAGGATAGTGTGTGGGTCTTTCAGTAAGTGGATCTCTATCTTCACTTTGACCGTGTGGAGTTCTAAATCCAGCAACAACATCTGCTGGTGGGTTTGCTGTTACACCACTGTATAATGCTGTAATTTTTCCATCAGCTATCCACTGATTAACATCATCAAATAACATGGGCGACGATTGTTCGGGTACAGTTTTTATAGTGTGTGTATAGTTAGTACAACCAGTTCGTTCACTACACCATTTAATAATGTCAGGAACATGTTTAGCATTTTTTCCGCCTTTGTTTAGTGGTGACATTGTGTATATGTGTATAGCATCAGTGTGTTGTACCATTAGATAATATAGCAGTAGTGCGCTGTCTGCTCCACCACTAACTAATACACCTATAGGTCCAGTTGGTCTATCTATAATCATTCGCCAAAAATACTCATGTCTTCTATATGTTGTGGCATAATCTTCATTAGTGCATCAAGTTCAGTTGCCTTGGGTGTACACATACCACATCCACAATGCTTACCTGGTCCTAGTGGACAAGTAATAATAGGCATTGTTTTATTTTCCAAGTTAGTACGTAGTTCGTCTATAATTTTATCACAGTCTGTAATAGTACCAATTGGTCCACGTGTGCCATCAAAACGTGCTTGACATGTCTGATGATGCCATATAGTATCTGTTTGTTGTTCAATATGTAGGAAGAACCAGTTAACACTACACTGCCAGTTACGGAACTTAGCAAAGTCTAGGAATGTACTTTTACTCCAGCAACCATCACTACCGCATGTTTCCATTGTACGGCTACCACAACACGGACGACCAAGTTCACGTGCAAACTTTTTCTCTGGTTTTTTCTCAGTTGCCATCATCATTACGCCCGCTGGTGGTTTCTTTGGAGCGGGCTTAGGTTTGTCGTTTAGTGCGGCATTTTTATTTGCCCAGTAGTCTTTCATCCACTGTAGTTGTTCATCTGTATAACGGTGTGCGTATGAGTTTTTACTATCCTCATGCTCGCCAATCATTCGTGGCACGTATCCAATACCACCACGCTCAAGTTTCATACACAGTTCTTTACATTCGTCCCAGTACTCTGCGTGGAACATTACATTAATTTTAATTGGAAATTTATGCTCAGTAAAATAATATATATTATCTATTACTTGCTTTTTAAGATTAGCATGAGCTTCCGCATGGTAACTAATGGTCATAAAGCCATAGTTAGCGATAATATTATCTGCCATTTTCTTACCAAATGCTCCGTTACTGGTAACAGTAAGGTTCATTGTAAAGTCGTCAGCATATTTTTCGTTGTATGTATCACGCAACCACTGACCAAATGCCAAAAAGTTTGGATTGTTTGTGGGCTCTCCACCAGTAAAGTTTAAGTTAATGCGCTTGTTCTTTTTGTGTGGCATCATTAGCTGTGCATAGTCAAATACAAACTTGCCAGTCTTTTGCAGTGTGGCTAAGTCAGCATGTTTACTAAAGTTATCATGACGGTGTGGAGGACAATATGTGCAATCATAGTTACAACGGCGACCCACATCCCAAGTAACTGTTAAGTTATCGCCGTCTAGCAAATTGATTGCACTAAAGTCTTTTTGTTCTAGATCTAGTGTCAAAGCGGTGTCTCCATTATCTTTTTGGCACGTTTTAATGCCCAATCACGTTCAGCGCACCAAAAACAACCCTCTTGTACATTGTCAGTGACATCGCCACACGTTACAAGTGGAGTCACGCCATGTTCATATTCAGTATAGTCTTTAAATGGTTCTGTCTCCATAAATTCAAACAAGTTTTTGTCACCTTCACAACTACGAGTAATCTCTAATAGTTCTTGCCAGCCTCGTCTAATATATTGTCCCATAATAAAATCTTTAGTGATAAGTTTCCAAGGTAACACATGTGTAAGTTTACTATCAGGAGTAATCTGTGGACAGAATGTTGCTTCTTCTAATGCCTCAGGTGTCCAAGCTCTGTCATAAGGCCCTCCACGGTCAAATATAAACTCCTCATCATCAGGGTTAGCTGTAATAAATCCATAAACAGCATCCAGTTTGTATGTGTATGAAGCAAATGCATTAAAACTTCTTGTACAAATTCTATCACCACTGGTACCAATTTGTTCAATTATACCGATTGATCCATCTTCTAACTCAGGAGGAATATAATTTTGTACACGAGTCATTTTAATTTGTGGAAACATACTCTGTATTTTTTCATATACTTCTACGCTAATTGGTCCAGCCCAGGGTCTATTATTCCATACTCTTACGTTTGTTAAGAATACTATTTCAGTATCTAATCCTAGCCGTTCAATTATACTACACAGTGTTGCAGTACCTACCGCACTGTCAGCACCACCACTTACATTTACTCCCACACGTTTCCAATTGGTATTAAATGGAAACAGTGCTTCATCAACTTGGTGAAGCATACCAGGGTCCACATCAAACTTAGTATAACTACGATTACTAAGACTCACGTCAAACTTCATTAAAAATCTCCTTCATTTCTGGGAATGTATCAGTAAAACTATTGTTGCGTTGTCTGTCACACAAACTTAAATATTCTTTTAGTTCAGGTAATCTAACACTCCAGTCTTCGCTTTCCATAAATGTTAACATTCCTTGTAATCTTTTGATACCATAATCAGCATTACGCCAATCATCGTATGTTACTTTATCTTTGTGCCAACTGGGTATACATTTTTCCCAGTTCGCTTCCCACCAGGGATAAAACTCTTCATACTTACGTCGACACTCTGCTTTAAACCAATCAGGCAGTACTTTAACATTCAAGTGTCCAGGATGATAAACAAAGTGATAGTTAATACCACCAGCACCAAACGGCCACATATTAATTTTATTAAAGTTTTGCTCTAGTTTCCACTTGATAAAGTCTGGCAAATAGTACACATTAAGAGCTTGTACAGCACAGGCAACTGTTATCTCTACATTGTTGCTTGTTTGTGTATCAAGTATGTGGAACACTTCCTCTTGTCGCTTCCATTCACTGGGATAACGTATATAATCATTCATAGCGTGTATGCTGTCTACCGAATAATGGAAACGCACCAGTTTGAATTCTCTCCATAGATCAAATAAATCTTCTCGCCATTCAACTCCGTTTGAGTTGTAACGTAGTTCCAGATCTTTTGCGTAACCCATTTTAATCGCATGTTCAAGTATCTCATAATGTTCCTCAATAATTAAACTCTCACCACCAGCAAAATATATCTGTTGCATACTGGGCATTTGTTCATAAAACTGTTGCCAGAATATATCGTTTTGTTTGTGCCAGTTGTAACTACTTCCGTTTATGCTACCTTTGTCGCTCCACTGCATGGTGTCTTTTAGTGTAGTGTTTTGTACTGCTGGAAAGATCTTTTTGTAATCTTTAATCCAACCACTGCTATCATGTGGGCTACACATAACACAGGCTAATTGACACTTGGTACCAAAGCGTAAGTCAATGTATGCCAAGTTGGGAGGTACTTCGCCATCGTCTTGTGTATTGGAGATAAGGTTATCAACATCAACACGCTGACTCCAGTAAGCAGTTTCCCATTGTCGTTTACTGCGGTGTCCTGCGGCTTCTTCTTTAAAGCACTTGGTACAACTAGCTGGAATTTCGCCATTAAGCATCTGTTTGCGAACATTACGCATATACTTTGAATTCCATGCGCTCTGAAAGTCTGTTACATTTAAGTTGTTGGGACGGCCTAGATCGTCTTTGAGTACGCCCACCATGCCTCCCCATTCACTTTTATCATTTGTCGGACCAACACTACTGGCATTGGCTGTACAACATACTCGCATACTGCCATCTGGTCTGGTTGATAAATGTACCCAGGGCAGGATACAAAATGTTTCACTTGGTGCTTTTGTCATTTGATATACTCATAAAACCCTGGTATGATATCAGTAACATCTTGTCCACGGTGTTTGTCTAGTTGTTTGGTATAGTCTACTAATTGTTTCTGTAGTTTAGGATCTGTTGTATCACTAAACCAATAATCCCATTCATCTGTTTGTGTATCATAGTTTACTACTTCCATATACACTGCAATATTAATAATACGCTTTCGTAATTCTATAAGGACATACCAATAATTTCTACTGTCTGCATCATAACGATCAATATTATTAATAATATCATCTAAATAATCCATTGTAGGTTTAAACACATCAGCATGCCATGCTTTCTTACCTTGTACATTTAGCCGTTTAACACTAAGATAGCCTGGATCATATAATAAATCTAAATCAAGAACAAAGTATTTCTTACTTTTACTATATATACTTAGCCATGTTTGACAGTACCACCAAACCAAGTCTTTTATGTTAAACACATTGTAGATTTGTATAACAGGTGTCAGTGTTAAACTGGTTTCACGCCAGTGCTTGTATTTGATACGGCGAAGATTTATTAGTTTAAAAATATTTTTTTCTATAGTTTGCCAATCACTGGGGAAACGTATGTAATCATTTGTGCTACCAACTCCGTCTATACTGCCATTAATAACTGTATTTTTAAAATGCTTCATATATTCCAGTGTCTTTGGCTGTATATTTGTTAAGTTGGTTGTATACTTTAGTCTTATCTTTTTACACTGTCCAGTCTCTACTAGTTGGTCCAGTAACTGGTCAATTCCTTCGTGTAATGTAGGTTCACCACCCACAAATGATATTTCCTCAACAGCTATTAAATTATGTTTGATGCCTTCCCACAACAGTTCTGTATCCCATTCATTCACATCATAGTTTTTATAATGTGTGGGTAATCCAGCTTTGGCAAATTCTTTTTGTTCTTTAACAATTTGACTACTAAAGTGTGGCCAACACATACGACATTTTAAATTACACAAGTTACTGAGTCTAACATCAAAGTAACGAATTTGTGGATCATCAACAACTGTTTGCCAGTTGTCAGTTAGTCGTGTTTTCTCACGATGTAACCATTTTTGGTTTTCTTTACGGCGTTTACTGGATAATTCGTTGTTTTTATACTTGCTCCAGTCACTATAGTGAATTTCTTCTTCTCGCCAGCATGTTTTACACTCAGGTAATTTCTCATCTGCCAGTACACGATCACGTATTTCATTATAATGATCACTGTGCCATATCTCGTCAATGCTGTCTACATTAACATTATATGGTGTACCATCAGGTTTATTGATAGTGTCAAACTTACTTACTTTGCAACACAATCTACAATTACCTTCAGTAGTGGTGGCTAGGTGTATAAATGGTATTACACAAAAGTTTTTATGAGGTTCGTCTGGCCTGGCTGGTGTACGTTTAAAGGTTTTACTGATATACTTTAATAAGTTTTTCATATTGTTATTTATTAACTACGTATTTTACAGATAAATACTAGTATGGAACATCCTACTTATTGTAGCTTTCCTTTTGAAAGCATTGCCCCTAAAAGCTGGGTTGATGGTCGGCCACATCGTGTGACGCCTTGTTGTAACATGAAGTCGGACAATACTGACGATCCAATGGGAGTAAAACCCTTGATAGACAGTGGTGCTAGTTTAAGTGATATATTTGCCAGCCCACAGTTTAACCAACTACGTTTAGACTTGCTGAGTGGTATTCGCAACCCAGCTTGTGAGTACTGTTGGCGTCTGGAGAGACAAACTGGGCATAGCCCACGTATTACTGCTATTACACCACTAAAGCAAAGTACCGCACCAGCTACTCAACGTCTACAAAAATTAGACACCATGATAGACGAAAGCTGCAATCTACAGTGTAGAATGTGTGCACCCAGTGTTAGCAACAGTCTACGTAAAGACTATAATCAGATACTAGAACTTGACTTACCATTACCTGAATACTATAACATAAAACAGACTGAAAGTCAAGCTGATCCGAATGGATCACAAGTATTTTTTGGACCTAATAAAGCGTATCAACAAGAGTTGCTTGAACTGGGAGACGAAATACGTGAGCTAAAGTTTACTGGTGGAGAGCCAACTGTTAGTAAAACATTCTGGAGTATCATTAATAACTTAAACTATCCAGAGAACGTAAAAATACATTTAACAACCAATGCTACTAAATTTAATCATTTATTTTTAGACAGCATGAAGATGTTCAGTAAAAGACATTTTACTCTCAGTGTAGACGGCACACGCAGTACATATGAATACATGCGATATCCATTCAACTGGCGTAAGCTAGAAGATAATATAAACAAACTTTGTGAGACACAAGATCCACTCAGTACTGAAATACACATATGCAGTGTGTTAACCACATACAACATGCTAAACATACGTAACCTCATTGATTGGATTATACAGCATAATTGGTATAGTGAACACAAGATTACATGGAAGTGTATTCCTGATCCGCATCCACACAACAGTTGTTTAGATGTCAAGTGGGCAAGTACAGAACTATTGGATATAGCATATCAAACTATGTGTGCTGTGGAGTGTGATGAATATGTACAAGGTGGTGTACAAAAAACTATAAAGTATTTGGAATGGTGCTTATCTCAAACACATGATCCTGATCTACTAACAGAACGTAGAGCTAGGCTAAAACAAGACACACTAACACTTGACATTGTACGTAAACAAAACTATGATGAGATGTTACAACCACAAGTGGCTGACTTTATTTTAAATATTCCAGCGCCGGATCAATAAAATATACCTATCATATTAATTTGTTGGGTATTAAAAATTCTTGTTCGATCCAATCTGCAACCAATTCACTTCCTTCAACTCCAAGATGTCCAAAATCGTCAATTTGTAATTGATCAAAGCGGTGTATTACATTTTCTATAGCAACAAAGTCAACTGGGTCTTCGCTACGCCATTTAAATCCAAAGTCTACTTTACTGTTTAGATTGTGTACTACACTTTCATAATTAATTAAATGAAATTGCTTGGGTATAGTTTCAAAATATTGTCTTACAAACGGTACCTTGGGTTTACTATTACCTGGCCATCCAAATCGTGGAGTACCTAACCAACCACTGCTACTAAAATCACACAACTGTTCTAATTCATCACTGTTCCAAAATGTATAATTACTGCTCCTAGGAATTAGACAACTCTCAATATCACTCCAACGTTCTGGATGTAATGTCAGTCTAAGTGGACTGGTAAACTGTGCAATACAATAATCAAAACAATTGAGTTTTTTTGCACAATCGTACATATAGTTGGCCCACTGTATACTACTTCCGCCTTTACTTAAATCCAAGAATTGAAGATGTGAATGACGTTTGCTAAGTATCCAACTCCAGCTATTATCGTAAGGTATTGTGTGTCCTTGTGTAAAACTACACCCCAACGTTAATATTTTAATCATTTTCGTCCTTGTATGTTATTTCATTATGATATGCACGATTCTTAGCGCAAGTACGTATACAACGACTAACATGTTTATTATGTCTTGGATCAAAACTATCACTAAGTGTAGTCTGATAGTAGTCAGTGTTTAGTATAGTTTCTATACTGTGTTGATTTAAATCATTCCAGCCTGACTCAAATGAACTGTATTTGTCCATGATTCCATCTTTGTTTTTAAAAGCACTATCCCACAGGAAACAACAGGGCCACAATGAACTGTTGGCACTTACAAATATTTCTCTGTCATGATAAAACTTACAACTAATACTGGATACTATTTCTGTAATTTGTTCCGGGCTCTTGTCCTCACTTTGGATAAAACGATCTAACTCTTTTACAACCGCCACTTTACTGTGTTCTTTAGCACCTGTTGTAGTAATAGTTTTTTCAATTTGATTGTTCTTTTTACCTATTTTAGCCACCCAGTCGTGAAAGGTATTACGCATACCAGTGCGTGTTGCAAAGCGGAAGTCTAGTTCTTCTGCTCTAGCTCTGGCTGTTTCCAATTCATGTTCGTTGTGATCAAATACAATATAAACCCAACTTGCTTGTGCTTTACTACCTGTACTGCGTCCGCCATCACTGTAGGCTTGCATATTTCTATCAATAATTTTATAGTTTGTATTAACACGATATACATGATTTGTTTCTACACCGTCAACACAAAAATGAACTTTTAATTGATCGTGTTTATATCGACCACTTAGCTCTCCTAGTTCACGCCACCATTCAGCACTGTTACGTCCGCCATTGGTACTGTATGCTACGTTGCCGCCGTGTTCCAGTAACCATTTGGTTATTGCCATACAGTCTGGATTAACAATGGGATCACCCAATACTCCACACAGTTTAAATGTTTTATTTTCAATATGTCGTCTATCAGGGAACCAATTTTGTATTTGTTCTATAGTTAAGTTACGGGGCTGTAGTATATCTAAGTTTTGTGTACGGGCGCATCCAGGACAAGCAGCATTACAGTCACTTGATATCTCCAGT
>Ga0098051_1000809_pt1 | contig 11896 bp, 12 predicted proteins | sample 14BtaG_FD_77069 | JGI IMG/M metagenome (GOLD analysis project Ga0098051, IMG submission 77069) | Marine viral communities from the Subarctic Pacific Ocean - 14B_ETSP_OMZ_AT15311_CsCl metaG | ecosystem: Environmental > Aquatic > Marine > Oceanic | place: Pacific Ocean | collected 2015-01-18 | reverse complement strand
TCAAGGTACAGATGGAACTAGACGCACATGAAAAAGAGTGCGCCATGTTTCGTGAGTTGGTAAACGGCAAGCTAGACAACTTGGATAAGCGCATGTGGCGTTTAGAAGCAATGATAATGGGTAGCACCGTAATGGTGGTAGCAATGGTAGTTACAGTATTTATGGGAATGAATTAGTATGGCGATGTTCAAAGCATTTAAACCTGAAGCAATGAATAAGATTGCAAAGGCTATGGGCTACTCTGGTGACATGGGCCAGTTCCAACAATACATTGAAGATGACCCAGCACGTAAGGCACGAATGAATGGCTTTGTCCAAGCTGCACAGCAGATGGCAAAGGGTGGTGTAGTGAAGATGCAGCAGGGTGGTGCGGTAAAAAGTAGTCCAGCTACAGGCGGTAATAGTTTTTTTAATGCTGGTGCTGGTGTAGTTCCAGTTCAAGACCCACCACTGCGTTATGATCAAGTAGCAGAGCCAGCCACACCACCTGAAGGTATACCAAGCACTGCTGCTCCCGGCGCTACAGGCATTGGTCAAGAATCACTAAGACGGATGTATCAACCAGCACTCCCTACAGGTGCTGTTACCACTGCTGCAGTAACACCTTCAGAAGCAGGTCAGTATATTGATCCTAGAACTGGACAAGTAACTGGTCAGGTAGCCGTGCCTACAGCTATGGCTACAACGGCTCAAGCTACTCCACAACAAGAAACACAAGCCAATATAATGGAAGCTGCACAAGCTGCACCAGCGGTCAGTAGCGCACTTCAAGCTACACAGGCAGCGCAGGGTAGTGTAGACCCCCGCGCACAGGTCACAGCGGCCCAGCAAACAGCCACTAGCGTAGGTAATCTATCTGCTGCACAGGGTAATGCCACACTTATCGACAATCCTGTACAACGTCAGATTCAATCGGGTGAACTTATCTCAGGTGCTGCTGATGCACAGACTGCTGCACAGTTTACTGAACAAGTACAAGCTGCAGAAGCTACACCATCTACGCAAGCTACTGTACAGGGCCAGCTTGCTTCTCTCACAGCCAACTTTGATGCTGCCAATCCACCTGCATGGGCCGCTGGTGCTATGCGTAATGCTACAGCAGCAATGGCTGCACGTGGACTAGGCGCAAGTAGCCTCGCTGGTCAGGCCATTGTACAGGCCACGCTTGAGGCCGCTCTCCCAATCGCACAGGCTGACGCAGCAGTAACTGCACAGTTTGAGGCACAGAACTTATCTAATCGTCAGCAACGTGCAATGCTTGCTGCACAGCAACGTGCTACATTTATGGGCCAAGAGTTTGATCAGGCATTTCAAGCACGTGTACAAAACGCTGCTAAGATTAGCGATGTAGCTAACATGAACTTTACTGCTGAACAGCAGGTACAACTAGAAAACTCTCGTGCTGCTAATACAATGAACCTAAACAACTTGTCTAATAGACAGGCTATGGTTATGGCAGAAGCATCAGCAGTAGCACAGATGGATGCAGCTAATCTTAATAACAGACAACAGGCTGCAGTAAATAATGCACAGTCATTCCTGCAGATGGATATGGCTAATCTATCTAATCAACAGCAGACAGAATTGTTTAAAGCGCAGCAGCGTGTACAGTCTATGTTTACTGACCAAGCTGCAACTAACGCTGCTGCACAGTTTAACGCTACTAGCCAAAATCAAGTGGATCAATTCTTTTCTAATCTTGCCAGTCAAACTAGCCAGTTTAATGCAACACAAGCAAACGCACAGGCACAGTTTAATGCAGGTCAGGCTAATACAGTTAATCGTTTTAATGCAGAGATGAACAATCAACGTGATCAGTTTAATGCACAAAACCAAACCGTGCTGGCACAGTCAAATGCACAGTGGCGCAGACAGATAGCTACAGCAGACACGGCTGCAATTAATCGCGCTAATGAAATTAATGCACAGGCCATATTAGGTATGTCTGATGCAGCGTACAATAATTTGTGGGGATACTACTCTGATACAATGGAGTGGGCATGGACTACAGCAGAGAATGAACAAGACAGACAAATGAATATTGCTGTCGCTACTATCAACGCTGATGCAGATAGAGACACACAAAAAATTAAGGGTGACTATGAAGCAGCAGCAGGGTTAGGTGGATTTGCAATGGACTTGGTTAAGTTTGGTCTAACTGGTGGATTTCCGGGGATAGGATAAATGGCATACACTAACGCAACAAGAATAGCTAATCAAACAGTGCGATATCGTGAAGCAAGAATTAAAGCTAAACCTGCACCTATGATACCAAAAGGCTTGCTAAATAAGCCAGATGCTGGTAAAATAGATGATAATATGGATATTGCTTCTATGTTAAAGCAACGTATTAAAAAGGAATTTGATAATGCGTGATAGAAACGCACCAGCACCTATGCTTGACGCACCCATTCCGGGTCAGGGTTTAACTGCACCTTTAGGTGACAGACCGTGGCAACAACCTGCAGCCATAGCTACTCCAGAAAAAGCACTAGCATATTATGTAGAACGTATGACAGAAGAACGTCAGGTAGATCAAATGCTAGACTTACTAGAACTAGGTATACCTGTAGATACTCTTGTAGATACTGTGCAGCTTACAGGGGTTATGGAGGGTGTACATAGTGTTGACGTAGGCGTTATCATAGCACCAGCATTGACTGAGTTGGTTAGTCAGATTGCTACTAAGGCAGGTGTAAAGCACAAGGTAGAAGGTGAGGATATTGACCCAGATGTTCCTACTCGTTCTTCTCTTGCCTTAACACTAAAAGATATTAAGGAACAACCTAAAGGTATGGTTACTAAAGAACCTACAGTTGAGGAACCAGAAGAAATGCCAGAGGAAAAACCTACTGGCTTAATGGCGAGGAAATAAAGTTATGTTGAGAATGGCATTTTTAGGTGGCGCAGCAAAACGAGGCTCTGAAATTTTTAGAGAAGAGCGTGAAGATGCTATGTCTACAATAACGGACGAACTTAAAATTCTTACACAACTTGGTCTTCCTAAAGCAACAGAAAGAAATCAAATTAAAATTGACAATCGCAAAATTGCAAAAGACTTAGAACGACAGAAGTTTACCACTGAACAGATTGCTGTTATTATGGGTCAGGGTAAAGGCACAGAGGTATTAAATTTTCTTGATAAACAAAGAACGCAGTATGGTAATAAGTATCAAATACCACATGGTGACATTGTAACTATATCTGGAACATATGAAGATACAGGTCTTACAATAGATAAGATTTTGGAAAATATTCAGGGCAAAGTAAATCGTGGTATGTCTACAAGCGATGCCGTAGAAGATGTAACAGGTAAACCTGCTACTTTAACTGAGGCATTTGGTGGAAGTATGAGTGGACTTAGAGAGCGTAAGTTTCAGGCTTTTGCTGAATCTACTGGTGTTAACATTGATGAGTTACGTGGGTTGGCTGCTGGTGATATTACTTATGATGCACCTCTACGTACAGGCACTGTTAGCCTAGCTGACCCTGCAGGAGAAACACTTAAAACAAGTTTGTTAAATCGTTTTGAAAAAGATGCGGCTCAAAAACTTGGAGGAAAAAATGTAACTGTTTTGGATGGACTTGTAAGAACACCTGAAATGAAGTCAGAGGATGCAGTAGAAGCTGCACGTATTGCTATTGAAGCAAATAGACTGTATTCAGAAATTATGTCTAAAGGTGATACTACTGCCGCTGATGCTATAAGTAGAGTTGATGCATTTATAAATGAACAGGTGGCAACATATAGAAAATCACCACCTCCCGGTGATGGAAATACAGGTATATCTGAGTTAGATACTTTAACAGGTTTAGATTTAGCACAATTACCTGATGGTATTTTTCAAGCCTTAGATGGTATAACAGATGTACAAACAATGATGAGAATACAAAAAGAAGCAGAGGCATTACTAATTCAAGCATACAAAGATAGAGGCGAAAATGATGTATTTGCTGAACAAGCTGCTAAAAAACAAATGGATCGTATTCGCAAAAGATTAAATGAACAATAGGAGAAGATATGCTCAAGGCATATAATCAGATACAAGACTTAGACGAAGAAACATTGGCATCAGATGAAGAATTTTTGTCTGATGCTTATATGTTTTTGCAGGAACGAGAGGGTGTAGAGGGTATTCTTGCGCCTGAAGAAGTCTATGATCGTTTTATGGAACACATGCGCTTCCATGATACAAATGAAGTTACAACTCTCCGTGACTTAGAATATGCACAAAATGCTTCTATTGAGGGTAAACAAAACTTTGCACGTCTTATTGATGCCTATGATAAAGTAGATACTAACATGTCATGGAAGATGGTAGGCGACTATGCAGAAAGTATAGCACGTGCGCCATCAACATATATAGGATTAGTATCTGGTGGAACGGGTAAGGCTGCTAGTGTAGCTGCCACACAGGTGGCTAAGTTAGGTGTTCGTCAGCTACTAAGCAAGGCTGCAAGCAGTGCTGTTGGACGTGCTGCTATTGCAGAGGGTTCAATAGGTCTTGCACAGGGCGCACTAGGTGAAGCTACTCGTGTAACCACAGGCGCACAGGATGAGTTTACAGGCGTTAGAACTGCTGTTACAGGAGTAGGCAATGCTTTGGGTGCAGGTCTGCTTACAGGTGGTCTACAACTAACAGGTAAAATGCTACCTAAAACAAAATTAAACAGAGAAGCAAAACAACGTGCAGCAGATGAACTGTTAGCTAAGTCTGAGTTGGCAGAAACAGCACGGGCAAAAGAGGCTAGTGCAGTTTCAAAAGAAGTATTAAAAAAAGCAAGCCCTGAAAAAGTTAAAGAAATAAAAAGTAAAATAAATGCTATTGATCCTAATTTAGTAGCTATGGGTAGAAAACTTAAACAAGATATGATGCCCGGTGATATGGAAGCTGCTTTAGGTGTAGACGTAATTAACAACATTGCAGCAGCAGCAATTAGGGTAATTGATCAAATAGATTTAAAAGAAAATGAACCCATTACAGAGGCAGTAGCTAGAGTATTAGGCAGTGGAAGACTAGGAGAAATAAAAAAAGTATCAGATATTATGGATCAACATAATATTACACTAGATCAATTTTCATACATTTATGCGGCAGAGTTTTCTGATTCAGCTAGAAAATTACGCAAAGCAAGAGACATAAAAGCTGCAGAAAGAAAAATTAAAAAGTTTAAAATATCCAATGCTTCTCCTGAAGAAATTGAAGTTATGAACATGCTAAAAGCTATGGACGAACTTAATCAAGTAGGTGCGTCTGCTATTAGTAGGGATGAAGCTGCACGATTAGTTGATGTACAAGATAAAACTAAGTTTAGAAAATTCTTTGAGGCTATCTACAGGGGTGGGCAAGATGTAGATAGACTAGGTATTAGTTTTATGACTGCTCAACCTGCCACAACCATGCGTAACAATCAAGGTGGTTTATTCCGTACAGCTATTGATGCTACTACAAGGGTTATGGACAACTCTGTAGAAAGACTAGGTTTTTTAAAGTCTACAGCAGAAGAACAAAGAGAATTTTTACAGCAAAATTTAGTTAGAGAATACGGAATAAAAGAAGCTGTAGATATAATGCGTCAAGTTGCAGACAATCCTCAACTTGAAAGGGCTTTGTTTGATAAGTATGGTAGAAGCGTACAGCAGCGCACTAGCATTTTTAGTGGTGCTGGTGACAATGCAAAGTATATGTTTAATCAAGCAGAAGCTAGAATGATTAGACAATTATTTAAAAAGAATTTTCCTGAACAAGCATCCCAGCTTTTTAGAGAGCAAGCAGACTTAGCTAGTATTACGGGTAAAGAATCTCCGTTGGCAAAAGCAGGACGCAAAATAAATATACTAAACACTGCATCAGACAACTTTTTTAAGACAGGGATACTGGCAGCAACACTTAAACGCAGGTTGGCAGACAGGGGTATTGACCTTAATGATGTAATTACTGATGGAAGATTCGGCAATATACCTGACGATATAATGCAAGCTGCTATTAAAGACGCATATGAATTTACCTATCAGTCTGGGTTTAGAGGAACTGATATGGGTTCTCGTGTTGCAAGATTTGCAATTGAAGCACAACAAAAATTTCCATTTGTTGTATCAGCCTTTATGCCCTTCCCTCGATTTGTAGCTAATCAGCTAAAGTTTCAACATGATCATATGCCAATTATCGGTTTGGTTATACCTGCAATAAAAGGTAGACAAGCTGTTAGAGAAGCATTACCTAAACAGATGACAGGTGTAGCTTTACTTGGAACCGCTTTGGCTTGGAGATCACAGCAGGGCGATGAGGCAGAGTGGTTTGAAATTAAAAAGAGCGAAGATTATTACATAAATGGTAAAGCTATTTATGGGCCTCTAGCACCATTTATGGTTATTGCAGACATTATGTATCGTGGTTTTAGTGGCACTCCTTTCCCCGAAAATTCTGTAAAGTATTACAGTAAAGCATTTGCAGAGGCTACACTTGGCTCTACATTTAGAACTGGTTTAGGGCTTCAGCTACTTGACAAAGCACTTAATGAAGATATTTTTGCTGGAGAAAAAGATTTTCTAAAGATAATAGGTAACTTGTTGGGTAGATATACTATACCTGCAGGTGTAGCAAAAGATTTGTACAGTCAGTTTGACCCACAGTCTCGTCTTATTCCTGCCACAAACACAGGGGAAGAAGAGTCTTGGTTTGAATATGTGTACAAAGTAGCAAGTCGCAATCTTCCTGACTTGCCTCTCGCAACTCTGTCAAAAGATACAATTACAACTAGAGACTATGATGAACCTGCAGTATCTCCATTTATAACTGGTCCTCTTAAAGCAGCTAACCCTATTGAAAAACAGTTGTTTGGTTTTACTACCATGCGAAAAAATAAGTTGCAAAAAGAAATGGCTAGACTTGGAATGATGTACACGGACTTGTACAGTAGACCAAAAAATGATCGTATAGATTTTTACACACGGCAAGAGTTGTCACGTGCTGGTCCGAATACGTACAACATGGAACGTAATTTAACAACAATTATAAATAGCCCCTCGTATAAAAAAGTAGGACCAGCTAGACAGAGAAGCATGTTGATGGATGAAGCACGTATAGTAAAAGACGGTGCTATGGAAATAGCTAAAGGAAGGCTAGATAAAGAAGCTAACAGGCGGGGTAAACCATATAGTGTCACTACTATTGCGGCATGGAATAATTTAAGTCGTAATGAAAAGAAAAAGATTAATGAATTGTTTGCTGACACGTATGGCAATCCTGAATCTAAAAACTATGATCCTATGTTTGAAGGTAAAGAAATACAGGATGTCATGGAGGAAACTTTACAAGACGATGCTGGCAACGATATCAATGCATTGGTATGGGCTACAGGTTTAGGTGATTTTGAATAATGAATAATAACTTTTATCAAAACTTAGAACTGGATGACATAGATATTTCTTTATCAGAAATGATGTATGGTTCTGACAGATTAAAAGACATAGCACCTGAACTAACTGAGGATATGTTTGGAGTTGAGCCTGTTGATCTAACAGCAGAGGACGCTAAGACTGCCGTGGGTTTGGCTGCTGATGTAACTCCATTTGTAGGCACTGCCAAAGCCCTGACTGAATTACCAGAGGATGCACAGTTTGCGTATCAACTTCTTGAGGAAGGGTATGATGAAGGCAGCATTAAGAAGATGGGTCTTGGTGCAGGGTTTGGTGTGCTGACTGCTGCAGGTTTCTTGCCCGGTGCAAAGATAGCCACTGACTTAGGGCAACGTGCTATCAAGGAAGGTGTTAAGGAAACTGCAGGTGATGTTGTAGAACAAACACGTGCTGCATTTAGGGCTGACCCTGCCAGCATGGACAGTGCAAGAAAACAAAGACTAATTAGAATTTCTAAAGGACTACCCTCAAGTGAGCGTAGACAATACATACAAGAAAGTTTACGTCCTACACCTAGACTGTATCATGGTGCGCCGACCTTGGGTGACACAGATGTAAAACTAAAAGAAAACAATCAAATCATAAATGACTTAAAAGAAAATAGAGAATCTATACGTGATGAGCAGCTTAAAAAAGTAAGTGAACTATTAGGTGAGGGGCCAGACAACGACCTAGTAGATGCTGATGACTTGTTTGGTTATATTGATGGGGGTGGTATCATTGAAACTCCTGTTGTTTTTATGATGAATGGAAAAAAATATGTAGGCAGTGAAGCTATTGAGGCAGGAGATAGGTATTCTGTAACATTTGATGCAACATCTACTACACCAGCCCGAACAGAAAACCATCAAAGAATTAAATTCATTGATGAAGATGGCAAAGAAACAAATGAAATGAATGTTAGAGTTTCTGATGATAATAAAATTAGTTTAAAAGACCTTACAAAAATGTTAGATGATCAAGAGTTTATGTCACGTAGTGACACGAACACGTTCTACACAAGTCCGGGGGATATGGCAGAAAGTTTAAATCTTAGGTCCACAACATCTAGGTCTAGGGCAGATGAACTAGCAGAAGAAGGTACGTTCCAACCCTATCGTGATGACGGTATGGGTTTTGCAGGTGCAGAAGGCATGACAAGTACTGATGCGTCAGGCGTACATGCAGAGTTAAAAGACAAGCTATATCTTTATCTCGTGATCCACTCGTATCATTGAAGGAATCATTTGGTAACAGAAGGCTAGATAATCTTATGGTAAGCAGACTACCCAAGTCTATGATCCGTAATTTAAATCCAAGCGATTATGACAGAATTAGTTCTGGTGAGGCAAGATTAAGTGATGTACTTACGCGACAAAATTTAGAAACACTGAATGAAAGTGAAAGAAAACAACTAGAGGATGCTATAGGTATTAGCTTACCTAAAAGCGTACACCTAGAGGCAGAGATAGCTTCTAAGAACCCAGAACAATTAGACGTTGAAAGATTGTCAGATGTATTTGATGATAGAGTAAGAGACTTTTATTCAGTGGGAGATACAAACAGACGTAAAAATATAGGTAAGCTACCCCTAAAAGATAGAGTGAGAGAGGGTCAAAAACTTGCCAACACGGTTAGATATACTGGCGATTTCATTCAGGGTAAAGCTGCAAAAGAAATGACCCGTGAAATCGGCGATGAGTTTACAAAATTTTCAGATGGAAAAACATTTTATAGTTTGAGTCCAGCAAAACAATATGCATTAGTACGACAGTATTTCAAAGACATGCAGTCTCTTGGGCAGTATACTGAACAGTATGGTGCGCGAGGAACCTACGATACGTTTCTAACAGAAGCAGCAAAAGACAGAAGTAACTTAGAAATGTTAGCTTTTAAGTTACCTGAAGGGTCAGAGAAAAAAGAAATTATAAAAGATATAGTTGCAGTATTAGAAAATATACGTAACACTAGAAAACTAGGAACGAGTGCAAGAACTATGAATACTACTTATCCTTTTAGAACAACTGCGTCAGAATTAACAGATAATGAATTATTAAAAGGAATAAAGGCTAGTGTAAAGTACGAAAATAGATTACAGAGGTATGAAAAAAAGAAAGCCCTTGGACTTGTAGATGATAGTTCTTTCCCACAAAAAAGAATTTCAGAAGGTGAAGGCACATTACCTCTAGAGTATACTGATGCTAAACGTGCCATGTTCTTACTGACACAAAAATTAAATCGTGGCGGGTTGATGGCAAAAAGGTAAGTAAAAGGGGGCAACTAAGCCCCCTCTTTTTGTGTCCAATATTCTAACTAGCGATTGTCGCCAGAGCCAGACAGAGTACCCCTAGCTTTGCGGTCAGCCAGCTTCCGTAGGTTGTTTTCCATAACATGTCCTAAGTCCATCCCCATCTCTGCTGCAAGCACAGCGCAGTACCACATGACATCACCAATCTCGTAGGCAATCTCAATCTTCTTGGCTTCATACTCATCCTGTGCAGCACCATCTCTAATAAATTTCTTCACCTTATTTGCAATCTCTCCCGCCTCCCCAGTCAGGCCCAGAGTTAAATACTCTGTGGCCTTTTCTTTTGGGAAGATGGCAGTGCTACACGCTTGTTCTTGGTATGCTGTTCCTGTAATATCACTCATCCTATTCTCCTTTATCCACTGTCTAGCTTCTTGCTCTAGCTTGTTCATCCCGTTGCACTCTCTTCAAGTTGGCATAGTAGGCATCATTGTACCCACGTAGCCACTCACGATGCTGCATTGTATTATGGTCAATGCCGCTATCCCCAAGGAAGAACTTGCCTTTGTTCCCCTTGGTCATCTTGCCATTCATAAAGGCATCGAAGCCCCACTGGTACTGAATCTTTAGTGGTGCATCGTACTTGCTTAATCCATTACGCCTCATCTTCAGTCACCTCTACGTTAGAGGTTTCGACTGATGCAATCAGTGCCTTACTGAAAGCGTCCTCTGCTGCAACAAGCTGGTCAATGTTGAACCGTGCCTCTGCAATACGACCTTTCAAGTTACGTACCTGATTCACAAAGTACTGCGACTGTTCACCAAGGTCAGCGAAGTCGTACTCCGTTTCGTTAATCGTTATCTTGTTTTGTTCTGTCATCATGCTTCTCCTTTTCTTTTGTCCACTCTTTGTATTGCTCAGACTTGCGGGGTGGATTAGCAATCAACCAATCCTCGCCCCGTTTCCAGACCAACTTCTTACTCATTGAAGTAGTTGTTCAGGATGTCAAGCCTATCTTCATGCTCTGCAATTCTATCCAGTTCACCTTGCATCGCTTCCATTATGTCCGAATGTTCTCCAATCCCTGCTGGGTTACGCAAGTAACATTCGATGTTGGCAACATGCAGTGCCACGTTGGCCTGTGCATGTTTCCGTAGTACTTCTAACATTTGTTCTCTCATCTGTCAACCTCCAAATAACTCTCTTTTGGTGTTCTCGTTCTAAAGAATCCTGTATGTTCAGGATGCTCCTCCAGAAATTTTCTGGCGTAGTGAGAAATCCAACCATCACTAATTTTAAAGTCAGACTCCTTTTCTCGTATAGCTGTTTCCCATCTCATTCTGTGGAAGATGGCTTTAGCAGAATAATACTTTTTTACTCTAGCCATCTCTTTAGCGAAACCACAAAACATCTCATATATTTCTGGGTGTTTCTGGTGATGCTTCTCAAAGTTTTCTTTTGTCCAAGTTCCATTTAGCATTACCTATCTCCTTTCTGTTTAAACCTATGCTTGAAGAATACAATCAAATTGATTGTGGTGTTGACAGTGATAGCTAGTATCAGCCACCACTGCCACCATGTAGGCATGTCCACTCCTTCAATCATGCTGCGTTCAAGTCTACAATCTCACACGCATCTGCAGTACACGCTAACTCACGTCCACCTGATGTTGTGTCTTCTTTCTCAAACTCCTGCAGCTTTGACCAATCAACACTCTTAGGCATCTGTACTAACATAGCATCATATTCATCTTCTGTACAGTCCTGATATGGTGCTTGCTTGTACGTATGGTCACTGAATGGCAGGAAGCTGATGCCTGACACTTCATCAAAGTGTTTGTACACCCAAGCACCTACGTCCATCCACTCGTTCTCTTTCACAGAGATTGTCACTGACGGTTTGTGTTCACACCAGTAACGCTGGTAGGTAAGCCACAACTCAAGCTGTTCAATAGCCGACAGGATTGTGCGTGTAACCGCCCCACGTGGTGATGCCATTGGGAAGCTGAACACTGTTGTGGACTCAGGCTTCATAACATCTGGCTCTGCTGGGATACCTTCCGACATAAGGAACTGTGTGAGTGGGTCTTTGTTATCACCACGTACAGTCCGAATGTAGTGTGGGTTGTGCCGTGCATGAATACCAGACGCACTGTCTACAAGCTGTGAAACAGTTCCTGATGGCTTAACACAAGTAATTGCTGTAGATTGTGGAATGTCAAATATCTTTGCCCACTTTTTGTTTGTGT
>Ga0098051_1000798_pt1 | contig 11963 bp, 17 predicted proteins | sample 14BtaG_FD_77069 | JGI IMG/M metagenome (GOLD analysis project Ga0098051, IMG submission 77069) | Marine viral communities from the Subarctic Pacific Ocean - 14B_ETSP_OMZ_AT15311_CsCl metaG | ecosystem: Environmental > Aquatic > Marine > Oceanic | place: Pacific Ocean | collected 2015-01-18 | reverse complement strand
TCTACTCCATACAAATTCTTCGACTTCCCTCAGTTCCTCTTCGGATAGTTGTTTGTTTCTTCTACTTTTTCTACTCATTAAGTAATAATTATCTTTTATTATAGTTTTAGTATAGTCTACTAATTATAAATAGTAAATTATAATTTTAAGTTTACCTTCTCACCTACAATTCTATACCTATATTGTTTATTTTTTGATAATTCTTTTAATTTCTCCTCAGCCTCAATAACATTGTTTGCTTTTAATTCAGGACCACTATTACCGTCTTCCCTGACTGTTGTGTATATTTTCATTTATCATACTTTTATAATAATAATTATTTAATTCTTTTACTATTTTTTACTTAACTTTAACAATCAGTTATTAATACCTCCACAAAATCACCTCCATCTTTTCTTGTTTAGAAATCCAATCTCTATGTATGAAATACTCTCTATTACTTTGACTTTTATAATGATTCATAGCATTTTTTTTAGAATTTATATTATCTTCATCTAAATCAATTATTAACCTTAAATCACTTTTACCAATAATATTCCAATGATGACAGTAACCCAAAATAGTTTTATCCTTAAATGCCCTCATACTTTCATTATAAATGGTTAAATGATCTTGATGTATATCATAACCTGAATTACATAATATAACATCTGGTTTAATACTCTCTTTAATTTTTATTAATGTGTCTAATACTTCTTGTCTATCAAAATACCTAACTTTAAAATCTAAAATTTCATAATATGGTTGTACCCCGTCACATAAAACTTTTATTGCATTTCTATATTCATCTTTTAGTTCTTCTTTACCACAAAAACTAAAACAGATAAAAAAAATGTTATTATCTTTAGATAATTTATTTATAAAACCACCACAACCTAATGTTTCATCATCTGTATGTGGGGATAAAACTAATATGTTCTTATTTTTAAACATTCTCTAAAAAATTTATTATGTGTTGTTTTTAATTATTGTTTCTGCAAGTAAGAAATCAAAATGAGTGTCAATATCAACAGAATTTTCTCTACTCATAAAATGACCTTTAATTTTACCTACATAATAATTTCTATTATTTTTTAATTTTTTAGTCCAAGACCCATATAAAGCACCGTTTGGTCTATATACTACTGGATGATCTTGACTTCTACTTTTTCCATTTTGCCATGGCATTGATTCATCATAATCCTCCAACATATTGTCTTCACTAACTTTTAACCCTAATGTTGGGGGAAACTCCATTTCCGTATAAGATAATACGGAGTCAATATCTTCAGATAATAATTTAGATGCATTAATAAAATCTTCAGATTTTTTTAATGGTGATGTCGGTAGTGTTAGCCAAGTTTGATCATATTCTTCATCTAAATAGTACATTACGGTATCTATTACTTTAGAAGTGTCTGAAGATAACTCATATGGGCGTTTATCCGTAACTACATTAGGGTAGTTATCACTTACTAAATTAACTATATGTGTATCATCTGATGTAAATAACACCTTATCAAATACATTAGATTTTAAAACAGTATCAATAGTGTGAAATATTAAGGGTTTATTATTTAACTTTTTGATATTTTTACCGGGTAATCTTTTACTACCACCTCTCGCAGGAATAATACACAATTTTTTCATAAAATTATTTTTTTTTTATTATAAAACTACCAAAACGACTTTTATCTACATTTCTGAGAATGTGTGTACCAAAATAACCATCTATATCCGATTCGTAGTCTTTTACGTTATTTATTAATTTCTTTTCTTTTAATATTTCTAAAAAATCTTCTGATATTTTTGAATTAACATGAATAGGATCTTCTTTCCAGTTTTTTGCTTTATATTCGTCTAAAGTTTTTAAATTTTCATCCACAGTTTTATCAAATACATTTATTACTCTCTGATCAAATTTTTCTACTAATAATTTATTAAAATATTTTAGTGCTGGTTGTACAGGGTCATAAGCACCTGTGGGGGTTATAATGAAATCAATATTTGACATGTTAATTTTATCAAAATTATTAACACATTTTTTTATATAATCTTTTGATACGTATGAATTAACATTATTACCTAATTTTATCTCATCCCAATGAGGTGTCCAATGATTTTTTATTGGGAATCTGCAGTTTGGCTCCCCTATATAAATAAATGTCAAATAATCATCAATATCTGTTATTTCTTCATTTATCTGATGTATCTTAGAATTAATTTGATCTATATTTTTATCATCGAGATTAATTATTTTACCAGCACCCATAAAAAATGGTAAAATATTTTTTCTATATGTGAATTGTCTTGTATGTGATTCACCTATAATAATTAACTTTTTCATTCAACGATTATTTTATAATTTTGTAAAAACAAAGTAAGAACTAGGTATTGATGTGTTAGTTGCAGAAATTTTAGATTTTAACGTATAACCTTTTTTAGTAAACATATCAATAACATCACCATCATTTAAAAATAAAGCATTCAAAAAATCTTTGTTATAATTATTTGTTTCTTTAGTGGTTATAGATGTTTTAGTATTGAATACTATATATTTAGGTGAAACTTCTACCCATTTATCTACAACCATATTAAAATAATCTAATGTAGGGAAATGCCAAACTATTGCGTTTGCTAACACTAAATCCACATTAGGTAATACTATATCTGATGGGTTAGTGTTAAGTAAAAATGTTTTAGTTGGATTCGCATATTTTATACAATTATTCAAACTATTTTCACTTACATCAACACTATATACCTCAGATGAAAATTTTTTAAGTTCTTTAGATAATAATCCACCTCCACAACCCCAATCCAATGAGACATTTATTAAATTCTTATCAACAAAATTTATATAATATTTATTAAAATTATTTATATGTCTATCTTTTTTTGTTTGTGACAACCCATGAACAATATGTCTATTATTTAGATCTTGTTTCTCCCAAAGCTCATTTAATTCTTCCATTCTAATATTTTTTTATGCACAATGTAATCTTATAACTAATCTATTCTTACCTTTTTGACACTCACCTCCTTTATGAAAAGTATCAGTATCAAAAACTATTAATGTACCAGCTTTTGACTCTACAGGTGTTGATGAGTATTTTTCTAATATATCAGAATAATTTAATTCTATTCTATTTAGAACATTGTTATAGTTATTTGTTTTTTTCCACGCTTTTAATCTTAATTCCTCCCCTTTACTTCTAGACCCAACACTACAACTAAACGCACCATTATTTTTGTCAATATCAGTTAAGTAAATAAAAAATTTAAGACAATGATTCCTATCAAAATGTAACCAACCATTTCTTGCTAACCCTTCATCATTCTTATAATCATATGTCGCATAAACACTTTTACCAAAGCCATTATTTTTTTTACGATAAAGTCTATCTAAATTACGCATCCATTCTTGATTAAAAACTTTTCCTATAGAAGAGTCTCCATTAAAACTACTTAATGAAGGACCTCTATAATTCCTTCCAAATTGATAGTAACCTCCATCCTCTTTGCATAGTTTTAATGTTTGATTGTATAAATCTTTTAATTCATCACCTTCAATATAATTTTCTATTAAAAAAACACCATCTGTTTTTAATAAGTTTATCATATTAAAAACACTATTTTCTTCTTTTATGTCTTCTTTTAATATTTTTTTAAACATATTTTTTTGTTTTCTTTAGTAGATTAACCATATTATCTAAATGTAATACAGAATCTGCATCTGAGTACGATTCTGATGGTGTAGGGTGAGCCTCAACAAAAACACCATCATATCCAAATATGTCAGATGCTTTAAAATATCTTTCTGCCAATTTAGGGTTTCCTCCTATTCTGCCATTCGGTTTGGTTAGTTGTGCTGAATGGGTACAGTCTAAAATAACTTTATCAAAATGTTCTTTTAATAAATCTACTGAGGCAAAATCAACTATTAGTTGTGAATACCCTAAAGTAGTACCTCTTTCACAAACCCAAACTTCACAATCAGGATTAACTGTTTTTAGTTTATCAACCCCTTTAACCATATTTTGTGGGGACATCCACTGACCTTTTTTAATATTTACTTTATCAAAGAATTTTGCTGATTCTACTAATAAATCTGTTTGTCTACATAAAAAGGCTGGTATCTGAATTAAATCAACTACATCACTCACTTTTTCTACTTGATGTACTTCATGAATATCTGTTGTAACCCTTAAATTAGGGAAATCTTTTTTTAATTGTTTCATTATTTCTATGCCTTCTTCTATCCCAGGTCCTCTCTTACCTGTTATGGAACTCCTATTTGCCTTATCAAAAGAACCCTTAAAATAGAAATCTTCTTCACCAATAAAAGGATATACTTTATTCAATACTTCATATGATAATTCATATGTCTCTAAACTACAAGGTCCAATAATATACGTTTTCATCTATAATATTTTTTTTAATGTTTTTTTTATTAAATTCTTCTCATCGTGTGACAATGTAACAAATGGTTCTCTATTTCCTTTTATGAACCCCATTTGATGTAGTGTTTCTCTCATACTAGCATGCCAACCAATATACATAAAACTATCAAACAAAGGAGTTTCAAAAGAGGTCATTATTTCTTTTGCTTTTCTTATATCACCATTCATATATTCACTATAAAAATTTTCTTCTATTGTGGGGTTAAAACTTCCTACACCCGTTAAGTATGACGTTGCACCAAAAGGCTCTAACGACCAAAATCTTCTCATACTACCACCAGCAACAATAATTTCCATATCTAATTCTTGTAAATTATTTTTAGCAAACTCCAATGATGAAGATTCTTCCTTCATCCCAATAAACCCATCTATTTCAGACAATTGTGATAGTAGTTTTTTATCATATTCGTAATTACCACCATTACCCCTTCTTAATATATTACCATGTACTAATATTGGGTAATTACTCATCTCACATATTTCCTTAAAGAAAGAAATCAGTTGTTCGTTACTGTAATACCTTTCAGGAAATAATATTAGAAGAGAGGCATCATTGATGTTCTTACTATTATAGTAATCTATTTCTTTCTTAATGTTATAAATACTTAGTGGTGGCATTCCTATTATTTTATTACCATTAAAATCTATCATAGATAAATTAAAACTCCTAACCTCTTCAACATCCAATAGGTTAAACTGAGATGTTCCTGCGGTTGTCATAATATGTTTAACACCTTTTTTTTCTAAAAAAGATATGTACTTTTTAGTACTTTCTATTTCTAATGTGCCATTCTCAAAAGAAGGGCATAACGGATATACTGGTGAATTAAATTTCATAATATAATATTAGTTATTCTTTCTCTACAAATAAAGTAGTTATATCTTTAAATTTTTCCCATTCTATGGAATTAATGTTTTTATCGTCTATAAAAATATCATAAACAGGTTTCTTAAACTTTAATTCTGTGTATTTTACACCCCACCTATTAAATTGTTCTTTTGTTACATCAGACCAATCTATACCAGTACCACTACCTCTAGCAGTCCAGTAAACTATTATATGACCTTCATCATATAATTTATTTATATAATTAATCCTATCCACCCAAGGATTTGCTGTTGAGTAATCTAAATTTTCTGATTTACTACAAATAGTTTCGTCAATATCTACATAAATTATCATAAGTGTAAAATAATTTTCCCTTCGTTATTCCATTTTTTTACTATGTCCCTTTCTATATTATAATTGTGGTGGATACTTTCATTAACTCTATTTTCCCAGTAATGAGTCAACCCTTCTAAACTCTTTTTTTTAGGGATACCATAAAACCCATAAACATTAGGTATTATACCTCTATTTATACAATAGTTTATCATCATTAAACCCGCAGTTGGTGTATTATACCCTTCTACTTGAATCCCTCTTCTAGCAAACCCATAAGTCTCTACAGAGCTATGTAGTTTTTGACTTTCTTTTTTAATGTTAATATTTAACATATCGTACCCAATACACACTATTTTACAGTTTTTTTGTTCTCTAATAAAATTTACTGGTTGATTCGCATAAGGTTGACACCTAAATACATGATTATTAGCGACTCTTATGGTTGTTTTATTCCCCACATATTTTTCATACCCTTCAGTAGGTGCTCTATTAAATCTAATTATATCTGTGTGTGAATCTATTATTTCTCCCCAGTTATGCTCTAAAATTTTTGCACTAGAACCAACTATCGCTAAACTATTACTTATAGTTATTTTAGGTGTTATTCTATCCACTTTATTAATAAACATTATTTTATATCTATTTTTCTACCTAAACCCCCATTATTACCTTTATCAACTACTATCGTATCTAACCACTTGCTTTTTGGTACTGATTTATGTAGTTTATCCATAACTCTAAAATCTGAACATTTCCAAGAGTCCCACTTAAAATCATCTTTCCACTTACTATGAACTGCGTGACAACACCCACCAATCCTACCTAAAATGGGTTTATTATTAAATGCATAAGAATCTGGTAAAACATTCTTATTTAGGTACCTCATTTTCCAATACATTATAGTGTCTTCATCTTCAATACTTTTAACAATCTCATCAATTATTGTATCACTTACTAATCTATCATCATCGTCTACATACATTATCCAACCACTTTCTATTGTTTTAATCATCTCATTTAAATATAAATTGTGTGGTGAGTATGGTCCGGTATTTGGGTTTGGGTTTTTATCTCCTTTTATTAATTTTTCTCTGTCTACAAAAATAAAATTGTCTACCCCACATTCTTTGATATAAGGTATAGATTCTTTATCATCGGTACAAACAATATGATTGATGTTATCATATGTTTGGTTTTTTATACTCTCAGCGTTTATCTTAAAACCGTTTGGTCTATTAGATGTCCTTGTTAATATGTTAATGAGTGGTTTTTGCATTATTAAAAATTTGTTGTAAAATATTTCTCTTTGCATTTACGAAATAATCATAAGTTGCATCATTATTTACTATATGTGGTATAATTCTTTTTTGATAATCTTCTGCACCTCTTTGTTCTTTTAAGGTATCTTGATTTCTGGTTTGAGATTCGTAGTGATAACAAACAGCATCACCCACAAAAATATTCTTTTTACCAAACCTTAAGCAATCCACATTCAAATGAACGTCTTCATAACATTCTATATAGTTTTCATTGAATCTATTTAGTTTATCGAATAAATCTTTTCTAATCATTAAAAAGGCAGCTGTATTACCAAATACCTCTTTTTGGGATGTGTGGTAAGTATAGTTTGACCTAAACCCATGATGCGATAACCCTACAAAATAACTCTTATTATTATTTTGTCCTAAAAATGTTATAACTCCAGAATGTTGTATTGAATTATCTCCGAAGTGAAGTCTAGCACCTATTGTCCCTACTCTATGTTTATTATCGTTGTAGGCTTTAACCATTCTAGAAATTGCATTGTTAATCAACTTTATGTCGTTATTGCAAAACAAAAGTAATTCAGTATCGTCAGAAACCCAATTATTTACAACATCATTATTTATTTTTGCAAAATTATAATAATCATATTCTATCAGTTTCATATTACGAGGTCTATCAGATTGTATACTATGTCTCGTAATTAAACTTCTAATATCTTCTTTTTCTTCAGGTGTTGAACCAGTATCTGCAATGTATATTGTCATGTTAGGGTAAGTGTCTTTTTCCCATAATGAATCAACACATTCTGTTAACATATTTATACTACCCTTTGTTGGTATAATTACAGATATTTTTGGGTTATGTTTATTTTTAACTATTTTGTCATCGTAATAAATCTCACCCTTTATTTTGATGGGTAATTTCTCTTTGTATTTTTCCACAAATAATTTTCTATTTTCTTCCCATTGCTCGTTAGTTTCACCTACAGACTTGTGTATAACTTTAACATCAAAAGTAATACCTATTTTAACATCTTCTAAATGATTTCTAAAACAAAAATCTATTTCATAAAAATGAAATCCTTCTACAGTCTCATCAAAATCTTTTTTAATCCTATCTTTATGAACAGCAAAAAATAAACCATCAACTACTAAAGACTCTATAATTTGTTTAGGGTATGAGTTAGAATATTTATTTTCCCATGTTTTTCCATTCTGTGTGTGTTTTACAGAACCAATCATTTTATTCCTATCATTCCACCATCTACCAGTTTCATCTAAATCTGTTGTACCAGCAATCCCTATAATTCCGTAATCGCTATTTTGGAAATGATTTACTAATTTAGTTGCCCATCCATTCTTCTCAAAAATTATATCATCATGACAAAAGACAACAATATCATTTGTTGCCATTTTTAATCCTCTATTATAAGATTTAGTTAATGATTCACCATTGTTGATAATTTCAATAACCTCTATTTTTTTAGAATTACCTGAAGTTTTTATGATATGTTCTTTATGTTCACCATTCTCTTCTCTGGTACAATATACTACACTTATCATTTATCTAAATTATTTATATATGTTCTTATTTTTTTACCTAACTGCATATTATTAGGGTATTTCTCTACCATTTTAATGATGTCTAATAATACTTTTTCATCATTACTATTTGGGTTCACATTCAATGGTGTTGGTATTCTAAATCTACTCATTTTTTTATTTATTTAATACTAATCATTTCGACTTTCTATTTCTTTAATTTTATCTTCAACCCACTTAACATACCAACCATCATTATAGTTAGACATCGCAAGTTCTACTTTAAGTTTTTTTAGATAATCCTCAACAATATCCTTTTCAGTCTTATTGTTTTCGTTTGATTTATTTATTCTATCTAATTCTGATTGATACCTCATAATATTTTTTTAACTAAATTAACTAATTTTTTCCACTTGATCCGTATCCTGTGTCACCTCTTTCTGTTTCAGTTAGATTTTCTACTTTTTCTAAGTTAGATAATCTATGTCCAACAACATTCATAATGACTGCTTGTGCAATTCTTTCACCTGGTTGTATTGTATAGTCTTCATTACTAAGATTTACTGCAATAATTCCTACATCACCTCTATAACCCTCATCTACAGTACCCGGTGTGTTTAACACAGAGATACCATGTTTAAGTGCCATTCCACTTCTAGGTCTAACTTGTAATTCAGTATTTGGAGATAACTCAAACTTTAGTCCTGTTGGTATAAGTTTTCTATCTAATGGTTTTAATGTTACAGGTTCATCAATAAATGCTCTTAAATCAAACCCACTATCACCTTCTTTTGCATAGGTAGGATCTTCATTGTTTGAGTTATTGATAAATTTTGTTGTTGTTTTATTTAACATTTCTGTATATGTAGGTGTTTCCACATCATTTTCATCTAAATTATAAATCTTTTTTAATTCTTCTACATATTGATTTAATTCTAAATCTTCACTTCCATTTATATCTTTTGACATATTCTGAAAGTTCTCAATCATTGATAGTAATTCTTTAGTATCCATCATTTAATTTTTTCTCTTCTATTATTGCTAATTCATTAGCTTGTTTGATTATCGTTGATAAAGTACAAGAATGCCATTTTGATTGTTTGTCCTCATCTGACTTATCATAGTTTATAACTGCTTGATATTCATTCTCACTCATCTCTACACCATATGTAAGTGCATAATAAGCTGACCTTTCACCAACCTTCATAGATGTTAGTTCATCATTAAACTCATACATCTTCCCTTGATTTACTCTATGCCATTCTGATTCACACATCTTATATAAGAATGTTTTACCTATTTGATGTATGAAACAAACTTTTACTAAAGATTCATTCTCCACTCTCAATTCTTCTGGTAATGTTAGGTTGATGTCTACCGCATATTTTGTTGTAGTGATAATATGATCCAACAACCCACCAGGAAACGCATTGTGTAATGATTTCATGGTGGATGCTGGGGCAGTGATAAAACTCTCACCCAAAAACTCTAATATTTCTGGAGTAAAAATACCGTACTTCTCATTAGTCGCGTAAAACTTTTTGGTATTTCTCTCAATCTTATCTTTTAATTTCTTACTCATATAAATAATACTACACATTTTCAGCTAGAGCTTCAATAGGTTTCTTACTTTTTTTTTCTGTCACTAAATTGTTATATAACTCTAACCTATTTTTACATACAGATACCATATCATAACTTCCATTTACGGTATTGTATAAATTGTTTCCTAAAGTAGTAATCATATTTGGATTATCCACTAGGTACTTAATATATTTTGTCCACAATTTGTGGTTTTTATTCTTTGGTATTAATAAACCATTTGCGTTTTCATTTATTGGTGGTGTATGTTCACCTTTCGCAGGTTTCCCGAATAATGTCTCCATATCTATTTGGTATGGCCCAAAATCTTGTGCAATTAATGCTTTTTTATGGAATCCAGCTTCAATAACTTTTAATTGTGATTTAACTTCATTGAAAACGTTTTCTTCTAAAGGAGCTAAAGACACATCAAATAAGTTATAATTAGAAGCATATGTAGATATTGGTTTTGTCCATACTCTTCTATATGGTTCGTTTGCAACATCTTTATATTCTTCTTGTTTAAATGATAATAAGTGTTTTTTATAATCTTCACTAACAATAGAATAATTGTCTGTAAATATTTGTTCATACTTATACCATACACTCTCATTTGGTTTAATTGGTCTTTGTGTTTGTTTACCTGTTTTCTGGTCAAACATAGTAACCGTTCCTCTTAAATCATACCCACATAATACAAATTGCACTTTGTCTAAGTAATCACCAGACTTTAATGAAGAAACAACACCTTTTAGTATTTCTAAATCTTTTAAGTGAGAAGAACCACCTAACCAACCAATTCTAATTCTATCAGACTTTTCTGGTGTTGGTGTATATTGTTTCTCATTAGTATCAATTGCGTTAGGTAAAACAAAGATATTATTTTTATTTAGTTTTTTTATCTCTTCTGCAAATAAAGAAGTGGTTGTTGTGATATTTCTAGCAAGTCTTAAATTAGTTGCAATCTTTTTATCTAAACCATTCTCTTTAATAATTTTATGTGCTGGATGATGTTGACCTGGTGACCAATGATCATCTAAATCCATAATACTGACAATACCTAATCTGTCTAACCTCTGTAATGTTTCTTCCATTTCCTCAAAAGGACCTAGCGTCCTATGGTAATGTACTAAATCATATTTCTGTAAGTAATTATCATTTTTATATTCTGGCTCAAAATCAATATCAACATGTACTTCATTTGGAAATAATTTTTGTAAGTTGATGTGTGGTGCTGTAGATCTGAAATATCCGACACCAGTTCTATCGGATGGTACTACAAGAATTCTTAGTTTATTGCTCATATAATGTATTTTTTATAACTAATAATAAACAATATTTTCATAAAGAAAAGTATTGCAGTATGGATTTTATTTCGTATATTTGATTATAACAAACAATTAAAACAAACTACTTATGACAACTACAGACAAAATCAGAGACTACGAAGGAAAAAATGGATTTATCATTTCATTACAAGGTGGGTTAAAAAAATACGGAAGATTAACTGAAAGACAAATAGAAGTGGCTGACAAGTTTTTCGTAAACAATGAGGAAAATAAAAAATCATTTATCCCTAAAGATGTAAAAGTTGATATCAAAGTAAAAAGATATATCGCAACTAAAATCGCAGAAGAGAATAACACAGATTTCAAACCTTTCTTAATGACAATTTCTAAAGTATTAGATGAAACAAAATACGCTTACAAAGTTGTTGGTAGAATGACTACATCTGACGTTACTTGTTGTAGGAATTGTGGAAGGGACTTAACTGATTGGAGATCACAAGCGACTGGTGTTGGACCAATTTGTGCAAAACATATGGGAATTGAATATGTTAAAAATCAAGAGGATATTGAAGTATTCTTAAAAATGTTACAGATTATGGTTGATAGAGTTGGAGATTTAACTTTTTGGTTACCTAAATCTCAGATTAAAGAGGGTTATAAAGAATTACAAGAAAGTATA
>Ga0098051_1000793_pt1 | contig 12021 bp, 12 predicted proteins | sample 14BtaG_FD_77069 | JGI IMG/M metagenome (GOLD analysis project Ga0098051, IMG submission 77069) | Marine viral communities from the Subarctic Pacific Ocean - 14B_ETSP_OMZ_AT15311_CsCl metaG | ecosystem: Environmental > Aquatic > Marine > Oceanic | place: Pacific Ocean | collected 2015-01-18 | reverse complement strand
TAGGTATACGGTAAATTTTAACCCTAACTTAACTTTGGCCGCTTTTTTAGAGATAGACGGAGCTATAATAATAGACGGATTTTTGGAGGTTTTAAGCGTAGATAAAAAGGGAGACGAGTACTACTATAATATAGTTATATATGACGCCTCAGCTAACTTATTTGAGCTACTAGGCGACGATACAGTAGCCGACTTAGATATAGAGGGTATAAAGCATAGTAAATATAAATTTAACTTTAACGTAGCTACGGGGCTACCAGACAATAACGTAAACTACGATAATATGCTATTTAGTTGGGATTATGCTAACGGCATATATACCGATAATATGGCGGCAGCACCTCAGACAATAACTACGGGCGTGCGTACTACAGACGTATTTTACCCGCTTGTATATAACGATATGCTAAGCGAGGACTTATTCGACTTTGCTAGCTTGTCAGCTTATCACTCGCAAAACTACCCGCTAACTATAAGACTAAAAAAATTATTAGATACTATATTTAGCCATGTAGACTATAACATAAATAGCTCGTTTTTTGATTCTGACGACTTTAAAGACATATACTTTTTACCGCCTATATTACAACAATATCTAGCAGACAGTAACTTAGCAAATGTAATCGCTACGGGTATAAGTAACGTAGGTACAACTATAGGAAGTACTAACGCTACGGCGTATACGATTAAGTGCGATACTGAGGTATCAGACGTAGACAACGAATATAACTTAACTACGGGCGTATTTACCGCAGCTACAGACTATAACCTATATATAAACTTTTACGGAGTTATAAAGCAAATTAGCAGCGTAGGGGCACAAAATCAAATTAGCCTAGTAGCTACTATTTCTGGCGACTTAGTAATACCTAACGGCACGTATGTAATACAAACGCAATATATAGCGGGCTACGCAAATTTACCTAGATATATAGGCGTAAACTTTAGCGGGCATATAAATTTAAGTGCGGGAGCTACGGCTACTTTTAAGCTAAGAGCAGAGGGCAATAACCAAGACTTAGAAATAGCAGAACAAGCGTCAGACGGTGGCGTACAAATTAATAGCCCTTACGGCTTTTTAAATATTGCACGTTTTGACATACAAACGCCGTCAGAAAAATTTGGTAATTTATGTAGAGATATTAAGCTAGTAGATATTGTTAAGGATTGTTTTAAAATGTTTAACTTAGTAACAGAGCCTACAGACGTAGCCCGTACCTTAGTTATAGAGCCTTATAGTACGTTTATAGACTTAGGCGGCTCGTTAGACTGGAGTAGTAAAGTAGATTTAAAAGACGCAATAATAAAGCCTATAAAATCAGTAAAAGAGGTAAGCTTTAAATTTGCAGACGACGCAGACGACTACTTTTTAAATAAATACAACCAAGACAACGGCAGTAAATACGGCGAGCTAAAAGTACTTGTAAACTCAGACGCTAGCAGTAGCGTAAATATAGAGCTAGACGTATTCGCTGCGGCTTATACTGGTATAACTGAAAATTTAGAAGAGCTACCTATAGGCTCTATTTTACACGTAGGAACAGAGGACAACGATACTATAAAAAACTTTGCTAATAAGCCTAGATTGTTTTACAGAAATAGCGTAGCTAGTGCTCTACCGTCTACTATGACTTTGTTTGATAGTGAGCTAACAGTATATAACGGAGCTAACGAAATTATAACGCAAGATACTTTTAGTAGTGGTAGCGTATACAATGCTAACCCGTTTACTGAGAACGTAAATACTAATACGCTAGCTTTTAATATAATAAATGACTATACTACGGAGCTAGGAACGCCCCTAAATACTCTTTATAATAGGTTTTATTTTGATTATATAAACGACAGATTTAATAATAAAGATAGCTTTTTATATACTGTAAAAATTAATTTAACGGCTAGAGATATAAAAGAGTTTAGCTTTGGTAGTAAAATTATAATTAAAGGGCAAGAGTATAGAGTAAATAAAATAGAGTATAATACTATGAAGAGTAAGTTAAGTAAAGTAGAACTATTTAGGATATAATGGCTATAAAAAAAATACATAAAATAGATGCTAACGGCGAAGTTACTTTTATAGATACTACGCCAATAAGTAGAGACAAAGGAACAGAGACAAACACTACGGCAGGAACGCAAGACGATTGTTTAGCTTATGGCTACAAATTTTTAAATAGTAAATGCTACGCTTTTAATAAGCTTAATAAAACTACCGAAATAAATAGAAATATAAAGGCTAATAATATTACTAAGGGCTATAAAAATTCTTATTTAGGTAGCGGCAACGTAACAGAGGGTAGTAAAAATATAATTATAGGGCACAATAATAGAACGCTACAAGCTAACGAAAATATAGTAATAGGTAAAAACGTATACGCAGAGAATAACGGCGAGCTAGCTATAGGGTATAACGAAACGGCTAACAGAAGTAAGCACACTATTTTAACATACTCGCAAACTACTACAGACGCAGCAATAACAGAGGCTTTTATAGGTGGGGTATTAAATAATAGATACTTTACTAACACAGACTACGAGACGGCGTACGCAGTAGAGTATACGGCGGTAGCTTTAAACGCTGCAAGTAACGAGGCGTGGACACAGACGGGCTACGCTGCTTTTAGGTATGTAAATAGTACGTTTTCGCAAATAGGCCATACTGACGTAGTTACTAAAAGAGATAGTAACTTAGACTACGACGTAACTTTAGCAGCAGGGAGCGACTATTTAAAAGTATCAGTACAAGGCGAGGCAAGCCACACGGCATACTGGAACGTAACAATAAAATTAACTGAGGTTAGATATGGATAGAAAAAAATTAAGTATAGGTATAAAGGTAAGGGGCGATATGATAGCCGTAGCTTTTAGTGCGTTAAAAGAGGTACTACCTACGATAGCAAAATACGACAAAGTAAAAACAGAAAATAACGACGTAATTTTAGGCAAATGGCAAGCGAAGAGATAATAATAAAAGTAAAAACCGATACTAAAAACGCAGACAAAGGCTTAGACAATATTAAGAAAAGTGCTAAGGGTGCAGGAGACGAGGCAAAAAATGCGGCGGGGCAGTTTAGTATAATGGGCGTAAGTATAAACGGACTTAGCACCGCTTTTAATAAAGTTAAGGGCGTATCTAAACTTATGTTTACCTCTATTAAAATGGGTATTGCTAGTACTGGTATAGGCTTACTAGTTTTAGCCGTAGGTGCGTTAGTTACTTACTTTACAAATACTAAAAAAGGAGCGGAGACGGTACAAGTAGCGTTTAAAGCTTTAGGGGCTACCGTAAGCGTTTTAACCGATAGAATAAGCGCAATAGGTGGGGCTATTATAAAAGTATTTAGCGGAGACTTTAAAGGAGCGGCAGAGGACGCTAAGGCGGCAGTAAGTGGCTTAGGCGAAGAGATAGCTAACGAAACTAAAGCAATGATAGAGCTAACTAGAACGCTACAAAGGGTAAAAGACGCAGAGCGAGACTTTAGTAAAGAGAGAGCACAGACTAACCAAGTAATAGCAGAGGCTCGACTATTAGCAGAGGACGAGACGGCTAGCTACGAGGACAGAATAGCAGCACTTAAAACGGCTAACGAATTAGAAATAGCTACTACAGAGAAAGCCATAGCACTACAAAAAGAAAAACTAGAGGCAACACGTACAGAGGTAGAGCTAGGCGAGAGTTTAGCAGAGGACTTAGACAGACTAGCGGCAGAAGAGGTTAAGCTTATAGAGATGCAAACGGCTAGTTTTAGCAAGCGTAAGCGATTAATGACGGCAGAGGATACGCTTAAGACTGAGATGGAGGCAGCACAAAGGCAGAGAGACGCAGACGAGGCTAAAAGAAAAGAAGAGATAGCAGCCAATGAGTTAGCAATAACTAAAAAGAAAAACGCCGTACTAGACGAGTTAGAGTTATTAAGGGCTGAGAACGCAGAAGAGAAAGAGCTAATAGCTTTAGAGCAGCAACAAGAAAAGGCAGCTTTAGAAATAGAGGCTTTAGTAGCTACAGAAGAGCAAAAGCAAGAGCTATTACTAGCGTCAGAAGAGAGCTTTAATTTAAAAAAAGCAGATATAGACGCTAAATATAGGGCTAAGGATAAAGCAGACAGAGACAAAATAGAGGCAGATAAAGACAAAAAACGAGCGGACGACTTAGCAAAAGAGAAAGCCTTAGCAGATAGTAAAATGGCTTTAGCACAAGGTACGCTAAGTTTGATACAAGACGTATTCGGTAAAGAGAGTAAAGCGGGTAAGGCGGCAGCAATAGCACAAGCTACTATAAATACTTATCAAGGTATAACGGCAGCTTTAGCCTCAGCTCCGCCGCCTATAAACGTAGGTTTAGCAGGAATAACGGCAGCCGCAGGATTTAAAAGCGTAGCCGATATAGTAGGAACGCAAGAGCCTAAATTTGCTAGGGGTGGAATGGTTGGCGGCTTTGGTACTGGTACAAGCGATAGCGTAAGTGCTAAACTAAGCAAAGGCGAGACAGTAATAAACGCTAAAAGTACTAGAATGTTTAAGCCGCTATTAAGTGCTATGAACGAGGCGGGCGGCGGCGTAGGTTTTGCTGACGGCGGTACTTTAGATACTAGTAGCAACGGGCAGACGTTCGGAGCTATAAAAGCGTTTGTAGTAACTGACGACGTAACAAACTCACAAAATAGCCTAGATAAAATAAGACAAAAAGCAACAATTTAAAAAATAAAGATATGCCGTGTAACAAATGCGAGAATAATAAGTATAAGTGGGGTAAGAATGGTAAATGTAAGTACGATACTTTAGAAGAGTGCGAGCAAGCTAACAAAACTTACGATATAGTAGAGCTAGTAGTAGACAACGAAAACGAGGCTTTAGCTATAGACGCTATTAGCTTAGTTAGTAACCCTGCTATAGAAACAGACTTTGTATACTTTAATAAAGATACTAACTTAACGCTAGCAGCTATAGACGAAGATAAACGCCTACTAGTTAGCCCTGCGTTAATACCTTATAAACAGATATATAGGTACGACGCAAAAAAAGATAAAGAGTACTACGTATACTTTACCGCCGATACTGTAAGAAAAGCCGCAGAGGCTTACTTAAAGCATCAGAATACAAATAACGCAACGGTGCAACACGAGGACAAAGTAACGGGCGTACATACTGTAGAGAGTTGGATAGTAGAGGATAGTAAAAAAGATAAGAGCAATAAATACGGCTACGAGTTGCCCGTAGGTACGTGGTTTGTTACTATGCGTGTTTTAAATGACGACGTATGGAACAGAATAAAAGAGGGCGAGTTAAAGGGGCTAAGTATAGAGGGCTACTTTGTTGATAAAATGCAAACGCTAGCTAAAGAAGAGGACAAAGATAAAAAGAAATACGCCGAGCCAGTAGGCGAAGTAAACGGCTTACCTTTATATACTGACGAGGCAGACGCTAAGGCTGCGGCTAAAGAGTTAGGCTGCGACGGAACGCACGAGCACGTAATAGACGGCGACGTATTCTATATGCCTTGTAGTAACCACGAAATAGTAGAGAGCTTATTAGAGCTTATAGAGGACTTAGACGCTAACGAGGTATGTACAGAGCTTGCAAGCTATAACGACTACCCTAAAGGAGCTAGCGAGAACGCAGAGAGGGCTATAGTAGAGAATGAAGAGCGAGGCAATAAGTGCGCAACGCAAACGGGTAAAGTAAGAGCTCAGCAATTAGCAGCACGTCGTAATATTTCGAGTAAAACCGTATCAAGGGTTTATAGCTATTTAAAAAGGGCAAAAACTTATAATAGTGGAGACTGGAACGACTGCGGCACTATTTCGTATAACTTATGGGGCGGCGAGGTTATGTTACGTTGGGCGGAGCGTATTTTAAAAGCCGAAAACGAAACAAAATAAACTTTTGTATATATTACTATAGAAATAAAAAGTAACTCGTTTAAAACGTATTAAAAATGGATTTAAAAGAAAGAATTAAAGTAGCTCTAGGATTAAATGACGAGAGCGAAGTAACTAAAGAGGTAAACCTTATGTACGAGGACAAACTAGCAGACGGTACTATTATAGTATCAGAGGCGGACGAACTAGCGGCGGGCGTACTTTTAAATATCTTATCAGAGGACGGCGTACAGACGCCACTACCAGAGGGCAACTACTCGTTAGAGAGCGGCGTAACTTTTAGCGTAGACGCTGAGGGTATCGTAACAGAAGTAAACGAGGCAGAAGTAGAAGAGGAATTAGAAGAGCCAGTTGAAGAGGTAGAGATGAGCAACGAAGAGGCTATCTTATTAGAAGTTGGCACAGTAGTAAAAGAATTATTAGAAGAGGTTAGAAACGATATAAGCAGACTAACGGCAGAGTTAGACGAGGTTAGAGGTTTAAACTTATCTAAAGACGAAAATATAGCGGAGCTATTAGACGAAAATACTAAGTTATCGGCACAAGTAAAAGAGCTTAACGAAAGCCCAGCTACAGAGCCTTTAAAAGTATCTAAGTTTAACTCAGTTAAAAAAGAGGTAACGCCTACAGAATACGAGAAAATGACGGCGAGACAGAAATATATGTATAATTTTAATAAAAATAACTAAAAAATGGCATTAACTATCACTAACAGTACTTACGCAGGCGAACACGCAGGCTTGTACATTTCGGCGGCTTTAAAACAAGCTCGCACAATGGAGTTTTTAACAATCAGAGAAAACATTAACTACAAAGAAGTAGTAAACAAAGTAGCAGGGGCTGACTTAATTAAAGACAGAACTTGTAACTTTAACGAACAATCGGCTACACTTACTTTAACAGAGAGCGTATTAGAGGTAAAACCTTTACAAGTAAATATTGACATTTGTAAAAAGACTATGCTATCTGACTGGAGCGGGCAGCAAGAGGGCGACTTTGTAGCGTACGCTACGTCTTACTTAGCTCAGTCTATTGCAGACGCTACAGAATTAGCTATCTGGCAAGGAACGGCAGGGGGTAACGGCTCTTTTGCAGGTATCGACGCTACGGGTATGGCTACTAGCTCAGCATCAGCGGCTTACTCAGCGGATAATATTATTGCTAACTTAGGGCAATTAGTGGCGGATATACCAGCTAACGTATATATGGCAGACGATTTATATATCTATATGAATAAGAAAACTTACCGTTTTTACATTAATGCTATTTCGGCTTTATCGGCTTTCCCTTTCAACAATATGGGGCAGTACGAGCCAGTATTTGAGGGCGTAAAAATTGCGGTAGTAGCAGGTTTACAAGACGACGTAATGTACGCAGGGCAAAAATCTAACTTTTACTTTGGTACTTCTTTAAGCTCAGACTTAACAGAGATTAGAGTGCTAGATATGGCTAACCTAGACGGTAGCGATAACATTAGACTAGTAGCTAAATATACGGCAGGAGTACAAGTAGGAGTAGCTGCTGACTGGGTAAAACAATCATAAATTAATAACTGCTAAGAGGTAGGGGCTAACGCCCTTACCATCTAAGCACCTAAAACTAAAAATAATATGGCTTGCGAATTAACAAAAGGGCGTAGCTTAGACTGTAAAACTAGTACGGGTGGTATTAAAGCGGTTTACTTTGCTCAATTATCTGATTTAGTATTAACAAACATAGAGGCAGGAGTAATTAGCGATATAGAATTTGCTAGCGGTGCGGCTACGTCTTTATATAAATATACTTTACCGAGAGGTACGGGCTCTTATACAGAGACTATTACGGGTAGCTCAGAAAACGGCACGTATTTTTACGAGCCTAGCGTAAACATTATGTTACACGCTATTACGTCGGCAGATCAAAACGAGATTAAATTACTAGCTCAAAATAGGCTTGTAGTATTTGTAGAGCTTAACGCTAGACTATCTACGGGCGGGCATAATACTATACTTTGCTTAGGTGGAGAGAATGGTTTAGAGCTTACAACTGGAACGGGTGCAAGTGGTGCGGCTTTTGGAGATATGAGCGGATATAACCTAACCTTTGCGGGTATGGAGCGTTTTCCTTTATCTGTAGTAGCTGACTATACTAGTCGTCCTTTCGATAACTCAGCGTTTAACGGTGGCTCAGCTATAGGTATAGTAAATAGCTAATTAGTTAATAACTAAAATATATCTAATAAAAGAGGGCTTTTAGCCCTTTTTTTTTGGTATAATCGAAATAAAAGCGACTATTTTATATATTATAATATGATAAGGTTAAATAAAACTAGTACGGGTACACAAAGTAACACTATAAAACTTAGCCTTAACAGTAAAAGGCTTTACGATAGCAGTATAACGTCTTACTTTTTTATAAAGGTAGTTAATGATATGACTAAGGACGAGCAATTTGCTTATCCTACTGTAGCTAGTACGACGTCTAGGTATGTTACTTTTACCTTTACAATGGTAGATAGTGGAGCTAGTGCTTCTCAACTTAGATTTACACACGAGGGCTACCATACTTATACAATGTACAATATAAGGCTAAACGATTTAACTAGCGACGATACCTTAACAAGTGCCGATATATGCGAGCAGGGTAAACTATACTTTAACACTACGCTACAAGAAGAGGTAACATATACACAATACACGCCTTTAGCTGAGAATAACGATAACATATTAAACAATAATACAGTATACTTAAAAATATAAAAAATGAGCTATAAAAATAATACACAACTTTTAAGAGAGCAACTAGGTAAAGAGGGAGCAGTAGATATATTTACTACGGCAGCACAAACAGAGAGCTTTTACGCTATACAATTTCTTAACGAGAGCGTTATAACAAATTGCACTATAACGGGAGCAACTAACGACGCAGGCTTAGACGGTAAAACTATACCCGCAGGCGTAGTAATTTTTGCACCTTTTACGGCGATAACTTTAACTAGTGGTTTAGCTATCGGATATAAAAACTAAAAGTATGTTTTTAGCACAAGCTTTTAAAATACAAAGTAGAGTAAGTACGGCGGCTATTAACTTATTAGATATAGCAGGCTTAACGCTATGGCTAAAAAGAGATACGGGTATAACTTTTACGGCTGCGGGCGTTTCTGAGTGGACGGACTTAACAACTAACAATAACGACGCTAGCCAATCAAGAGACAACAATAAGCCCGCTTATACGTTGGGCGGTAAAATTACTTTTGACGGCTCAGACGATACTATGACGTTAGATAGCGAGATAAACTTAGGAGCTTTTACTATTTGTATAGCTATGAACCCAGACGAAACGGGAACGCTAACAAATGACGCCCCACTAGGTAGAGCGGGTAACGACGTTATTAAAATGTATAGAGGCGGCGACGACGAGCGTATAGCTTTAAGAGCTAACGGGGTACAGTCAGAAATTAACCCAATGAGCCAAGCTTTCCCAACCTCACAATTTTTACTAACTTGCATACGAAACGCTGCGGGGCTTTTTATTGTACGTATTAACGGTACGCAAGTAGGTACAGTTTCTACAGACGTTACAGATTTATTCGACGTAACGCAAATAGGTAGCGGCGATATATCTAATACTCAATTTAGCGGTAACTTAAACGAGTTTGCTATATGGAACGTAGAGCTAACGGGCAGCGATTTAACTAACGCAGAAAGCGACATAATAAGCAGAAACGCAATTTAAAATGAAAAACAGACTACTAAATATACAACTTACTAACGAGGTACAACCTAAAGTAAGAGAGATAAACGGGCTAGAGTGGGTACAATACGGCGACGGAGAATATAGAAATAACTACCCGCAGTACTTAGTAGACTTATACAATAATAGTGCAACGCACGCCGCAGTAATTAACGCTACGGCTGCTATGATAGCGGGCGAGGACTTACTACCAGAAGAGCACGACGATTTAAGCCAATTTGTAGAGCTAAAGAAATTTTTAGGAGCTATAAACGGCAAAGAAACGGCTCACGATATATTTACTAAAGTAGCTTTTGATTTAAAACTACAAGGCTCTTTTGCTTTAAATGTTATTTACTCTAAAGATAGAAGTAAGATAGCAGAGGTACACCATATACCAGTAGAGCAGCTAAGAGTAGGAACGCCCGACGAGAACGGTATAGTAAGAGACTACTATATAAGTGCGGACTGGGCACAGTATCGTAAAAAGGAGTATATGCCTAGACGTGTAGCAGCTTTTAACGCTAACGATAGACGAGAGGGCTCGCAGATATTATATACGGGCTTATACTCTCCTGCTATGGAATTATACCACACGCCCGACTATGTAGCAGCTACTAACTGGGTACAAGTAGATAACTTAACTAGCGACTTTCACTTAAATAATATTGCAAATGGATTTAGCGGGAGCTATTTTATTAATTTTTCTAATGGTATACCTACACAAGAGGAACGCCAACAGATAGAGAGACAGATAACTCAAAAATTTACGGGTGCTAATAATGCAGGTAAATTTGTTTTAACCTTTAGCGACGACGCAAATAGCCGCCCCGAGATAGTACCTATACAAGTATCTAACGCAGATAAGCAGTATACAGTACTTAACGAGCTATGTATTCAAAATATAATGATAGGGCACAGAGTAACCTCGCCTATGCTTTTAGGAGTTAAGACAGAGGGGCAGCTAGGCGGACGTAACGAGCTTACGCAAGCTTACGAGCTCTATATGAACACAGTAGTAAAACCTTACCAAAACACTATTTTAAGGACTTTTAAGCGACTTTTAGCAGTAAATGGGGTAGTTGTGCCATTTGGGGTAAAAGATACGCAGCCGCTTAACTCTTTATTCGGTGCGGATATATTAAAAGACGTACTAACGCAAGACGAGATAAGAGAAGAGGCAGGCTATGCACCTTTAGAAACTGGCGAGCAGTCAGTAACCGAAGAGGTAAAAATGAGCTCCGACAATATCTTAGACGACTTAATAGACTTATACGGCGAGGACGAAAACCTAGAAGAGTGGGAGCTAATAGACGAAGAGGACGCTACAGACGAACACGAAGATTTTGACTTTCAATATAACATAGAAAAGCTAGAGCTTGCTAGTACTGGTAGAGCAATACCTAACGCTAAAAGCGAGCAGGACGGCGTAAGTACACAAACGCATAAAACTAAATATAGAGTTAGATATGTATACACTACAGAGAAAACCTTTAACAACGTAAACAAAGGGCTACCTAGCAGAGAGTTTTGCGACAAAATGGTAAAAGCTAATAAAATTTATCGTAAAGAGGATATTATACGAATGGGCTCGCAGGCAGTAAATAAAGGTTGGGGCTTACGTGGAGCAGATACGTACTCTATATGGAAATTTAAAGGCGGCGGCGACTGCAGACATAAATGGTTTAGACGTATTTATATACAAGCAGGCGACAAAGCTACAAGAGACGATAGAGTAATAACAACAACTAAAGCACGTAGTAGAGGTTTTAAGCCACAAGTAAACGAGCAAGAGGTAAGCGTAGCACCTAAAAATATGAATAATAGAGGTTTTGTAACTAAACAAATGAGCTAAAAATGGCAGTACTATTTATATCAGAAGAGACAATAAAAAATAGCACAACGATAAACGGTAACGTAGACGTAGAGCTATTACTACCATATATAAAAGTGTCGCAAGACATACACGTACAACAATTACTAGGTACTAATTTATACGAAAAGATAGAGGCAGAAATAACGGCGGGAACTTTGGCAGGAGACTATAAAACTTTAGTAGATGAGTACATACAACCCGTACTAGTGCACTATAGCCTATACGAGTGTATGCCTTTTTTATCTTATAAAATAATGAATAAAGATATAGTACGAAAAATATCAGAGACTAGTACGCCCGCAAGTTTAGAGGATATTAAATATATGCGTAATATTATAGTTAATACGGCTCAGTTTTACGCAGAGCGTTTAGTAGAATACCTTAAAAATAATACAAGTTTATTTATAGAGTATAGTAATAATACTGGGGCAGATATGAGCCCTACAAGCGAGGCATATTTTAACGGTATGAACTTAAACACAATACAAAAAAGTACTAGAATTACTTTAAACGACTTTTTAACGCCAGACATAAGCAGAGGGTGCTAATATGTAT
>Ga0098051_1000777_pt1 | contig 12116 bp, 24 predicted proteins | sample 14BtaG_FD_77069 | JGI IMG/M metagenome (GOLD analysis project Ga0098051, IMG submission 77069) | Marine viral communities from the Subarctic Pacific Ocean - 14B_ETSP_OMZ_AT15311_CsCl metaG | ecosystem: Environmental > Aquatic > Marine > Oceanic | place: Pacific Ocean | collected 2015-01-18 | reverse complement strand
GGACGACAGATACGAAACGATACCCGAGAACACTTGGGGAAGCGAAGCGAGAGACTTTACGAGCGAACTAGAACTAGATAACATTGGCTGGGATCTCCCCGGAGAAACCGAGATCGAGTGGGAAGTCAAAATGCTCACAGGCGCGCAGCCAGACGATGAAGAGATTGATCCAGATTACCCGGCAACCGCACACCTTGTAGTTAGCTTCCGCTGTTACGAATACGAGGCAGTAGAGGACGAAGATGATGCCGGACGCATAGCAGAGAACTTTGCCTCAGGAGTCGACTCGGTGTTTGAAGACAAGTACAGCGAGATCAAAGAAGAGATAAGAACTAAACTTGCACAAGAAGGTTACTCAGTTAAGACAGCTTATGATCGTGATCGCGGCGAGATGAGTGAATATGATTTAGATCACTGGAAAATATATACAGACAAGTCAGGGCTAGAGTTTTGGTTCCGTCCTGAGAGCAGCGACGACACTCTCGTCGAATACGGCGACATGCCGATGGTAATGAAGATGTGGGGACAAAACCCGGAGTCTGGCCACATAGATCACTTATACTCTCGCGCCTTCGGCCGGCCCGCCACCGGCCCCAATACTCGCAGAGACCGCTACGGAAACCCCGACCTAGACCGCAATATGGCGAGGTCACTGGAGAGGGTGTATAAGAAAAACAATGCGGCTGGTCCAGCAGGACAAGAGCAATTACCCTTCGGTGACAAGTATGCTGCAAAGCACGTACCGATTGTCTTAGCGAAAGACTCGCGCTTTGTTATCCAAGGTGCGGCAAATTACAACAGAGACTCAGGGGTAGACGCATACCCCAAGATGCCCATTGGCTGGCGCTATACCATCGGCGTAGACAGCAGCGCATCACCAGAAGAGATACAGACCGTCAAAGACATCGTAAGATACTTTAACGAGAACCCTCAGATGGTTATGGATGCTGCTAAGGAGACAATTAACACAGCACTTGAAGGCTCTGTCTCTCTGGCAGAAGCAACCAAGGCAGATGTGATGTCAGGAAAGGCGGTGTACGCTGCCATCAGAAACATTGATAGTATGTACACCGGCCGTGCGTATGGCAATGACTTGGCCCAGCGCGCGGTAATGATCGCCGGCTGGATCAATCAAAACTTTGAGCAGATGAATGAACCAGAAAAGCACGTAGCTTGGTATAACTACATCTCACCGTTAAGAAACCAGCGATTTAATATGGCTCGCGAAGGAGAGATTGAACCCGAAGGCGATGATGCCGGCAAGCCATTTCGCTGGAACGAGAAGGTTCAAGAGCAGATGAAGCGAATGAGGGCATACAGCGGCACTGTGCGGGATTATGATGGCGTTCAGAACGAAAGCGTAGAGCAGCAGATTGACAGGATTGATAATTTATTAAATGAATTAATTGAGGTTAGACGTTATAAGATGCATATTGAATTATCGTTAGAGACAACTCAAAAATCATCAATTGAGGATTACAAAGATGTAATTCGTGGGTGCAAGGGCGTGACAACTGTTCAAACAATTAGCACCCGCAAGGTGGCTGGTAAAACCATGGCCCTTCTTAGTCTTAAGTTTGTTCTTAAAGCACAAGAAGCTCGTAAGATTTACATAGAACAGTTATTTTTGCCATATATAAGGGGAATCGCTGGTTTAAATATAGGTCCGGCCGGATACAGCTTCCCAGAAGAAGTGAAAAAAATCAGGGAAGCAAATGCCGGCTTGAACAACGCCCTCAACGCTAGAAACGGAAGGCCCCAGCCTACCCCTCGTATGTCGGTACAGAAAGTAGCACAAGATTGGATGGACGGAGGAGTAATGGCATATGATATGCCCATGAATACACAAAATATGGGTTACCATGTTATGGTACCGGTAAGTGAGCTAAAACCGTATTGCTCAAGAGTATTCCGCGCGCCCGGTGATGCTTTCGATGGTGGATACAAGAATTTTATTAAAAGTGGCCCCCAAACCCCTGTATACGTTGCTGTAGGACAGAACGGAAGAATTAAGATTACTGGCAACGAGGATGATGTATGGTATGCTGTGGAATCGGGTTTGGAAGAGTTGCCGGTATTCTTTAGTTACCAAAAACAAGTTTAGCAAATATATACTATAGGGGCAGTTCATGCTAAAACCAAGAATAATAAGAGTTATGATCGCGTCATTAGCATTATTTGCTCTTGGTTTCATCGCGTCATACTCTGCGAATATGCAGAAAATAAATATTAATAATCGTCAGATTAAAAAAAGTTTATCAGAATCAAACAATATATCAAAACTGTATTCAATTAGTGAGAAAAAGTCATTAAAAAGCTCAGTTGATTCGGCTGTTCGGGTCATGTCTGTTGATGAGACAGGGGAAGGAATCTCTCTTGCTACGGGTACATATTTTGTTTATCTTGGGCGCTATTACGTTTTAACAGTCTCGCACGCCATTGTTGGCTCATGTGAAGATTTAATCGTAACTTACTTTAATAATACATCTAATTGTTTAGAATATATATTAATTGATCGGCAAATTGATTATGCTATTATTGAAGTTGAGCGTCTAAAAGACAGAAAGCCATTATCGGTATTAAATTCAGTTGAGTTCCGGCGTAATAAATTTCCAAAATTACTTGACAAAATGTTTTATACCGGTTATCCTAATAACATTGGCCCTCTTTCATTTGCGGGTACGATCTCTGGCTTTACCGATAACGGTTATATATTTTTAAATTCTTATGCATGGACTGGATCATCTGGCTCTGGTGTCTTTAATAGCAAGGGTAAACTCATTGGTATTATTATGGCTTTAGATGTGGGTACAACACAATATGGCGTTGACGTTCTGGAAAACCTACTTATTGTAATACCAGTTTACAATGTTGACTGGTCTACCGCGTTACATAAATAAGATTTTTAATATAATTTTTATATGATAAAATCAATGATGTTAATACTTTAGGAGAAATAAAGAGTGACAAAGAAAGAAAAAACAGAAAGCCTTGATGAAGAATCATCGCCACCACCAGACTTAAAGCCGAAGCCACCACCAAGATTGGCCCCGCGCGGCATTAGAACATTTACTGTATGCCGCCAAAAAGATGAAACTGGTGTTTCTGGCGAGGGTGTTGTCATTGAAGGTGTCTTGCTGGCGTCAGGTCATTGCATCATTCACTGGCTATATCCACCGCCCCGCGGTGGCCTAGCAATCTTCGATTCCCTTCAGGATTTTGAGAAAGTACACATAAAACCTCACCCTTCTAATAAAACAATTCTTACATTTGAAGATGGGGAACAGACTATTTACGAAGGAGGATAGAGTATGTCTTATAAGTATTCATCAGGCAGTATTCGCAAGGGCGACATTTATTATGAAGATGATCGTGAGGGTGAGCCCACATATATTGACTTTGGACAAGACACCATAACCCTGCGTCCCAGCGGCTCGCAGATACTGCACACGCAGGCTGATGCTGTTGGCATCGGTACAACATCGCCCGACTACACGCTTCATGTGGCAGGCGACATTGGAGTTGACCAATACATCTATCACAACGGTGACGCAAATACACTCATAAGATTCACTGATGATAAGATAGTCCTCAAGGCAGGTAACAAAGCGATGGTCACCATGGAGGAAAAGAGTTCTGCTCCTCATGAAGTTACTATTAACGATGGAAGCAACAACATAGATTTTGTTGTCAAGGGTAACGGCTCTGGTCAGGGAAACCCCGGAATGAAGTTTGATGCATCCACAAATAGGTTAGGCGTCAATGGGGTGGGCGAACCTGACAAGGCTTTGCATGTGGGCGGTAATGTGAAACTGGATGGAACAGAGCCGACAATCTTTTTTGCTGACGATACGGCTGCAAAGGCAGAAATCGGAATCAACAATTCTGACAATATCGTGATTGAAAACAAGACAATAAACAAGCATATTGTTTTCAAAGTTAACGATCAGGGAACAGTTAAAGAAGGTTTACGTCTGGATGGCGCTGTCCCCGAGGTTGTTGTGAATCAAGCATCTGATTCGCTTGTGGACTTCCGAGTGGAGTCAAACAATAATGCACACATGGTATTTGTTGATGGGTCCGAAGATAAAGTTGGAATAGGTATATCTGCACCAGACGCTACGTTACACGTTCATTCTGATTCTATCAACAACGGCGCGCTGCTGATTAGTCAGGCAGACGACTCGACCGATGCTTCTCAGCTTGACCTATCGAAAGCAAGAGGCAGTGGCGCATCGCCGGCCACTGTGCAAAACAACGACTTTCTTGGTCAGATAAGGTTTTTGGCATATGATGGCAATAGTTACGATAACTTTGCTGACATTTTTGCCCGGGCCGCAGGTACAATCAGCACGACCTCTCACCCAACAAAGATAGTGATGAGAACGACAAAAAGTAGTGCAACTTCGCCTACAACTGCGGTTACAATTGATGAAAGTCAAAACGTAATAGTTGAAGGCAACTTAGAGGTTAAGGATCAAATAACGATTCGTGATCAGAACGCACCCGCCTCCGCCTCAGCAAATGGGTTTAGGGGCGAGATAAGATACGATAGCAATTACATCTATGTTTGTGTTGCTGACAACACTTGGAAGAGGGTAGCTTTATCTTCTTGGTAGACTAATTATAGTATGATGAAAGAAGAATGGAATAACTACTTGGCCTCTATTGATGAAGCCAACAGCTTTAGAAATCGGATTAGAACCTATCTGGCTGACAGGAACAAGATGCTTGGCAAGGGCGGCAACAAAAATTCACCGCCGTACACCAAAAAGATGGGTACTCATGTAACTTTTGACAAACAACTTGAGGAAGAACTTGAAGTTGATGTTGATGCGTTCAAGATTCACGAAGAACTGGATCCACAAATCTGGAATGATGAAAAGATGGAGCCAGAGATTAAAAAGAAACTTTTGAAAATAGCCAATGACTTCATTGAAGGTCTTCCTATTAAAGTTAAAGTAGACGATATTACCCTTACCGGCTCTTTAGCAAACTATAACTGGTCAAAGTTTTCTGATGTGGACCTTCACGTAATTGTTAATTTTGAAATGATTGATGAGAACGAAGAATTGGTTAAAGGTTTTTTTGACGCTCAAAGAATGAGGTGGAATGATGTGCATGATATAACAATCAAGGACTATGACGTCGAAATTTATGTTGAAAATAGTGGAGAAGACCATCGTTCTACCGGCGTTTACTCGTTAATGAGGGATGAGTGGATTAGACACCCCGAGTATGTTGAACAAAACATTGATGTTGAGACAGCGCGCAAAAAAGCAAATGATGTTAATGATCAGGCGACAGCCATTGAGAAACTATATGATGAGTCAGAGTATGAGAAAGTCATGCGAAACGTGGAGCGCCTTAAAACAAAAATACGTAACATGAGATCGGCCGGCCTTGAAAGTGAACTGATGGAATTCTCACCAGAAAACATTGCCTTTAAGATGCTTCGTCGGGCCAAAGTACTTAACAAGCTGACTAAATTGAAGTATAATTCATATGACCAAATGAATACATTGGATGACTGATGGAATTTGAAGAAATATCAGAAAAAAGTAGTATAAAACCGGGCGAGATGCTTTTATATTCTCCGCGCAATTCAATAGTTGTGTGTGCCGCTGTAGTAGATGATAACGTCCGCGCCTTTGAAAATGGTAGGTTCCTTGAAGACATACTCTCCAATTTCAAAAAAATTATTATTACTAAAAAAGAATTTAAGAAACAAGTTAAGTCAAAGTGCAAAGGTTGCGGCGGCGGTAAAAAGTGAATCAAAAAATTGAGAAGGTAAAACAGTTCTGCTTCATACAGTTGGAAATACTCAAAGACAGAGAAGCAAAAATTAGAAAAGAACTTTTAGACTGCAAAATACAAAAAGAGTTCCTAACCTCTGTACTGAAAGATCTAAGCACAGAAAAAAATGACTAATATCTATACATATTGTTTATTTGACAACAATGATAATTTTGAGGGAGTGTATTCATCCTTAAAGGCGGTTTATCGCGATGCCCTTAAACTATCCAACAATGGTCACAGGGATGTTTTTATGCTAACAGCGGACGGTTGGGTCGCCCCGTCATTAAAAGACCTACGAAACACCCTCAAGGGGTCTGTTGATGTCATTGTTAAATTCCGCAGTGGTACGTCGGGATCAAAAGTCTTAAAAACTAAACTTAGAGAATAAACTTGACAGTAGTTCCAAATTCAGTTATGATACAACCATGGATAAGGATAAAATCTGGCAAGCACAGTTGGCGGCACTGAGGGAGATTGAAGTCAATCTTGCTTCTTTAGCTAAGGTAACTAAAGAAACCCAGAACCGCATTAGGGATCGCGGCTTGGAACATAATCATAGTCAAAACCATGACTGTTATCAATACGCAATGCTGGTTTGGAAGAACAGTTTACGTCTAGCAGAACTAAAAAAGCTAGAGATGGAACTGAAGGGTTACGATACCCTTGGCAGGAAAATAAAACAAGAGGGTGATTAGCTCAGTTGGTTAGAGCATCGGACTTTTAATCCGCAGGCCCTGGGTTCGAGTCCCAGATCACCCACCATTTTACATAGGCTCTTAGCTCAGTTGGTCAGAGCGTCCCGCTCATAACGGGGTGGTCCTCGGTTCAAGCCCGAGAGAGCCTACCATTAACAGGAGAAAACAATGGTTTACACCATCATCTATAAACTAAACGAGCGACTTTCAACTTTCACGTTCGCCTCAAAGCATGACAAAAACTATGCTTGGGGTGACTTCTTGGAGAACTACGCAAAACCCGGCGCTGAACCACTCGCAATGTATCCGGGCAGCAACATCATTTACTTCAAGAGAGACATTAATGAAACAAGCTAAGGTTAAAAGACACACTGTTGGTTTCTTTCGCAAAGATGCGGAAGCTCCGTTTATCAACCTTGAAATGTTTGAGACTATTACAGCCGCAACCAGCATCCCCCACTACTGGCGCGATGGTGATGGTAACGTATCGCAGTTTTGGCATGCTGGTGTGATTCCAAAGGGGACCGGAGTTTCTTGTACGCACCGCGAGCGAGGAATGAAGCACACCTTCTGGACTGTGACTGATCCCGAAAGCGATCTGATTGGCAAAGTGTTTGTTATTGGTCACACCTTTAAGGATCGCACGGAAGAAGAGTTTGAGAAGTTCGAATATTCAAACATCTCACCTACGCTAAAGTATTCTATTTTAGCAGAAAAGCCATTGACAAAGTAACCGAAAGCGATTATAATAACAGCATGCACCCTTAGCTCAGTTGGATAGAGCATCGGCCTTCTAAGCCGAGGGCCGTTGGTTCAAGTCCAACAGGGTGTACCATACGGGTGTAGCTCAGTGGTAAGAGCAGTCGTCTTATATGCGATTGGTCGCAGGTTCAAATCCTGCCTCCCGTACCATCATTGCCCCTTAGCTCAGTTGGTAGAGCAGATGACTGTTAATCATCTTGTCCGCGGTTCAAGCCCGCGAGGGGCAGCCATTCAAAGAAAAGAAAAGAAAAAATTAAAATGTTCAAACAAATATGGTACTATATTTTTAATAAAAAGGAATCAAATGTCTTATCATGATTACCCGCGGGATAATAGCCGCGGCATTGTTGTCGTTAGTCCGTTGCTCAAAGTGGAAAGGAAGCTCAAAAAAGTTCAAGATGTCTTGGATAATATCAGTGATGCGTCCATTTTAACAGCGAACGATCTAAAAATAAAGATTGAAAAAGCGTTGCTAGAGGATTAAAATGAACGAATACTATCTAAATAAAGCAACGTTGCCGCGTTCTGTTCGTAACGGCATAGAACTGAGGCAGTGTTTAGGGCTTTGGGGTACTGAACGTCTGCTAAATATCGTAGATTCTTGTCGCGATAGTGAAGACAACTTTAGAAAAGAGTTTGGTAGAGTCCACAATCGTTATGCTAACATGACATTCTTGATTACCCAGGCGGTTCCTGATGAAAAGTTGGCATATGCCGCTGAAACATTAATGGTGTGGCTACAAGAAGATTTTGAGGTTTCAGAAAGTGGACCGCGGTACGAAGCTGCCGGCATATGTTCTGCCGAGTTGTTTTTGATTCTAAAAATGTTTAGTGATTTACCCGGAGAATCAAAATGAATATGCTGACTACATTTATTTTAGTTGGAATGATTGATTCATACGACACACATTTTGCAACGGTAGAACTAAATACTACACCTGCATCCAACGGCGGTCCCGCGACTGCTGTGATGCCAGTTGCTGCTTTCCCGTGTGACATTTACGAAGGTAAAGTTTTCTACGTGGTCAAGTTGCACGAGGATATGGAAGCCACGATTGTATGTCAGAGGGATGTAAAAGATGAAGGAATACGAGAAACAACTGATTGACAGGTGTATCGAATCGCATTATAATATGATTAAGCATCACAGGCGCGCCATCATTGAGCTGTGTCGCCGCAAGTCAATAGACGAAAGATGCATGGAATGTTTTGATTTTGAGATTATAAATGAAAGTGGGCGATCTGGTAAGAGTGAAGAACGATCCTGACTCATGGTTAGGACACGGTGTTGTCTTGGCCATGGCTGAAGATAAAAAGACTGTACAAGTCCGATGGTTTGATGAGTGGGAAGAAGAGCCGATTGATTGGAACACGGTATGGACTCTGGAGGTACTAAGTGAAAGTGTGTAGTTTTTTGATTAGAACTTTCTTTGATGCATTGTTTATCTATTGTAGTTACTACATTTTTTCGTCTATTTTCTGGATGATACTGCAATGAAAGTCGGCGATTTGGTAAAGTTTGATAATGCGTTGGCGAGAGATGTGTTTGAGACTGATCCGAGTAGAGAGCATGGCCTGGTGGTTCAAATCTCTAAAACGGGACACGACACAGTATCAGCGCAAGTTATATTTAATGACGGAGAACTTTGGTGGGTTGACTCTGGTAGGCTGGAGGTCATTAGTGAGGGTCGGTGATTTAGTTACATTAAAAGATGGTGTCCATGAAGACGGTATGCCTAAAAATCGCAATGCTGTCGTAGTTGGAGAGATTAACGAAAACGGCGAGTATACTATTATGTTTTTCGGCTCTGACAAAACATATAGATTTAACAAGTATTTTATTGTACCCATACAAAAAGTAGATTGATTTATATGGTACATTTGTTTGAAAAAGTTAAATCGTTTTTTGATGCTTACTTACTAATAGGGGGATTAGACATGGCTAACATTTTTTTCAACGGGGAAAAGGCAGAAAAGCAGATAGCTATTAATGAAATGTTAGTACATATTTCAAACTATTTTGATGGACGATTTGAAGTAATCGCAAAATCGGACGATGGGGGCAATCATCTAGAAGTACAGGTAGAAATGGATGAAGTGTCGTCTACTATTGAGTCAGAACACCCATCGTTCCCCTTCAATGAGATATGGCCTAAGTGGATGGGTTGGCGCACACTTGTTGTAAAAGTACCGCCCGGATATATTGATTCCATTACCAATGGCGTTGAACTAGATGATTATTGATTATAAGATTGGTGATATTGTTGAGATACCGAACGGAAAGAACCGGCTTGGTTACATCGTCGATATTAGAAAAACAGGCACACAAATAGGTGTCAGATACTTTAGATCCAGAAGAGTAAACGGTATGCCTACTGATTATATTTGGTGGATTCACCGTTCAAATGTTAAAATCATCAGTGCGTCTTGACATCTTTTTGACTTGACGTGTAGCGACAGCGGCGTTATCTTATAAGGGTAAGGAGAGAAGAGATGGATTGGCCACAATGTTTTGACTGCGGTGAAGAGTTCAACCCCAAGCGTAGAGCTTTGGGGTATGAATGTTGTTTGGAGTGCGGCGAGCAGTACGCACAAGAAACCGCGGAGCATAGAAAGAAATGCACTGCACCACTTTATAACAAGGGTGCATATCAGTATGTAGGAAGCGTGCAAGACGCACGATGGGCAGGTAGATAATGAAAGTTTGGGTTATGCAAGGAAGTTATGAAGGCGAGACGTTCAGTTCTGTCCACTTTACACAGAAAGGTTGTGCGCTAGCGTGTATTGCTGATATAACAGAGTTTCACGGTATTGACGATGACGAAACCGCGTTGAGTGTGATGAACAATACATATCATGGCGAGACTGAAGAATACACAGAACCTATTGAATGGGATCAGGAGAAGCTGAAAGAAATGAGCAGTAAGGATCTCTGGAAGATTTTTGCTGACTGGTGTGAAATGAGTTGGGACCGAATGGCAGACCGGTCCTATCGCATTGACGCACAATCTATGGAGATGCAAGCATGAGAGTCGGAAGTTTGGTACATAGCCGACATGACCACGATTATCGAGGTGTCGTAATCATGATTGGTCCTAAAGAGACTTCCATTGATCACGGCAAATCTGTTGCCAAGATTCAATGGTTTGACGGGGATATTACTTTTGAATTTATTAAAATGTTGGAGGTGATAAGTGAGGCTAGGTGATCTTGTCAAGCAAAATGGCAAACTTGTTGTATTCAAGGGCAAAAATACGCCAGAGACAGGCAAGCGCACCGGCATTATAGTGGCATTGCATGATGGTTGGATGCCAGAAGAGGTGAGAGTGAAAAACCAAGGCTGGGCTACGAGAGTCGGCAGGACTGTTGACGTTTTGTGGGACAATGGCCACTTAACTACAGGCTTCGCAGAAAATGCCCTTGAGGTGATTAGTGAAAGTCGGTGATTTATGAAAAAAATATATCTCGTATGGTACAGGTATAAAAATGATACAGAAGACCGTATCCGAGGTGCGGCTTTGAATTGGGAAAGAGCTGAACGTATGGCTATAAATCTAGAAGTCTATCTACAGTTGGAAAAACAAGAAGTCGAAGTGGGGGTAAAATCTTATCTTCACGGCGAAATGTTTATAAATCCAGAAAACTGTGATAATAGATGGGGCAAAGACGAATTTGAGGTGATTAGTGAAAGTTGGTGATCTAATATCTTTCAAGCCGATAGGGTTTGGTTTAGAAGATTGGTCCAACCCTAGCATTGTACTAGAAGAGTATGAGGCTCCCAATGATGGATTGTGGGTTGTATGGGTTGATGATATGAGATGTGTGGTAGACGAAACAAACTATGAAGTGATGTATTTAGATAAGGAGGCACTGAATGAAAGTAGGTGATTTGGTAACATTATCGTCTTATGCTCTACAAACAAATGACTTGCGTAGGTGGTCTAGACGGATCTGGATTGAGAAGCGGCCGCTCGTTGGTTTGGTTGTGCAGATAAAAACGATACCAAAGGTATATTCTTGGACATCCCAGAATGAAAAGAAAAGATACTATATTAAATGGATGCAGAATGACGGCCCACAAGGCCGTTGGGGCAGAAGTTTTAACAAGGCCAAAGAAGATGCATATTTTCTTAGGAACGATTTGAAATATGTTAGGAAAGGAGAGTTTGACTAATGAGTAACGTAAACGAGTTTTTTAATACGGCCGGATCCGACAGGAACCGACAGGTTGTGTGTGCCGATGGCTTCACCATGAGCGTACAGGCGCATCATGGGGCCTATTGTACTCCAAGGGCGAGCGGAGCAGACAAGTACGAAGAAGTAGAGGTAGGTTTTCCGAGCAAACCCGAAGAACTGCTAATGGAGTATGCAGAAGAACCAGACAGGCCAACACAAACGGTTTATGCGTATGTGCCTGTTCAGGTGGTGACGAATGTGCTGGCCAAACATGGTGGCATTGTTGACGGCGAGGTACCGAGAGGTGTTGCGCCCATCGGTGTGCATTTCGTCGTTGACGATTAGTTGACAACTTAACCGTTGACAGTAGCCCGTGTGGGTGCTATATTATAAGTATAGAAAGGAGAAAAATACATGGGTTATCGTTCAGAAGTTATCTTGGCAGTCGGACCAGAGGTTATGCCACAGTTTATGATCACAATGGCAAAGTCGCCACAAGCGCGTGAGTTGTGCTGGGCAGACCACGATGAAATGGTTAAAGACTATGCGGGCGAGAAGGGTGCATTCCTTTTCCGTTGGGGCGGCATCAAGTGGTACGATAGTTACGAGTGCGTGCAAGCCCTTGTAGACTTTATGGATTGGTGTGAGAACGAGCGCATTGAAGTTGAGGGCAAAGAAGTTGAT
>Ga0098051_1000775_pt1 | contig 12129 bp, 14 predicted proteins | sample 14BtaG_FD_77069 | JGI IMG/M metagenome (GOLD analysis project Ga0098051, IMG submission 77069) | Marine viral communities from the Subarctic Pacific Ocean - 14B_ETSP_OMZ_AT15311_CsCl metaG | ecosystem: Environmental > Aquatic > Marine > Oceanic | place: Pacific Ocean | collected 2015-01-18 | reverse complement strand
TTATGTGAGATAACAAATACGTTAGTAGTTTCTCCTAGGAAATAAATGATCTTAAACAAGTTTTCAATGCCATCATTATCCAGACTGGAGTCAAACGTTTCATCCAGGACCAAAAGGTTTGTAGCCACGCTGTTTTTCATATTAGCAATCTGACGCCAAGTAAACAGCAGTGCCAAGTCGATCCGTTGCTTTTCACCTTCGCTGAAGGAATCATAGGAGAAGCTATCACGGTGACGTGACCGGATGGTTTCGTTAAAGGCTTCATCCAGTTCAAAGTGCACGAAGAAGTCTAGGGTCTGTAGGTAGTTGTTGATGTACTTGTTCATAACAGGCAAGTACTGACGAATAATTTTAGTCTTGATGCCTGTGTCCTTTAACATTTCCATCATAGCTTTAGAGTAATCGTGTTCCCTATCCAGTTCCATTTTCTCAGTGATCAGTGTATCCTTACCATCAATAAAATCTTCTAACTCTTGATTTGCCTCCACGATGTTTGTTTTGGTACCAGATATTTGTGCAATCTCACGCTCAAGCTTAACGATTGTTTCATGTGCCCAAAAATATTTAAGATTATTTTCATTATATTCCTCATTTAATTTGCGCTGTTCATTTGACTTATTTGTCAGAGTATCTAATAATTCTTTACCAGTATTAATTTGTTCTTTTACCGCCTGAAACGTCTTTTGGATTTTCTTCGCTTTCTCTGCGATACCTTTAACTTTTTGTTCTTTAATATCCGAGTCAATCTCTTGCGTACAAGTCGGGCAAACGTCATTGTCCTGAAAGAACTTATCCTCTTTAACAAGTTTCTTCATCTCCTTCTGAAGCTGGGGTTCCTGCATTCGTGCAGAATCAAATGCCTTACCTGCCTCTTCTAACTGTTCGTTGAGTGTAGAGTATTCAGCCTGGAGAGCTTCTTGTATTTTTTCATTTTGCGCATTGATTTTCCTAATTGAATTTTCATGCGTCGTGATTTCGGTTTGTTTCTCACGAATCTTCTCCTCGTTCAGGTTTTTAATATCACGGATATATTTCCGCTGCATCTCGATCTTGCTACGTACTATGTCAACCTGGTGAGTCTTATCCTGAATTTGATCCTTAATGGTACTTACATTATCTTTCAGAATACCGTTCATCTTAGAAAAGATATTAATGTCAAGCAAGTCTTCAATGACTTCGCGGCGTTGCCCTGCAGCCAATTGCATAAATGGCACAAAGGACGATGAACCAAGTACTACGATCTGGTGAAAAGATTTATGGTTAAGCTTGAGGATATTTTGCTCAAGCATTTTTTGGAACTCCCTGGCGTGGGAGCTTTCATTAAACATTTTACCATTACGGTAAATTTCAAATACTGCAGGTTTAATACCACGTACAACTTTATAGTGGTTAGGTCCTACTGCAAATTCAACTTCTACCAAACAGTCTTTGCCGTTAATAGTATTTACTAGTTGAGGTTTATTAATATTACGGTATGGCTTACCAAATAAACCAAATGACAAAGCATCCAGCATAGTGGATTTACCTGCGCCATTACCACCTACAATAAGAGTAGTAGATACAGAATCTAGTTTAATTTCTGTAAACTTATTGCCGGTGGATAGAAAGTTTTGCCATCGAACAGTATTAAATTTTATCATAGAATTTCAATCGATTGTGCTTCAGTATACAAATCCCGCATCCTTTGCTTAAGATGTGATTTTTCCAGAGCAGTTTCTGATTCCTCGATATAATCATCCAAAAGACTTTGCGTATCATCCAGTGATACGTCAGTATCTTCGTTATGGCCAATAATATGATCAAAGTTCTCAGCAATTTTAAGGTCATGCAGGTTTTGATCTTGTAGCTTATCAAGAAAAGATTCAAACATTTGTGGATTAGTTTTATTCACAACTACTACCTTAACAAAGTGCCCTGTAAAATCCGGTACCCTATTATAATCATATTTGGCATCATTGTACACTACTTTTTTGAATAAAGTGTGCGGATTAGGAATAGCCCATATATCACGTGTTTCTGTATCTAAAACATGGAAGTACTTTTTATCATTGCAATCTGACCAAAAGAATTCCATCTGAGAACCCAAATAATGAATGTTGCCAGCGCTGCTTTTAGTATGATAATGTCCAGAAAGAACAGACTCAAACCGTGAGAATATATTAGGGTCCATACCGTGATCTGACTTAATGCCACGCATCATTTCAAATCCATTCAGCTCTAAATGGCCACCTAAAATATCTGCCTTACAGTTTTTAATAAAGTGTAAAGACTCTTCGGTGTTATCTTTAGCCATCCAAGGAAGAAGAGCCATACGCAAAGAGTCGTACTCTAATACGGTAGGCTTTTCAATGATTGTAACTTCATTGATAAAAAATCCAAGGAGTTCTTTGAGAGAGTTGGGAGTATTTGTATCTTTAAAATACGTATCATGATTACCAGGAATAATATCCATTCGGATACCCAGTTCACGCATTGGTTCTAGAAAATATTTACGATTGTCATTTAAAGCTTTAATGTTAATAGCTTTACGATTATCGTAGTAATCCCCTAGATGAATGATTTGCTTAATACCGCGTTCCATAAGAAACGGAAAAAATGTTTTAGTGTAGAATTTAGAAGCATTATCTAAAAATACATCAGACGAATTACGAATACCCAGATGTGTATCGTTCAAAATAGCAATTAACATTTATCTCACTTAATAATATTAGCAATCATTGTTTCAAACTGTTCGACCTTTTCGTTACGATTAGGCCAATAGATATAATCCTTTTCAGGATTTTTCTTGAGATTAGATAGGAGAGGTAGAATGGCATTGTAGAGTTTGTTTACTTTATCTTCGTATGATGATGCAGTGGCTTCAGCTGAAGCTGCGCTCTCGGCTGTCTTCTGGACAACTTCTAGTTCCTGTTCATCAACGATAGTAAATCCAAAGTCAAAGATATCGTCTGACATTATAGCACCTTTAAAATCTTTCGTCCTTTTTTATCTTCTCTCAAATCACCATAGTAACCAATAGAAGACATATGTAGTGTTTCATTTTTAATAGAGTCCAGATATTCTATAACAGATTTCTTCTTAACACGAGCCGGGATTTTAGTCGCTGCATTAAGAGAAACCTCGCCATAAATAATATCTGCTGCGTTAACTATCTTTTTAAATTCTCTAAGAGAATACCGTTTCATACAAACTCCGTTAAATCTGAATCGTTAGTCTTACGAATTCTACGTTTAGGCAAGGGCGTATCTGGCTTTATATATTCATCATCAGTCGTTTCTAATTGATCGCGCATCTTATTCTTAACTTCTTCAATGTATGTCATTGTAATCTGTCTAGAATATTCATCCTGATTGCTATTTATTTCAAATAGATCAGATGCGTACCCATTATTAATAAGCTCATCTTTGATTTCTTTTTGTTTCTTTTCCTTGGCAATACGTCTAAGAAAAGCATAGTAACAAATCTGAGTAAAATATGCAAAAGCATTTGGCTTACCTGTTCGAGTGGCAGCTTCGATGTTATAGTTACGAATGGCACGCAGGCAATTCTCAATTGCATCCATAACCATTTCATCACGGTATGAATAGCCAATAAAATTGGGTTTTCGCGAAAGGCCGTGTGCTATTTGTTGAAAACCCAATGCCACGTAATCTGGAACAATAGGTTTAATTCCCTCAGCATCTTGATACGCTTCAACATAATCACAGACTGCCTGAGAAAAGTCCTTGTTATTAATGTAATTGTCTTTTTCTTTTTTAACTCGGGCCATTCTGAGGATACCTTTAGGGTTATTAATATAAGGTATTATACACTGTAAAAACTGAAATGTACACATAATTTTTTTATGTACAAATGGTAAAAATTAGTATATAATAACAGTACTGTTGCGGGGGGAGAGGTATATACCAATCAATGTAATGTAGGTTTTTCTAATAATTCATCTGGCATTTCAATTTGTTCTACTTCAGGTTCATCTGATTCTTTAGGTTCAGTCAAGCTTTTAACTAGCTCTTCCCTGTAATTATAATAGTTCTCTAAGACTAAATCTTCAGGTCCTGCTATAGATACAACTGAAGTACCAGCTAAAGTCATTACTTTACTATAGTCAGACCCCATAATCCATCTAGATAAGAACAATCTTTTTTCAGTATAATTATACCTAAGTTCTAATGGAATCTCAATTACAAAAAAGTGTTCAGTTGATTTGGATATACGAGCTACAATTTCTTCGCCAGTTACAAGCTTAAAAACTTTAACTGTATCATCGTCGTATTCTACTTGTACTTCATCTGTCATAGTGTTACCTCGAATACATCATAATCAAACTTTTCTCTTTTATATATCTTCATACGTTCAATGGCATGGAGAAGAGTATAGTTCTTTTTTTGTCGAACATGCATATCATCTGCAATATCATAGAGAGTAGTTGCACGACCATCTTCAGACTTCCGTAGGCCGCGTCCAATGGACTGTAATACTTTTACCTGAGACTTGGATGGTGATGCGAAAATAATATTATGTAGATTCTTAATGTTTACACCTGTAGAGAATGTACCCAATGAAGCCACGATAATAGCATTCTTTTGTTTCTCCACAATACCACGAATTTCTTCTCTGATTTCAGCATCAACTTCACCTGATACAAAGAAAACTTTGCGGCGTTCATGAGCTTTATCTTTAATCATATCATAAAGAATCTTGCCATGTTTTTCTACAAACTGAAATAAAACCAAGGTATTACCTTCTTGATCTAAAGCTAGATTTTGAATTAGCTTATTTCGTTTTACATTACTGACGATATGGTCAATTTCGTAGTGGTAATCTTTACTATTTATAATGTCATTACATACTTCAGGAGCATACTTGAGAAGGAGCACTTTAATCTTTAACTGAGCTAGTGTATCTGCATCCATCAATTTTTTAGTGGTAGTTACATTATATACACGACCAAACAAACCTTCTAGTACAAGCTTATGTGTCTGTGTTCCATCTAGTGTGCCAGTGGTGCCAAATCTAAACTCAGCTTCACGTGATTTATTCATAATACCAGAAAGTGATTTGGCTTTAAAGTTATGCACCTCATCGCCAAACACTGCACCAAACTGTTCGTACCATGTGCCTGGTAGCTTATAAATTGATTGCCATGTAGAAATGAATATACGTTCAGGTACATTGTGCTTGGGCATGCCGGAGTAAATTCTATGACAAAACTTTGATACGTCAAAGTCGTCATTCTTAGCGTACTCTTCAAAATCAGTATACATTTGTTGTACCAAGGAAGTTGTAGGTACCACAATAATAGCACGCTTATTATAATTATCTAAGAACCATCTCATTAGAATATAGATGATTAAAGACTTTCCTGATCCTGTAGGAGATAGTAGAATAAGTCGTTTAGAATGAATAGCCTGAGCTATGGCATTAAACTGATATTCTCTAGGTTCAAATGGTAGATTTAAAGAGTCAATGTACTTTGCTAGGTCTTTAGCATCAACCGCCACACTGCTATCTGGGCGGCCGTACGTAGTGTCATGGTCTAGATCAATAGTATAATTACGTGGCTTAGTAAATTCGTCTAGGTATTCGTATAACCCACACGGAAGCTCTTGTTTATTAATATCATATAATCTTACCTTACCATCCCAGCGTTTTGCCTTATAAGCAGGCATGAACTTGGCACCTGGAACCTCAAATGAAAAGAAGTCATTTAATTCATTTGCAATATGAGGTTCCGAGATGACTAGCAGCTGAGAATGGTTCTTCTTACGTACATGTAAGGTATTTGACTTCAGCTCCATTACTTAAGCTTAGGCCGCATAGTAGATGGCATTTGGAATAAAATGTTAATTGGGCCAGTGACTACATCACGGGCAAATACTGCCCAACAGATTACATTTTCGTCAGGATAGTTTTCTGCAATAAATTTTTTGAAGCTTGTCCCAGTAGTATACACATCATCTACAATAAGCACTGGATCATCCGGATTTCCTGTAGCAGACTCATTTAGCATTTCGCCTAATCGTGCACCGCCACGTGGAATTCCTACTGCTTTACGGAATGGCCGTGTTTCATATTCTAGAATAATTTTAGTAAGACACCGCCAGTCACTTACATAAAGTGCGTCCATTTCAATTTTCCAACCTAGCTTTAGGCCAGCATGTGAAATAAACTGTTCGTCTACAAATAAAGCCATATTATCCTCCGGATTCAAAACGTCTCCACTCAATCATATTTTTGATTGTAGAATGACGCCATCGCAAGTTATTAATTATTTCATCTAGGGTACTTATAATCGTCTTATAGTACGCTAGCTTTTCTTCTGATTTCTGGATATCAATATCAGCATCATAATAGTGATCCATATCACCTTTTAAAACCTTTAAACCATTAAACGGATCAAAGCTCCAGCCTTTTTCCTGAATAGTTTCCTGATCCATTTTGCCGTTATAGTATAGCCATTTATCTTTAAGTAAGATCTTTTGATCTAACTCAGCTTTCTTCATACGAAGTTTTGTGAGAGAATGAATCTCTAAGTATTTAGCATGTAAGGATGGAGTTTTACGCGATTCTTCATCGAGGTTCATTTCCTCAATAACACAGTCTTTCTTCCACATCTCTAAGATGCCTTCAAGATCTAATTTCATATTAAATTCCAAGTCTGGTTTAAACTGGATATATTATATCACACTATTAGGTAAATTGAAACCCTGTAAATGAGAATGATGCATTAAACGTTAGGTACTCCACAGTAGACGCTACTGAGTTTAATTCGAGCCCTGTGACCGACGTAGGGTTGCACCCACTGTAAATAATTCTTTTTGATGGTGTATTGTTGCTAGTAAGAACTGAAATAATAATATCATTCTGAGTAGGATCTTTTGCACTCAAAGTTTGGGATCTTGTTTGCTGTGGTTCATACTTTTCATTGACCATCTCAAGCATCCAGTTATAAAGTTCTGTATATGCTTGAATATCTTCATCAAGAATAAACTGGATATTGAGTTCACCGTAATCTAATGCATCTCCAGGAAGGTTAACATTACCAATGCGTGAATATGGAGTAGTAGGTCCTGTGATTGATACATCAGGATGACTTACTGTCTGCGCAAAGAATTCCAGGTTTGGATATTCTAAACGGCTAACGACTACTTTAAACCCAGTAGGTTGTAAAAAGTTTTTGTTTTCAGTTAAAGCCATTAGCTACTCCACAAAAAAGAAAGGGTGGACCTTTCGATCCACCCAGTATTTATACTATTATTATTGTTATGTAGTAATCTTACGTAGAAACAAGGATGTTGTCTACACGGAAGATTCTGTAGTACTGGTTGTTACCAGGAGCTGGGAGACCAGTCTGAGCAGCAATTGCACCCGTAACGAATGGGTTAGCTGTCATGCCGTAACGAGTCTTAAAGCCGATTCTTGGCTGGAAGTCGTTCTCACCAACTGCACGAACCATGGTCAATGGTACGTATGGACAGTAGAATACACCAGCATCGTATGCGGAAGTACCCTTGTAACCAACGTTGATGTAATCAGCAGATGCATACGGATCAACGTATACCTTCATCTTACCGTTAAGTACACCAGCAAAAGTGTTGCCTGTGTCATCAACATTCAGGTTAGTGGACATAGCAGGAGTGTAGTCCAGCATACCGGAAGCAGCAAGAGCAGAAGCTACATCGGAGGAACAGATAACGAAGTTACCCTTACCACGACGAGTTTCTTTAGCAATTGTGTTTGCTTCACGCTCGATCTGGAAAATCAGTCCTTTGAACTTCTCTACAGACCAACGACCATCAGCATCAGCGTCTACGTCAAAGATACCGTTTGTGGTGGTTTGCGAAGTGGATGCACCGAGCTTAGCTTGTGCGTTTACTGCACGAACAACTTCACGGTTGATCTCTGCAAGGATCTCAGCCGAAAGAATGTTAGCAAGTTCAGTTTCAGCGTCGAGACCGTGGATGGCTTTAAGATCTTGTGCCAATTCCATGGTGTACTCAGCTTTCAGAGCACGTGTCTTAGCAGTAACTGTCTGCTTTTCGATGGAGAATGCCATCTCAGCAAATGGGTTACCAGCAGAGTCACCCAGAGCTTCACCAGCTGCTGTGGTCATGCCTTTACCGTACTCAGAAGAGTCACGGTCGTCGCCAATGCTATCGTCAAGAGCAGAGTCTTTTGCAACGTTAAGACCGGAAGGACCACCAGAACCGTGTGCGGTACCGTCACCGGAGAATGCAGTGTTAGGCTCTGCAATACCCAATGCTTCTGTTCCACCTTGTGTGGAGTACTTGGACTTCATCGCAAAGATGAGACCAGTAGGACCAGTCATTGGCTGTACACCAGCAATGTCGTAAGCCATCAAGTTAGGCATAGCACGACGTACCAGGCTAATCAATACTGGATCAAAGTTGTCAACGTTGCCACCGGTAGCGTTAGCAGGAGCAGCTTCGTTAATGGAACCAAATGCAGAGAAACCTGCTTCTTCACGCATTGCGCGCTCTTGGTTTTCGAGGATTGCAGCAGTTACCTGCTTGCGGTAGTTATCGGAAATAGGACCAGCAGTTTCTTCATTAAGAACTGGCGCCCACTTCGATACGAGATTATCGTAAGATTGCATGTTTATACACCTTTATTTAAGTTAGTTAGTTGTGTGTCTTTTAATTGCAGAAACGTAACGAGACATAGTTTCGGAAACTTCAGTTTCTTCTACTTCATCACCTACAACTTCTTCTGCAACTGTTACTTTTTTCTTGGTGAAGTAAGATTCTTTGATGGTAGCTACTTTCGAAGCGAAAGTCTCTGGATCTTCAAAATCAATATCTTCGGCTAGAGTTTTCAACTTTTCTACTTGAGTTTCAGCCAAGTCACCGGAGTGCTCACGAATGATAGCATCACGCATGAGTTCTTCCATGAACTGAGTTTGCTCAATAGCAGTTTCAGTGGTTTCATTAAGTCTTGCTTCAAGATCAGCAACTTGCTCAGAGAGGTCGTCAACCAGGTCAACCTTAGACTCTGGAACTTCGATGTAGGACTCAGTAAAGAGATCCTTCAGCTTGCCCATAAAGTCTTCAGCGATCTCGGTACGAATACCGTTTTCGATTGCCAACTTGTTCTCTTCCATGAACTTTTCTACAACGTAGTTCATGTATCCGTCAACCTGCTCGATCATTTCTTCACGTGCAGTTTGTACTTCTTCAGCAAATTCTTCCTGAAGTTCAGATTCAATGCGTGCAACTTCATTAGAAACTTTAGACTTAATAGCTGCTTCAAAGATAACAGCTGCTTTGTCTTTGAACGTTTCGGACAGGGTAGCTTCGGACTCAACCAAAGCGCTCATGTCTTCAGAGAAATCAGCCTGTACTGCAGCAGCTTTCTCATGGAGAGCTGGAGCAGCATCATCTTCAAGCTCAAATCCTTCAGCTTTCATGGAAGCCATGATTTTACCGTAGGAAGCTTGAAGATTAGACTTCTTCATCTTGTTCATTTCTTGGTACATTGAATTAATCATACCAGCTTTAGTTCCAGGAATTTTGTCAGCAACTTGGTCACCCTTTTGTGCCTCACCGCCTGGTACTGTAGCTTTTGCTGGTGCAGATGCCTTGATCTTAGCAGCATCGTCAGCAGCAGCTTTAGCACCATCCATATCTGGAGTTGCAGCTTTACCTTTAGCTGCTGGTGCTTGTGCTTCGAATACTTCTTCTGTCTCAGATTCTTCGGAAGTTTCTTCCTCAATAACCTCTTCAACAGATTCAATATCATCCAACATTTCTTGTTCGGACATATTCTATCTCCAATTAAAGATTAAGTTTAGAGAGGAAATTTTTAAACTCCCGGATCTCAACCGCAGAACGATCAGATCTAGAAGCATTATTAATTTCAGTCTCAATTTTTTCAAGTTCTTGAGCTTCCAAGACACCGTTATTCCAAATCCATTCAACACCTTCCATAATCCCATCAACAAAAGCTGACGGTGCAGAAGGATCCTGTACGATATCTACGGTGTTAAGTACAAAGTCTTTACCGACCATGTTGACACCGCCTTTTTGCTCAAGAGTTCCCATACCACGAGTTGAAACACCTAGCTTAACTCCACCATCTAAAAGACCTTTAACAATCTGTCCATTTGGTGTATCAAGAATAAGTGCTTTCCCCATCACGTTATTACCATCCCAATTAAGTTCGGTAATGCGATGAGAAACTTTATCTAAGTTAATGATAGGACCTGCAGGGTGATTTAGCTCACCGACTGCACGTTGGGTTTGCACCTGCTCTTTATCATACTTAGAAACTGCATTTTCCAAGATTGCTCTTGGATAAATTCTTCCATTGCGGTTCTTTTGTTCCGCTTGGGCAAAGATACCTTCAATGACATAATTCTTACTGCCATCATCTTTTGCTTCGATGATGTACTCAACATTTTCTGTATGTTCTGTAATCAGTTTCATTTAAAGTATCCGCCTTTATTTTTCTTTCTTAACAACTTAGAAGAGCTAGCTCCACTAAAGCTACTCTTACCCATGAGTTTCTGAAAATTTTTGGCTGATCGCATTGCCTCCCTTTCGGTGTCGACGGTATCAACTGGCTGGTTATCAAACATGACATTGAATTTACCTTCTTTGTCTTTTGTTACCATAACCTCACCACTCTTAGAGTCTAAGACCTTAACAATCTTATGATCCTTTGGAGCAATATTCAGACTAAACTCTTTAAAGCTCTTCATCTGCCTCTACTTCTTCTTGTTCTGGCTGATCTTCGACTTCTACGTCATCCTCAATATCATCTTCAACTTCTTCTGGATCAACTCCGTTATAAACAGAGTTTGCAATCACAGCTTTATGTGATTCCAGACGATCAGCCAATCGAGCATTGATCATATCTGAGAATTCTTTCTCAGCATTAGCAAAGTTCTTACTAGCTACATTATCTAAAAAATTACCAATATCTTCAGCCATCAAAAAAGTCCTTATAATTGTACGTGAATGTATTTATAATAAATTTGTTTTTAATATCAAATGTCTGGTTCTTGATCTTGATCCGGAATTTCACCGTCTTTTTTCTCTTGCTCGATCTGATCTTTCATTGTTTTGATATCATCATCAGTGAGCATCAGCACGTTTTTCTGAGCCCATTCCTTAGAGTAGAATGCACCAAGATACGGTTCAATTTGCTGTAACATACCAACCCGCTCTCTGAGCATTTCAGTTTCTTTTAGTTCAGTAAAGTGATTGTCTACAATATAATCTACAAACAAATCACCTTTCCATGATTCCCAATCATCAACAGTAATAATTCCTTTAAGCAAAAGTTGCTTTTTTAGAATATTATAAAACAAATCAGAGAATCTGCGCCGAAGTCTATTTACAAACTTTTGGAACTTATATTCATCTCTAGTAATTTCTGATGATCTTCCTAGAAGACCTCCAGCCTGTTCTTCAGAGTTAATTCTACTTGTAGGAACATTTAAAGATTTATAAAGTTTCTTTTGAAAATATACAATATCATCGATTTCACCGAGATTTTGTCCACCTGGTAATGTACTAATTTCAGTACCTTTACCACCTTCACGTCTAGGCAGCCAGAAATCTTCTAGCATAGACATATGCTTAGAGTCATTCTTAAGATCGCCTGTATTAGCATCATAGACCATCTTATTTCTGTATCTAGTCATAATGTCTTTAAGGTACTGCTCTGCTTTACCTCTAGGTAAGTTACCCACATCAATATAAAAGATACGGCGTTCGGGCGCTCTTGCAAGGCGGTAGATAACTAATGCGTCTTCCATCATGCGCAATTGATTAATAGGCTTAAGTGCCTTATGCAGATAAGAAATTACTTTTTTGCGATTAGAATCTAATAATCCACTTGTTACATAACTAATAGCATCCGGTGCAATTTTTAAAGCATTAGTATTTTTTCCACCAGATGCGTATGATGCAGTAGCTGATCCCGCGGTTTCGGAATAAATAAAGTACTCATTTACTTTTGTAATAATGCTAGCGCCAGTAACATTATCTTTCTCTTTCTTTACTTCTTTTACCTTACGAATCTTAAGAGCATCAATGGGTCGGATCTCTTGAATACCTTCTTGAGGTCTTTTAGGATCTACAACCAAATGATGATAGACTCGTC
>Ga0098051_1000765_pt1 | contig 12230 bp, 24 predicted proteins | sample 14BtaG_FD_77069 | JGI IMG/M metagenome (GOLD analysis project Ga0098051, IMG submission 77069) | Marine viral communities from the Subarctic Pacific Ocean - 14B_ETSP_OMZ_AT15311_CsCl metaG | ecosystem: Environmental > Aquatic > Marine > Oceanic | place: Pacific Ocean | collected 2015-01-18 | reverse complement strand
GATGTAGATACTGATAATTTATCTGACGATGAAAAACAAGATTTAAAAGTATTAGTTGATACAATACAAGAGTTACAAGAAACATTAGAGGTTATAGAAGTTGAAGAAGAAGTTTTTGAGTTTAAAGAAGTTGTTATTGTTGCTCCTACTACTACGAGCACCACAACTACAACTATACCTATCATTGAAGATTTTGAAGATGAAGAAGTTGACGAGATACTTGAGATTGAGCCACTTCCTAGTGATGAGGGAGACGAAGAGGTACAACTCACAGACGAAGAAGTAGAAATTCTCGTTGAGGAAACTGAAGAAGCTATCGCAGAAGTTATTACTATTGAGATAGTAGAAGAAGAGCCTATTGATACTGAAGGCTTAACAGAGGAGGAAGTAGTTGAAGCAGAAGAAAAAGCAGAACAAGAGCTTACAGAAAAAGTCGAAGCAGCCGTTGCAGAATTACCTACAGAAGAAAAAGTTAAAGTTGTACAAGCAGTTGCAGAAACCAAGATACAAAACTTAGGTACAGCTGATAAAACTACACAAAAAGTTGTACAAGCCGTTGTTAAAGAAGTAACTAAAGTTGAAACAGTTGCTACCTTATCTGAAGAACAGAAAACAGAAGTTGGTCAAGTATTAGGATTTACGGAAGAAGAAGCTTCTGAAGACCTTACAATCATTGCAGAACAAGCAGCTGAAGATGAGAATACTGCACAAGCACTTGATGAGTTTGTAGAAAGGTCAATTGCTAGTTCCGATGTAGAAGATTTTACACTCGCTGATGTTGTTACAGAGGTACAAATAGAAGCATTTCTCGAAAACCCCGTTGCAGAGATTTTTAGTGTAAACTTAGATGAGTTGGATATCAGTTCTATTGGACAAGACATGACCAGTGACCAAAGGGAAAAGGCACAGGAAGTAGTCGTCCCCGTAATCATTGCGTCTCAAATAATAGCACAAGCAGGTGCATTAATGACTAGGAGATTTTAAGTGATTAAGAAATTAATAAAGTTTTTATATAAGGTATTAGGCATTCCTTTTGAATTAATAAAATATGTCATATCAGTAAAAAATCTAAAGTTTATTGGTAAATGGGTAATAGACGCTCTAAAAGAATCTATTGCACAGATTTTTACCATACTAGGTTTTTTCATTGCATGGTTTACACTTACAGGTTCTGCACAAGACATTGTAGGTATTGCAATACTAGTATCAGTAGCAGTATGGTTACTTACAATATACATGAGGGACTAATGGCAGCTAAAGCAACAAAATTTCAAAAGATTAAGATTATTATAGCGCGGATGCTTGCTGTGTTTATAGCTAACGGTCTTGCAGTAATAGGCGCTGGTTCGCTTATAGGCGTAGACACAGTAAGTTCCGTACTTTTAGCAGGTAGCTTAGGAGTTATTAAAGTAGCTGAATCATTAGCTAGAGCATATATAGATGATGGCAAAATAACATTAGACGAGATAAACGAATCCTTTGCTATAATGGATAAACCAAAGAAAAAATAATCATGTGCAAAATTTATAAAAAATCTGACCAAAGCTATGTGCAAATTTGTAATTGTAAATATGGCTCTGAATACTGTGTAGGAATGAACTAATGGCTAATAATAGTAACAGTAACGGTTTAACACAGAAAGAGATGTTATTAATGGTTTTAGAAGGACAAGAAAAGATTAACGAGCGCATTGACTCGCTCCACGAAAAAGTCAACGCAAAGATTTCAAGACAGGAACTCGCAGGATGGGTCGTCATTGTAGGCACACTATCCGCAATAATGACACAAATGTAATCAGTCGCCCCGAAAGGAGGTATCATGACAGAAATCATATTAGTATTAACAGTCTCACTTATATCTATTGGTGGATTAGTTTGGCTTGCAGTACTTTCTACAAGATTTATAAAAGAATTTATACCAATAGTGCAGGAGATTTTAGATGAACAGAAAAAAAATAAATAGATGTGAGGAGTGTAAAGAACCACTTCGAAACATACAAAATAATCAATGGATGTGTCAACAAAGTCCAATTAAATGTACCAAATCTACAAAAGTTAAGTTTATACACGAAGAAGAAGAATGATTGAATGGATATATATAATCTTTTGTACTGGATTACTTTATGTAGCCTCTTTTATTGGTTCGCGCGGGAATTAAGTAAATAAACTACACAAACTCACATACATTGTGAATCACAAACAAACAACCTTGTAGCTGAAGAAAAGCTTCGCTATAAAACTTCATTACTAGCATAGAGCAGGAAACCCCCCGGGGGAGAGTCAAAGTATTAATCCCTATACCCTGCATACCACCTGGAGGCAAAAAATTTTTATTTTGGAGGGGTAGGGGGTATATATCCTACCTATAGGGGAAAAGTTCTAGAAAATAGATAAGCCCAGCAAATTTTTGTGGTTTTTAAGATGCCTATTTCAGATGATGCGAATTTTCATAAAAAATCTGGCGGGAGACTAAGCTTTTAGCCGTCTGCGTATTTTATCTCAAACTCGATAGGTTCGTCTGATTCCTCGCTTAAAAGGTCTGGGTTCTTCTTCCCCCACTTCTTAGGGTGAGAACGCTCTAGGAACCAACTAGAGGCCTGCCAGACACCGTTATCAGCCGCCTTACGGATGTTCATGATGTGTGCGCCCTCTGCTTCGGCTCTTGCACGCTCTACTGCGACCGAAAACTCCGAAAACCTATTATCACCGTCTTTTCCAGCCCTCAACCAGTCGTAATAAGTCGTTTTTGATATCCCAGCCATGACTGCGGCCTCTTCTTGGTAGAATCCAAGCTTTAACCACTTGACAATATCATCAATTACCTGTGGGGTGAGCTTTGTAGGACGGCCACCAGAGGCTGGTAAAGGAGTTTCAGTGACACCTTCAATGCTCTGCTCGGTTGGGGCAGGCAGTTGTTTCTTAAAATTCTCTATATCCATAGGTTTATTATACCTGCATATTCGAGATGACTTCGATTTCCATAAAAAATTGTGCGCACGACTAAACCTCGTATTTGCTTTTACTCTAGCGATTTTTTACCCACCCCTCCCCTACCCTACTCTTTTCCAAGTATCACCCTTGTGGTATAAACCATCGAGGGTGAGAGGTTGTCAAACGGATTACAAATTAAGTCTAAAATGAATTTGTTTTAGTTCCAGTTTTTTTGTAATATATTTATATAAAGAGTTTGAGACACAGACTCAAGAAACTAGGAGAGAAGAAAATGAGACTAAGAGCAGAGAAGAACTTAGAGAGATTACAAGACGCTAGAGAATGGGCAAGAATACACAAAGATAACTGTGACATGTACTTTGAAAACAAAAGAGTTATCACTGACCCAGTAGAAAAGGCAGAGGCAAGAGTAAAATATAACGAGACTGTTGTTTTTTACCAAAAACAGTTAAAGAAGATTCGTAAGTACGGAAGACTCTTGAACTATACCGAGAAGCAAATAGACGAGATAGTAAAAGAGGTCAAGATGGGAGACCTTTACGGAGTAACACCTCCACGAGTTCCTACAGACTTTACTACTAGCGACTTTAGTTAAGGATAGCGGGATTAAGTTCCCGCACCTTAGCGTCATAGTTACAATCCTTTGTTCATAGTTACATCCATAGAAATTCAATCCCAATTCTAGTCAGAATCCAAACGCGAGCCGGGTTCTGGTATAAACCAGTGTTCCGGCCTCGGACTGTCAAGTAGCTAATCAAAGAATAAGTTATTCCTTCTGTTTTTCTGTGCCAGTTTTGTATGCTTATATATAAGTAATAAATTAGGAGATAAACTATGTTAAAAATTAATTATAAAATTGTCCATGCTCTCGTGATGTCTCACGAGTTCTGTCGATTCGTGCAGGAACTCTGGGACTTCTCGTTTGAGAACCGGGGCCTTGTGCGTACTGTGGAGATGGCTATCTCTCGCAGTAGTACTGCAAGTCGTCTCGTCAATTGGGAAAGGTTTGATGTTGACTTTATCGTGTACTGGTCAAGTGTGGCCTATGCTAAAGATATTGTTCGTATGAATAATTTCAAGCCATCAGTACCTGTCGAGGTATTATCCAATGTAGTCTCAGAAGGCTTTTGGAAAACACGCAGAGAAACTCATAAGAATGATATGTATGTTATGACTGGCACATTCGCTGATGAAGTAGCAGGATGTTGTGCGCCGTATGATTGCATGCACTATGAGAATGAAAACATTAACTGGTCTGCACCTGTGTTCACTCGTGTGACCTGTGGTTTCTGTGGTCAGTCTGATAAGTCATTGGTTCCCTATGATGATAATGCTAATGCTTATCACCATAAGAATGCCTCGTGCATGAGCTAAATCTAAGCTAAGCCCCCTGTTTCGGCAGGGGGTTTCTTTATTTGTATTCTATTTACAATGCTACAAACAGGGGGTCAGAGTTGCTATATGTATTTACATCCTATTAATATTTAATGCCAATTATTATCCGATTCCAAATTCGACCCGTAGGGTGCTATGCTTCTTAGCAGCCTAGGGGTGGTGGTTGTCAAACGGCATTCCAAGAAATACTTATTCTCGCTTTATTTAGTTGCCGTTTTTTGATAATATATTTATATATTGATTATGTGTTAGTCAATCAAAATAGTAACAACAACTTGGAGAGCCACCAAGAGAAAAAAAACGGGGGGCAGGAACTCTCTCCCAAGATATCTTGGGGGGCTTGGTAGTTAGGAGAAATAAATTATGAAAAATAAATTATTATCAAATATCAAGGGTAAGGCGTTACCTAAGCACGATAGAAGTACTCAATGTTCTGAAATTGTGTTTAACAAAGTCAAGACTGTTAAAGGTGTTGATGTGGGTTATGCCTTAGCCACCGATACTAAGGGGGGGCAAGTTATCTTGTCTCCTATTGCTAACCAAAGTAAGCCACGATTCTATCGTGAGTTCTTACAAAGTCTTGATGAATTTCAAGGCTATATGATAGGCAATAATCTTAACATTGGTTATAAGCATTGTTTATCTCTAAGACTTTGGGAAAAAGCTCAAAGTCAAGCAAAACAAAAGGCTATAAGATAGTCTAACAATAACCGAGCCTCCCAAGATATCTTAGGATATCAATTTAAAAAAAGGAGATAAACAATGTATAAAGATACTTATGTTGAATTTATACAATACTTTTGGATAGATACCGATTGGGGTTTATTGTGGGTGATAGTACTTGTTACACTAGCATTCTTTAAACTCACTAAGCTCAATTAGTATCTCCTAACAAGTACGGTAATATTGGGGGGCTTTGACAATGAGCCTCCCATTTTACTCCAAAGTTCGCACTTCCGTTTACGGAATCAAAGGGCGACCTGCCCGAAGGGTGCAGTAGCATATGTGTTACATACAGGTCGAATTGTCAAATTGGAAATCCAATTATTTTGAATCCGAGCTAGCACACTATCCTAAGTTTGTCAAATCATATCTAAAATAATTTATAATGTCTGCTAGCACATAACGCAAAGTTTTGCAAGTACTTAATTTCAGTTTCTCATTTTGCGTTTTAGATTATATGCCAGATGTTTTATACTTATAGTATTGGCTTTTTGACAACAGAATCTTTTTAGAACAGATGTTCTACTCCCTGAAGTTCAAGTCTGTGTGAGAGACATACTCATGAATCGCTTGATAAGACGACCCATCTAACTATAAAAAGAATCCAAATTTTTTCCCAAATTTTATCCTGCATCCGGCAGGGTAAAAATACAAGAAATAAAGGAGGTGTTTTAATTGAGTAAAATCCAATTAATCACAGAATGGCTTGTAGATTGCAAAATCGACCGAGCCACCCAAATTGCAACTATCTTAATCATCCCTAGCGGGGGCGGTTGGTATAAGTTTGCCTGCATCGATGAAGCAGGTTCTCAATACTTTCTAGCTGACAAAGTCGGATTAAAAGTTCGCGGTTGGGAATCAGCCCACGAAGTAGCTACGAGATTTGCGACTGACCCGCAATTCCTTAGTGACCCTGGGATGAAGTTCTGCACTAAGATTCGTAACTAACAGTTAAGTGCTAAATTTATTCGATGTATCTCCGAGAGAGGGGGGGGGGGCTAGTCCCCCCTTATCTCAATCAGATTTAATCCAACAAACTATGAGAAATGAAGGAGGTGATAATATCGCACCACGGACTGATGTGACTATCCATCTAGATACTGTCGATTCAGATGATATGCCTTGTAGCGTTTACGCTATGAAGTATTCTCATTCTGGGGAAACTGTATTCAGATTAGAGTTGTTTAACACTTCTCTCTGGATGTCACCCCAGCAAGTAAAAGAGTTACGCTTAGCTTTAAAGCCAAGCAGGCTTGAGTCACTTGTTGATGACCTTACTGAATAAGATTCGGGGCTAGCCACAGTAGCCTGTCAACACAAGGGGGACTTGTTCCCCCACTTGGCCGTCCTATTTCCATACCGTATTTCCAAACAAATTATATTTTTGTCGCATTTTGGTCAGCTTTGTGCAAATCAGACCACCGGCAGGCTTGCCTCGTGGTGGGTCAAATTTTTATTCCTGTTTCCAATCGTTTTTAGTCCCAGTTTTTTAGATTTTGGTTGCATAGCAAAATTCACGACCCTATAATTAGAGTATCTTATTGAGAGGAGAAATTATGAATAAAGGCAATTGTTACGAGGCTAACTTTAAGGAGCTATGTCTTGTTAACGCTAAACAGTATGGTGTCGAGTGGGTACTCGTTCACGCTATGCGTGAGATTCTAGAGGGTTCTGAATGGTGGGGTGGTCATGCTTTCCTACTCAACAGAAAGACTAACGAAGTCCATGACTTCAGTAATGGTAAGCACGAGATATGGGATAAGGAAGAAATCTATAAGAAGTGGAATGTTAAAGTTCACGGACTAGAGACTTACTTCGAATACTCAAAGCCAGAAGCATGGTCTAAGTCTTTAGAGACAGAGACTTATGGAGCATGGGAGTTAAAGTTCGAGAATTGGACTGACAAAGACTGGCATGTCTACATGCAAGAATGGTGGATTCCTAACATGGAGCCACGCCGACACGCTTTAGAGTTGGAAAGCAAAAAATAACAAAAAGGTTGAAGAGAGTGTTTGTTTCCCCTTACACTCTCTTTTTCCAAATACTACCGGGAGGCCTTCCCGGGGTACTCCTCCGGAGGTGAAATTGGTGTTTTGATATTCCTAAAAAAAACAATCTAAATCCTTGCATATAAAAATTACCAAGCTTATAATATTAATATAAAGAAATTAAAGAGGAGAAATAATGACTAACAAGAAAAGAGACACAAGAGTAAAAGCTGTTAGAGATGAGCGTTACAGAATGAGCGACATCAAAACATCTGTAAGGTCTGAATTACAAGGAAGTGAATTTATTGGCTTACTTGGTGGAAATAGTTGCGATGATAATTTACACCTCAACTGTGGTCACAAAGATATCACAAGCAGATTTATAGATGTGAAGCCTGTTCGCCCTACCTTGACCTATAACGAAAAAGAGACTGCTAACAGATTCGCTAATAAAGAATTAGGTAGATTGATTCTAAGACTTAGAGATTGGTCTGTACTAAATTCTAAAGCAAGAAAAGGCTATACAATGCTACACCCCCTTTATTTACAGATTGCAACAATTACACCAATCTTTAATGCAAGTGCATACGGTATGGAAGTACCCGTACATAAATACAGACACAAGAGATAGATGACGGATATTCGGGCAGGTTTTTCTTTATTTCTCCCTGCCCTGTATCCAAGTTAGACCGGAGGCCTCCGGTAAGGCTCCCTCCGGGAGGTCATGGTTGATTTTTACCTATCAAATTAAAATATTTCCCAGTATTTTTACATATTAAATTTTAGATTGATATACTTAGATTATGGGAGGTGAAAATGTCAAATTTAAAATCATGTGAATTTTGTTCTGATACTGATGACCAAAGTGAAATCATTAAATATGATGGTTTATATGGTCATAGTTATTGTATTGAAGATGGTATTTCTGATTCTATATCTCAAGACTATGAAGATAGGTTAAATGGTTTCCATGAAGAAACTCCTTCTGATGATGGTTGGTCTCGTGAAGAAAAAGCGTACTATCAATACGGCCATAGTGAAACTCATACTATGGATGCTGATGGGAATGTTGTAAAAAGAAAAGAGGTATAGGTAGCTAGTGACTCTTGGTGAAATCCAAGTCTCACGGCCCCCGGCCGGACATCCCTCCGGGAGGTGAAAATTGTATTTATATCCTCCAAAATAATTTAATCTAAAGTTTGCATATGGTTAAAAATCATCTAAACTTTTACTTATGAAAACAAAAACAAAAAGCACTAAGATTACAGAACTAATAGACAAATTGCATTCAGAAGTTGATAGATTTTATAATTCTGATGAATGGGCGAACTACTTAAAATTTATGAGTAAGTTCATAAATAGAAGCCACTTTAATCAATTCCTCATAGAAATATACGGGGGAATAGATACAAACATGGTTATGGGTTATCAACAGTTTATAGAAAAATTAAATCGTATACCTGTTGCCTGTACTGTTTGCAGGTCAATAGCGAGTAAGAACTGTACCTGTGAGGATAGAACCCCACCTGTACGCATTCCACAGTTAGCCCCTATGACTTACAAGAAAAAGACAGAAGATGAGACAGGAGAGGAAAAAGAGGAGAAAAAATTATTCTTCCGTGAAGTGTTTGTATTTAAGTTTGAAGATACGGAACAACTAGAGGGGAAACCTGTCATTCCTGTTGTGACTTCTGTCACTAAAAAAGTAGATATAGAAGTTAAAGACTTTGAAACCATAGAAGCAAAATTAATTAAGATTGTAGAAGATAACGGATTTCAATTTGTATATGAAAACATAGACGAAGAAAATTTGAACGGTTGGTGTGATTACACTAAAAAAGAATTAGTCATTGACAAAAAAATGCCTAATGCTCAAAAAATTAAAACAACTATACATGAAATCGGTCATATGTTCAGCCATGAAAATGTTAAACTTGCTAGAGCAATTAAAGAGACAGAAGCCGAATCTATTGCTTATGTTGTATCTCATCACTTAGGAATTGACACTTCAAGTTATTCAATTGGTTATGTTACAGGGTGGAGCGATAACGAAGAATTTATTCTTTTGGAGAGTGTAGGAAGAGTTAGCAAAACCTCTAAGAAAATATTAGAGTTGTTGGAAATATAAAATCTCGGAGCTGGTAGGTTTAGTGCCTTTTACCTACCCACGCTCCAAATTTCACCCCCGTGGGCGGGGCTCCGCAAGGTACTCCTCCGGAGGTGGCGCGTGGATAAAAAAAATCCTAGAGAATTTCAATCGGTGTTTAGTTGCAACTGGAGCTTTCACCCCTAACTCTGACCAGGTAGTTTCGATAAGCTACACTATGGAGGTGCGAACACTTCATTCAGTTGTAGTCCTAACTAGTATTCTTACAAGTTTCAGAAGCCGGTACCCAGGAAGTTTCTTTTGCGATACTCTGGAGTCTTTACGAGCCACCTTTCAAAATCCTCTAGGATTTTTTCAAGTTTTATTCTGTTTTCAAAAAGCCAATATAAATAGTATTGCACCTTTGTGTTCCTAAGTCGAGTTCTTATTTCTACTTTCTTAATTTTCAGTTGCATAACTTTAGATATAGTATATAATGTCAGCAAAATCCAACTGTCACCGGAGGCCTCCGGCTTAGGCTCCCTCCGGGAGGTGGGGGTGTGATATATAAATTCAAAACATTATTTGACAATCTAAAACTTAGGAACTATATTTAATAATATGAATAGAAAACAAAGAAGAAGACAAAAAAGTAAGAAAAAAGGTACATACATGGGACTAGCTAGTAATAGACAGGACTCATTAGGAAGGATTAAAAAATGGGAAGGTTAAGCGTTATAGCTATAAGTAAAGATAGCAAAGATAAGTTGGAAGGATTAAAAATGCACCTAACTGGTAATTTTTACCCACCACATACACCACAGTTCGCACCTTTATGCGCTAAGGCAATTGAGGTATACGAAGAGAATCTAATCGAGATAGAAATATACGGTGACTTCTCTTCTTTAGAACAGGAGTATAAAATACCGGGGATTGTTACATATAAGGATAGAGACTACATGACTCTATCAGAAGTAATAACTGCATTTAGATTAGAACCTTGGTTAACTATGTTAGAGGAGGAGTAATGCCAATACATGTAATGTTCTATGTGTTCTTAGCTGGACTTGGGCTATGTACACTAATAGGTGGCTTAGCTTGGTTATCAATTAAATTTGATGATTATAGATTAAATAGATAGTATAGGATAAGGGTAAAGTTTTTCATAGTTTCTTTACCCGTTATCCAACAACGACCCGGGGGCACCCTCCGGGCGGACTCCTTCCAGGAGGTCAAGGTTTGATTCTCCTTCCTCATAAAATATTAATACGAAATTTGACAACTTAAAATACGGATAGTAATCTGTATAACATAAACTAAGAAAGGTAATAATGAAAGAAGAAAAAGGTAAATTAGGTTTAGGAAAGATATACGAAAAGTATCTTATCTTAAAAAGAAATTCTCACACTTTACAAATTGCTTGTGTCTTTGACGAGACAACACAGAGTCAAGAATTTTTTATTGTGTCACAAGAAGAGACAGACGAAGATGTGAATATGATACCTATTGCTAAATTATATTTAGACAGAGATACAGAAAAAACTATTACGCCAATGTTTGAAGAATCGGCATTAGCGCAGGTTGTTTTTAACGAGTATGAAGAAAACGATGAAAGATTTACTATTGAAGATATCGATACAAAACCTTTAGCGTTTGATGAGACTTATAGCAATATGGCTGAAATGTTTAAGATTGGCTTAAATGCCATACCGAAAATAAAAGATACTTTGGAGGGTAAAGATGAGTGACCCATTAGCCGATAAATTCCGGGACCCTAAATTGATAAATGAAAAAGCTATTGAAGATAATTTAGATTTGATAATGGAAATTTTCAAAGGAACAATTTACGAAATCAAAGAATAGAACGATTGCCCCTGTTAGCCCATGCCCTTGTTGTTTACAGGGGCTTTCGTTTATCCAAACTCGACCCCGGGGGTACCTCCGGTGGTCTCCCTCCGGGAGGTCGTAGGTTGATTTATATTTCCAAAGATATTTTTAATCTAAATTTGACAAACTAAAAATTAGTAACTAATCTAAAAGAGTAAAAATTAAAGAAAGGTAACAAATGAAAAAACTAACCCCAGAAGAGCAAGTTTTGGCTCTGGAAACTTACTGGAACCTTAACCCTAATTTAGTTTGTGATGGCTGTCAAAAACCTTTGGGGATTGACAGCTCTTGCTTCGACCAAATGATGGAAAGTTCAAGAATTGACATGAAAGATGTTGGCTATGTAAAGCATGTAGTACTCAGATGTGAGAACGCTTTCGGCGACCACGGAATGGAGTGCGATGATAATTGTAACTATGACGAGGGAGATATCTATCACGGCGGAATAATCTGTCATAACTTTAACACTTGGGTCGACTTGTGGGATTATAGATTTGCAGACAAGAAAAAAGAAACGAGAGTTAGCTACGGAGCTAAGTTAACAAAGGAGAGTGCCTAATGAAGATACACGACATGGAAACAGGTAATACTGTAGAAACAACGCCGGAGGACTTTATGAAACATATACAATCAAATATTGATGATTATAAAGCGCTCATGGAAAAGATTGCTTCTTACGATGAGGAGGAGTAATGAGCATACTATTTTACATTGGAGAGTTAATGGAAGATTATGATAAAGCAGTTTTAGCAGAGATAGAAGATAAGAAAGCTGAGGAGGAATAGTGATACGAGCTTTTATATATTTAATCGGTAAGGTACTGGGGCTATAAGCCCCTTTTCCTTATCCAAGTTTGACCTCCGGAGGCACCTCCCGGCGGGCTCTCTCCGAGAGGTCGCAGATGTATTTCCATTCTACAAAAAATTTAATCCTAAATTTGACAAACTAAGAAACAGGAACTAAATTTAATAGTAAGTAATTAACTAGAAAGAGAGTAATAAGATGAGTCACTTTGCAGTATTGGTAGTTTTACCAAAAGACTATTTAGAAAAGAATGAAGAAGCGAATAATCGTACAGGAGATGAGGCATGGCATAATGCTTATAACAACCAATGGTATCATTCGCAGTTAGAAGATACATTAGCACCTTATAACGAAAATCCCGAAGATGAGGATAGTAGTTACTTTGAGAGATGTGAG
>Ga0098051_1000756_pt1 | contig 12374 bp, 9 predicted proteins | sample 14BtaG_FD_77069 | JGI IMG/M metagenome (GOLD analysis project Ga0098051, IMG submission 77069) | Marine viral communities from the Subarctic Pacific Ocean - 14B_ETSP_OMZ_AT15311_CsCl metaG | ecosystem: Environmental > Aquatic > Marine > Oceanic | place: Pacific Ocean | collected 2015-01-18 | reverse complement strand
TCTAAGCACAGCTTGGGATATTACTACATCTTCTTTAACTTCAACTCAAAATACACAAACTCAAGGAAGGTTAGACAGTCAGCCGACTTCTATATCATTTAATCCTGATGGAACAATTATGTTTCTTAATGATACATACGGAGCATGGCTACAAAAATTTACGTTAAGCACTGCTTGGGATATTACTAGTATCACTTATGACAGTGAATTAGAATATAACGGTTCAGGAATTAATGCGATAACTGATGGAAACGCTTGGGGGCATTTTATGGATGCTTCTGGAAGTCGGTTATATTTTACATCTTATATAGCAGATAAAATTACACAAATTGAGTTACCTACATCTTTAGCTCTAGGCTCTGGTTCATTTGCTGCAACAGACGTAGGCAAACGCATCGTAGGCAATGGCGGTGATGTAATCCTAACCTCTACAGCAGGGGCATTCGACACAACAGGCGGCTCTGCTTTTACCGATAGCTCTACGATTGCAGCAGGGTCTTGGTCTATGTTTGGTGTACAGCCAACAACATCTGGAATATCAATAAACAGAAAAATTGATGGTGCTTATGATGTTTCCTCAAGCACTATTTCACCTAGTAGTGTACTGAGTACAGTTTCTGGTAAATTTTCTGCAACTGTTCCTAACGGTGGGGCTTTTGTTCATCCAGATGGCACAATGCTTTTTGTTAATGAAGAGTATAATATACGAAGATATGATATGAGTACGCCACATGATCTAAGTACTCTTAGCACCGCTGTTCACACATACAACATAGGAACATCTGATAATAAAGGGCTAACTTTTCGTCCTGACGGTTTGAGAATGTATACTGTTGATGAAAGTTATCTTAGAATAAGAACTTATACCTTATCTACTGCTTGGGATATAACTAGTATATCATCAACAGCTACGATAACTGGTTTTTCTGCGGTGGGAAGTGACAATTATTTACAGAATATAAAATTTAATCCAGATGGTACAAAAATGTACGGTTTGTATTATCAAGGAAATAATCAACTTCAATCTTATGATTTAAGTACTCCTTATGATGTGACCACTAGTAGTAACATGAAACAAAATGGTGGGGGTGTTGGTTTTGCTAATTACAATAATTTAAGAGATTTTGCTTTTGTAAATAATGGCTCTGCAGCCCTTGCCACAAGAGATGGTAGCAATCAAATTTATTATTGTGAAATGACTACTCCTTATGACATATCAACATTTGTCAATAATACTTTAGATCAGTGGCAAGGTGGTACTGGTAGTGGAGCGGCATCGTATATCACAGCTATAGCTGAACAAGATGGTAAATTTTATGGAATAAACTCAACAAACAATGAATATGTTTGGAATTGGTCTATTAAAACTGCCACTTCTTTGCCTGACGATTATTTTGTTTCAGTAACAAATTCTGGTGGTCAAATAGATACTCAATACTGGACAGATATAAATAGTATGACCGCTGATCAGACGGCTAATGCAGGTACAGTTAACTATGCAGTCTCAACGGATGGCAGAACAACTTGGTCTGTTGCTAAAGGTACTGATGGTGTCAGGCCGATTGTGCGGAATAATAGCGGTACATGGCAGTATAATAGTGCAGAAAGTGCATGGGGTATATCGTCTGCGTCCTATACAAGTACAAGCCTTAACGTAAATTCGATAGAGCCTAATCCAACTGGTATATTCTTTAAGCCAGATGGAACAAAAATGTACATGAACGGCTACACAAATGATGATGTAAATGAATATAATTTAAGTACAGCTTGGGATATTACCACTGCAACCTATAGTCAAAACTTTGGGTTAAGCAGCCAAGATACTTCTTCTCAAGGTATATTTTTTAAGCCAGATGGAACTAAAATGTATATGGTTGGTTCTGGTTCAGACAATATAAACGAGTATACTTTAAGTACTGCATGGGATGTTTCAACGCTTTCTTATGTTCGTAATTTAGGGATGCCCTCTGGTTTGCAAAACCCAACTGGTATATTTTTTAAATCTGACGGAACAAGAATGTATATCGTTGCAGACCCCAACAAAGCAGTAATGTATAGTTTAAGTACTGCTTGGGATATTTCTACCGCATCTGTTAGTCATACTCACACCATATCTGAAAATAGTTTACCCCAAGATATATTCCTCAAAAGTGATGGTACTAAAGTTTATATTTTAGGTGAATCCCCAGATAAAAAAGTTTATGAATATAATCTAAGTACTGCTTACGACTTATCTACCATATCTTATAGCTCTAATAGCTTCAATGTAGAGCCTCAATCACCTGGCTGTAAGGCAATGACTTTCAAGCCTGATGGAAGCAAAATGTATATATTAGGTACTGATAATGACGTAATCTATGAGTACAATACACTAAGTTATGGCACATCTGCTACATGGTCAAACGGCACAGTAAACGATGAACTCTACACATTGCAACAAGCCTTGTCGTTAGAAAGCAACCGCATGGACAAAACCCAACTAGACGCTGTTGCAGATGCAAACCATTTCCCAACTGGCTCAAGCCTAGACCTAATGATTGCACTACAAATGACAAACGATGGCGGTGTTCGTCCAGTAAGTGATGGTGTTACAATAAATTTCGATGCGGAAGCACTGAACGAGGGTGCGGTACTTGGTACAGATTATGACTATTTTTTCCCTGCAAATAACAAAGTGCAGATTAAGTCGTTGGCTGCACAGAACCTTAAAGTAAGGGTTGTATAATTATACTATAACTGTTATACTCAATTAAAGATTTATTAAACAAAATCAAGGTACTTATGACAGTCGAAGCCCCTGAGTGGCGCACTGTCTTGCTCTCTCCAAACGAAGTTCTAAAAGTCTGGCATCTTATAGAATCAGACATAGAAAAAGCCCTAGACCACGGCATAAATGAAATCACTATCTTAGACATGTGCAAACAAGCACTCGCTAACAAGATCTTCATTTTTATAACTCTCGACAGAGACAACAAGATAGTCTGCACCACAACATTACGATTTCTAAATTACGGTCAGGTAAAGACCTGCCAGATAATAACAAACACTACCAATAATATATCTTTGAAACAGGTCGAACATGACCATCAAGTTTTTGAAGATTTTGCCAAACAAAACGGTTGCTCACACATGCAGGTCTGGGGTCGAAAAGGTTGGCAGAGAAGATTGCAGAGCCTGACTTCACGCCAAGGCAATAAATATAAACCATTATATTACGTTTTCGATATGGAGATCTAAAATGACACTGTACAACCCATTTTTTAAATTTCTAAGCCCAAGAAATAGTGGGTTAATTACGTTCAAAGGCGGTGGCGGTGGAGCTTCGGCTGAAGAAGTCCAAACCGCTGTAGATAACACTGTAGGTACAGCCTCAGAAACTGGGACCACAACTGGTAATACAGGAAGCTTTACTACGGCTGTTGTGACTAATACTGATGCAGATGGTAATGTTACTACCACTGGCGGTGATGAGGTAACCTATGGTGGTAAAGAAGTTGGCGTTACTGACACAGTCAAGGGAGATACTGAACAACTTATCGGCGGTCAGTCTACTACTCAGGATCTAATTAACCAGAGGTTTGATAGCTTTGGTGGCGGTGGATCTACAACAAACATCACTAATGAAATTGATACAAGTGACCTAGCAAAAGTAGATCAGGTCAACCAAGGCTTCGCTACTTCGGCTGCTAATCAGGAAACCCTTAAATCAAATACAGGCCAAATAATGACCGATACAGGTCAGATCATGTCAGACACAGGGCAGATCCTGAGTGATGTTGGTCAGGTCAGGGCTGATACACAGGGTCTAGGGACTAAAGTAGATGAAGGTTTTGCTACAACTGCACAAACTCTTGGTGACGTTGGAACCAGTATATCTGATTTAAGTACGTCTAACCAAACAAACTTTGATAACCTAAACACTGCAGTAGATACGGGTTTTACCGAAACTCAAGATCAAGTGGCTACAGGTTTTGCTGACGCACAAACTAATAGAGATCTATTGTCTTCAAACATTCTTGGGGGCCAAGGTCAGTTAAAAGATTACTTATCAGATATGTCGGGAAGGGCTGACGTATACTACCAGGGATTAGCAGGTGGTCAGGAAAACCTTACAAACAATCTAAGCGGCCTACAGACTAACTTTACCGACTTCAGAGATACCTATGATGTAAATACAAATCTCGCTAATCAAAGTCGTGGGGAACTACAAGACACAGTCTCAGGTGGTTTTACCAATATGCGAAGAGACATGGGCAGAAACTTCGATGCGGCTCAAAGAGATACGCAGAATGTTCAATCGGCTGTAGATCAGGGAAATCAACAGGCTGTTCAAGGTCAAAGAGCTATGACTAGAGACTTTACTAAGAACGTCACAGATTTAGCTGCAGGTATGGCTGCACCAGATCAACAAGGGGCTGCAGAACAGAATGACGTGATTAACAGAATAGATGCTGTACGATCAATCTTAGCTTCTCAAGGCGATAATATAGATGCAGGTCTTAGAGATCAGTATACTAAACTAGCAAACTCATTTGATGCAAACGGACAGTTGATCCGTGAGAGTGTTGATCGAAGCGGTCTTACTACTCGAAGACAGATGGATCGACAGAGCAACATCATGTTAGCTCAGTTTGATCGAAGTAATAATCTTGCAGGTCAAAGTATGATTAATGTGAATGCGTTGCTGCAACAGATGGATGCTCTTGGATACTCAGGACAGGCTGCTTCAGGGGATAGAGCGCCACAACAATTAGTAAATCGTAGAGCCGCTGTTGAAAGCGGAATGATGGCTAGGGAACAACCTTTTTTCTCAACATTTGGATAAAATATGCACCCTAAAACAACAAGCGATCAGGGCATAAACCTGATAAAAAAATTTGAAGGACTAGCAAAGGAACGGGACGATGGCATGATAGTGCCATACCGTTGTGCAGCTAATGTCCTCACGATTGGATACGGTCACACAAAAGGCGTAAAGAAGAATATGACGATCACAAAGGACGAAGCAGAACAGCTTCTACGGGATGATCTGAAGGTCTTCGAGCGTGAGGTTAAAAACCTTGTGACCGTACCATTAACCCAGTACCAGTTTGATGCGCTAGTATCTTTCTGTTTCAATTTAGGAAGTAGTGCTTTTGCAAGCTCGACTCTAAGGAAAAAATTGAACTCAGGAGATTATTCTGCAGTTCCTGCACAACTAATGCGTTGGAACAAGGCACGGGTTAATGGTGTTCTTAAACCCCTCAACGGGCTTACTCGCAGACGATCAGCCGAAGCTGCTTTGTTTACGATGGACTCACAACTACCAAGTGATGATCCTGATGTACCAATGGCTCAAAAGGTTACGGTACAGGATAAGAAACCCCTGACTAAATCTAAGACGATGGCAGGTGTCGGTATCGCAGGTGCAGCCACGGGTCTAAACGAAGTTGCAGGTCAGCTAGAGGGATTAGCTTCTTACTCAGGAAACCTACAAACCATCTTTTTAATATGTGCGGTGGGCGGCATAGCATTGGCTGCATTCGCACGATGGAAAGATCAAAAGGATGGCGTAGATGTTTAGCATCTTCGGCAAGATTAAAGACCTAATTATTGCGGCTTTAGTTATCGCCCTGCCCATCCTCTACATCGTAGGTCGGGTTAAAGGTAAGGCTGCAGAGAAGAATAAAATTTTAAAAGACGAAATAAAGGCCAAAGAAAAGGCTACAGATTTTTATAAGGCAATGGCTGAACATGAAGAAGATGGCTCTCTTGGTACTCGCAGGGGTCTTACTGACAGGCTGCGAAAAGACGGTTTATAGGACTAATTTAGAAGTCTACTGTCCACCCCTCAAATCATACTCAACGGATTTTAACGAGATACTAGCTGCAGAGTTGGATGTCTTGGACGAAGCTTATGAAGCAATCCCTGAAGTGGTGACCGATTATATAAAACTTCGAGATCGTATTAGGGTCTGTGAACAAGAAAAGGATAACCTAGATGGCTGAAGAACAAAGCTTATTCACACAGATCACAGGCTACGATGACGTTGGAGATATGTTTGATGGCGGTGGTCAGGGTGGAACTGGTGATCAGTTCTATGGTGGCACTAATACAGAATATCAGGATGCAGGTGGCACTAACAATAATACAGATAGCAATGTTGTAGATAGGTTTCTTAACACTGTCACAAATGATAACAATTTAGATTATACAAACGCAGGTAGTACTGCCACGCAAATAACGACAACTGGATCTGGAGATAACTCTTCAGGTAACGAAGACACTACTGGGGAAGAAGTGGTCGCAGAAGAAAGTGCCATCTCCAAAGAGAACGTCTTTAAGATGTTTGAAACTTCTGGCCTTATACAACAGCAAGAAGATCTGAATGCACTTGTAGCAGACCCTCTTAAATTTCTAGAAGACCGCAATGCTACGCTTTCTGATATAGTACCTAATATAAATCCTGATGCTGCAGGTACAATTCTAAATCCTAACAACCCTAACTACGCATTAGGTGAGCTATCTAACTACACAGTACAAACCATCAATGGTGTACCTAAATTAGTAGCCCCACAAAAAGCCACAGTTGGTACTCTCAACACTGCCTCTGCAGTAGATAGATTAGGGGGTACTCAGTTCCAAGTAGATGCTGCACAGGGAGAGCTTTCTGATGGAGCTATCATTGATGCCTCTGATTTCACTATCGACACGAAAGGTGTCGGCACAGGAGTAAATGTAGATGGTACGGCTAACCAAACAGGAATAGCCCTTAATGATTTTGCCCGACTAAATACTAGCCAAATTATTGATACTTCTACAGCCGCAGGTAAGCTTACTGCAATGGCATTAGGCGAAGGTAACTATGTTGATAGTAAGTCGACTATTCTTGGTCAGCAAAAAATTCTAGCAAAAGACTTTGTTGGGCCAAATGGTGAGTCTGTCATTCCTGCTTGGGCAAAGCCCTTAGAAGCATCCCTGACTACCAACCTTGCTTTGAATAATATGTCAGGAACTCAAAGGACTGAGACATATGCGAAAGCAATACTAGAAGCGTCATTAGGTTTTGCGGAAAAAGAAGCAAAGTTTTTTCAGACAGTTGATTTAGAAAATTTAAAAAATGAGCACGCTTCTCTTTTGCAAAAATCACTTGTCCTGTCGAAGGTTGATTTAGCCAATTTATCTGCAGAAGAAAAAGCTTCCGTTAATAATGCCAAGACTACTCTGACATTAGATGTCGAAAATTTAAATAATGAACAACAAGCAGAAGTTTTAAATACAGCCGCCTACACAACTGCGTTGTTTGACCAGACTTCTGCAGAAAACCTTAATAGAAGAGTAGTGTTTGAGACAAAAGCTGACATCGATAAATTCTACGACAACTTAACCTTCCAAGCAGCCAAGTATCAACAAGATGCTGTTCTTCAAACCAAGAGATTTAATGCAGGTGAAATAAATGATGCCTCAGAGTTTAGGCAGACCTTACAGAACAGGCGGCAAGAGTTCGAAAGCACTATGGCTCATATGATCGACAGAGATAATGCTACATGGCGCAGAACAGTAGAAACTGAAAACACCCGTATGGCTTTTGATGCTGCTTCTATGGATGTCAAAAATACTCTGGATATTACCCAAGAAGGTTTGAACCGTATCTGGAATAATGTCGATACTATGCTCGACTACGAATACAAAGCTGCGGCTACTGAAGAAGAGTTTGAGCTACGAGTTTTATTGGCAGAAATACAAGCAGCCTCTGGCGATAGCGGTGGTGGATTATTTAGTTCACTTCTAAGTGCGGCAACCACACTTGGTTCTGCATACATAACAGCAACTATGTAACAGGAAGTTTTAAATGAATTTTGCTCAAGCAATCGAAAAATCAATCAAAGCTTACATGGATGGCAAGCTTCCTGAAGAGCTTGCTAAGTCTACTGGCGAGGAGATCATCTACACCCCTGACTACATGGATGAACTCGAAGAACAACTTACTGAAGGTGGGCCAGAAGTAGAGGAAACTGATAATGAAGATAACTGAGAACACTGGCCCTATCCCAGGAGAAAACTTTCTATCAGAAAAGCGTAACTATGTCTGGCACAGACCTGCAGATATAGAGACTTTTGATGAAACTGTGAGCTACGTTATTCAGCGGATTAGTGAGGAACAAACCTCAGAGATAGTATTCTCTTTGATGGAGATCGACAGGCCGCTAACAAACATCGTTTCTGGGCTTATGCTACAAGGCGTAGCCCGTGGAAAGTTTCAGATCGACATGGCGGTATTGGCTGCAGGGCCAGTGTACCGATACCTGAAAATGATAGCTGATAATAAGGGGATTAAGTACAATGATGGACTCAATAAAAAACGTATGCCGATCACTCCTACAACGCTTAAAGCGGCTCTTGGCATCATTGATGAAGAACCCGTTCAAGAAGTAGCCTCTGAGAGCGCACAGGAAGCCCCCACAGTTCCAATGGGCGGTTTGATGGGATCACCCGAACCAGTAGATCAAAACGTAGCTCCTGCAGAAGAACAGGCTGCTATGTTGGGCATGAGAGAAGAAGAGGAAGTCTAGATGGCGTGGGGAAGCACCAAAGCACGAGTTAGAGGTAAGATACAGTCTGGCGGCTTTGCTAAAAAGCCTGATTATGATTTCTTAAAAACTGGAGCTAACATCATAGCTCAAGGCATGTTGGATGCTAAAGAGCGTAAGCTAGAAGCTGATAAACTAGCTAAAGAAAAAGCAGAGGCTAATGCCGAAAAACAAGCTGCTAAAGAAAAAGAGGCTGCGGATAGAAGACGTAAGGCAGAAAGCCTTGCGAAAGAGTTTGGGGCAGATCCAAATAATAGTGAGGCTATTAATTATTTTACGGAACAACTGTTTTTCTTTGATGACAATACTAGCTCAGTTCACGCCAAAGCAGAAACTGACATAAAAAGAGGTAAGGTTAAATTTGTAAAAAAAGAAGAAGAATTATTTCTACAAGGCCCAGATGTACCTAGAGATTTTCCACTTACCGTTTCGCCCGATGGTCAAAAACCTGTTTCTGAATTTGCTAACACTGGAAATAAAATAACTGCAGGTAATGTAGGAAATTTCTCAAGCGTGTTAGATGAAGATGGCAATGAAACAAATTCATATAAAACTGAAGGAGATCAGATGGCAGCAATCTTTGCTCCTATTTCTGAACAACCTGCAAAGAGTGTTTTAGTTGAAGGGCTAGAGATCAATCCTGACGCTAAAGAACCTATTGAGTTAGACTATCAGAGGCTAACTACCTTAGATGCCATCGATCTCTATGAAGGTGAAATTAAATCTAACGGTCAAACTCTTACAGACGCTCAACAAAAGGTAATAGACAACAGAAAGAACCTTTTAGACGGGCGTAGAGTTGATGCTGCAATAGCTGATGCTGTTAAAGACGAAAACAATGCCAAGAGTGCGCTGATGGCTCTTGAGGCGAAGATAAATCAGGCAGGAACTAAGGAAGAAAAAGCGGCAATAACAGACAGCTACGAATACAAAGCTATAAAAGGTTTTGTCGATAGGTTTGCTTTAGGTGATGCTTATGAGGTTCCAATTACTCAACTTAAAACTGCAGAAGATGTTCAGTTAGAAAAAGCATTTATTGTAATGAACAAAAAGAATGTTGGCCCAGAAGTAATGGCAACATTAGAGGAAATGGAGCAAGGTTATATAGCTAAAGAAGCAGAGACTAAATCAGACGAGCTTCGAGAAACTAGACGTGGTCTAATAACCCAAAAAACAGACGAATTAAAGTCCATTGCAAATTTAACAACCTTCGACACCTACACTGAAGAAGAAGTTAATCTTGCTAAAGAAATAGTTGAATCAAGAACAAATTCAGATGCCGCAGACAAGCTTAAAGAATTTAAGCGTGACCTAGTAGGCAAGTCCAAAGAAGAGTTAATTCAAATATCTAAGGGCGAAGGGTTTACGCTGTTAGAAAAAGTTGCAGCAAGAGCGTATCTGGCTGCATTCCCTGAAAACTTCGATATTACAGAATATGATGATGTCGAAACCTCAACCATACAAACTATCATAGCTGCAAAAAGCACTGATCCAAAAGTTGTAACTCAACTAGAGGCTTTGGTTGCCAATAGAGAATTAGGACAAGATGTTTTAGATCCAAAAAGTGATGATTACTTAGTAACTTATAAAGATGCAAATGGCGATCTCCAAACTACAACTGCGAAACTTGCCAAAGACGGTAGCACTTATGTTGATTTAACTAACCCAACTAATAAAATTAAACCTGCAGCAAATACTAATGTTGTTAATCTGTCGCAGAATGACCAACTTTATGACAACGTCATTAAGATAAATCAGTCACTGATCAAGCCTCTGAAAGAACAGCGTATTGCAATGCAGACTGCGTTGGTTTCGGCTAAGAAATTAGATGATCTAGTTAATCCTGATGTAGGCGGTGATCCTGCAATTCTAACTACACTTGGTGGAACTCTACCTCAAGTAATGCAAAGACTTGGTTTAGAGACTGCGGCTTTAGTAACTCTATTTGATCAAACAGGCAGTAGACAAGCTGTTTTTGATGCAATAGACCAAGCTTTTAGCACTATACCTAATGTAGATGAGGCTGCACAAAAAGCAATTTTGTTTAACGCAGAAAAGCTGAAGTTGGCATTTGCTTTTGCCGCTGCACAGGGTCAGACAGGTGTAGGTCTTTCAAACAAAGACTTTGCAAACGCACTTACAATAGTTAGTTCAGGTAGAGAGTACGAAACCTTTACCAAAAACATCCGTAGTCAGATGACCCAAGTAATCATCAAGACAGAGGGTATGATACAGGATTTCAGGGAAGATGAAGCTGTTAAACTTCTTGCTCCATTTGATCCAACAGGTAAACTCTTCGATGGCTATACACAGTCTGCAGAACAGTACGCTCAGACCAGAGGTGTTGGTGATGCATTTGCTTGGGCGAAGGGGAGTGTACAAAACACGGCAACATTACCACAACCGAAGTCAAAAGAAGAGCGTGACGCTCTACCTCCAGGAACAAAATATCGTGCTCCTGATGGCGAAGTCCGAACTAGATAATAAGAGGCAATAATGGCAGAAAATTGGTGGGAAGAAGACGAATTAGTTTCTTCCGAAGATAGCTCTGAAACTTCTTCTGAAGACAATTGGTGGGAAGAAGATGAGATTGTTGAAAAAAATACAATAAATGTACCTGCACAACCAACGGTGGCTGAAGATAAGCCTGATGCTATTAGTACTCAGATGTATCAAGGTATGTCCTTCGAAGAAGCAAATAATTACTACAATGACCTGTTACAGAACCCTAATGTAAAACCCCCTTCGGCAATTGGGGGAACTGCTACTTACACAGACCCCGACACAGGTAAGAAAGAGTATATACTTCGGCCAAGTCCTGCCATGTTTACGGCTGCAGGGGATGCTATAATTGAAGCTATTGCGGCTCCATTTTCAGAAGAGGCTTCACTTCAGGGGGCAAAGGAAAAATTTCTTAACCCTAAAGCTAAAGTCAGTAATTTTGATAAAGTTAGCGCAGGTTTCGCTGAAAGCTTGGGCGCAGGGATAGAATTAGTGGCTGCAGGGGCCGAAAAGCTTGGGGTAGACGGTGCGCTCGAAGCTGTAGATCCTTTAGTTGTTAATGTAGATACGGGAGACAGTATTGGTGATGCAATATTAACTGATGCTATCCCTGCAGTTGCTTTGGCGTTTACTGGTGGGGGAACTGCCCAACAAGTACTAACTAATTTTCCAAAGGCCATACGAGGCATTGGCGTATTGTTAGGGGCTGAAGCGGCTGCAAGTTCTACAGTAAGCACAGACGAAGGTACTATCTTTATGGGAGATAATGCAGCGTTTCCCATACTTAAAGGAGTTGATTTAGGTAGTTCTGAAGCAGATGCAATACTTGAACAAAGGCTTAATACATTAGCTGAAGGTATGTTTTTAAACAGTGCCTTAGTGGGGGTAGTCGGTACTACAATCTCTGCTTTGAAGTTAGCCTCTAAGTTCACTATACTTCCACTATTAGCAGAGGGAAGTACAAGTGCGGTAGAACGAAGAGTATATGAAGAAATAACAGAAAGCCTTGCAGATATAGATGCTAGTTCAACACCTGAACAAATAGCTATAATCAGAAATAAAATTGCAGAAACTATAGAAAAGAATAAAGAAATAATTATTCCAAGTATAGCTAACTTAGCAGGTGACCCTAATACAGTAAAATTAGATACTTTGTCTGCACTTTTACGAGGAGCCAAAGATCCTACTGAAAGAGCTAAGATTGGGTCAACCCTAACAGGTTTTCTGCAAAAAGGTGGGGCCGCTGCGCCCAAAACAATAGTTGCTAGTGAATCTTCTCAAGCAGAATTAGAAAAGCAAAT
>Ga0098051_1000746_pt1 | contig 12455 bp, 18 predicted proteins | sample 14BtaG_FD_77069 | JGI IMG/M metagenome (GOLD analysis project Ga0098051, IMG submission 77069) | Marine viral communities from the Subarctic Pacific Ocean - 14B_ETSP_OMZ_AT15311_CsCl metaG | ecosystem: Environmental > Aquatic > Marine > Oceanic | place: Pacific Ocean | collected 2015-01-18 | reverse complement strand
TTACAGATTTGCCAATGCTACTTCTGCTTATGGCCATAATTTTAACTTCTAGGAACTTTTGTAGGTTTGCGCTTGCTGTTCATAATTGCCCCACAACCTCTAGCCTGGAGCTCCACACTGCCACCGTTTTTCATAAATCCCATTTTATTACGAACTCTGGTAGGTAGTTTACCCAGACCTTTATTGCCAGCTGGCACGGGTCTTAAATCTTTTTTACTCACTTCGCCTCCTTCTGCTTTTTTTGCGCCTTTGTAACCGCCGCCGCGTTTTTTATAAGTTTTAACCAACCAGGCATTAGCGTAAGCAGACGGATAAACGTCAAACTTACGTTTGGCCTCAGACTTTACTCTTGAATATAAGCTAGGATTAGTTACGTTACTTGGGGTTTTAGATTTAGCACTTCCGCCTTTGCCAAACTTAATACCTTGTAATGTTTTTGCTTGTTGAGCGTGTAGTTTGCTTGCTTTTTTTAGACCCTTGATAACCTTTTTTACTTTTTGTTTTGCCATTAGCACTTCCACCTTCTTCTTGCTTGCCTAATTCTTGAATTAGGATCATTTCTAGTTTTAGCAGAGCTTTTCTTTAACTGCCCAAGAGATCTTGCGCAATAAGACTTACGCCTTTTAGCAGCCTTGCTACCCTTTTTTACTTTACCTGTTACGGCCGTTTTTAGCTTAGATCCAGGATTCGCCTTTCTGTAAGCAGCAACGCCCTTTTTGGTCATTCCTGCTCCAGACTTGGTTTTTCGGTAATTACCGCCTTTGCCTACCGTTCTTCGGATAGGCTTAGATTTTTTTCTAGGCTTTGCCGCTGCCATTCATTAATAATTCTTATTCAAAACCAATATGATTGAATAAGTATCACCGCTTGAATGTCCGACAGTAGTGAAGTCAATGTCTCCAGTTACACCAGATCCCGCATTGTTTGGGATCCCGGTAAAAAGGTCATAGTATTCATCACCTGTGCTATCTGCTGGCAAACCAGTTAAAAGAACATTTGTACTAGCATCAAACTCAAGATTTACTCCCATGCCACGCGTGGCCCAATAAATCCTAGCTACTGAAACAGTGGTGCAAGTTTGACCTGCGCTGTTTTTAGCTAATGCTGAAACATCTACTTTTTTGACTGCACTTTCACCGGTACCATCCGAAACATTTGTAAATTTCAAGACGGCGATTTTCTCGCCGTCTTGGATTGTTTGAGATGTTACTGCGTCTGCCATTTTATCTCTCTACGATAGCTGTAACGTAATCGATAGTCATGGTTTTCGCTGCGGCTGCACCGTTTTGTATACCAAAAGATATTGTCAGCTCTTCGTTATCTGGAAGATTTGTGTTGACCACTCCAACTGGTTCTGCATTGTTTACTGAGTAATGCACCAATGCGGTATCTGGATCTACAAAGAAAGCAACAGTAACAAAAGTATCATCTGCCATAGTGTGAATCGCAGTTGTATCTGTTGATGTGCTATCTTTTTCAACGATAAAATCTAAGTTAGTATCACCATCGTCTTTTATAAAGAAAATACCGTCTGAAACCGCTAACGGAGAAGTATCGGTAATTTGTAGGCCCATAACAAAGTCAGATTGTGTAGCATCGCTTACTTTAAATCTAGCTGAAAAATATGCTCTCTTTGAACCTGTTATTAAAAAAGACTCGCCTTTTAGGTTAAAAAAGTCATGGTCGTTATCGCCAGCTGCGTTAGTAATCAAAAACTGACCACCGGCTCCAGAGGTCATTGCCTCAGTTGCGGATCCCGTGCCATCCTCGGTTGTTGTGATTGTCCAATCACCACTGTTATAGGTCATAAAATCATTGAAATAACCATAGTGTGTTTGGTCAGAAGGTAAAGGCATAAACATCGGTTGATCTTTTTTTGCCTTGGTTGCAACGGTATTACCCGCCCATTGGATTTGGTTTTGAAAATGTGGATTAGCCATTATGAACTCCTTTGTTTGTATTAATGGAAACCGGTAAACCGGCCCTCATCAAGCTAATTAAATATATTTAGAAAATGATACTACTAAGGAATTACTTTAGCAACTTAAAGAGACTGCAATTTTTTGATAGTACCAGCAGGAGTTTCATGCAAGATGCCAATGCCGCCGGCATTTTCCCAGGCCACAATGTTTGATTTCTTGTCATCAACCAACACATGTCCAGGTCTTGCAAAAATTGCTTTGTGTTTGCCTTTGAGTGTAGACGTAAGCACAACGTGCGGATCTACATATTGTTTGGTCCAGGCGATCTTGTCAGTCACAACCAAAGGTCTGTTGATGTGGCCAGAGCAAGTTAAGATCTCCCAGGGCAAACCAGATCCTTTGACATAGGCAACTAGATCTAACATGCCTGGCATCGGTGGCATATTTCTGAACAAACGCTTGTTGGTGAACTCGATCTTGCGATCGTCATAAGTTTGTTCGCCGTGTAAGGGCCCGTTTAAATAGTCGGGGCCCTCAACAGCTGTGACGAAGTCGGCTAAAACTCCGTCCATATCAAGGTATATTTTTTGAATCATTAATGTCCCCACCCGTAAGCAGTTTGATAATGAGGACGACCTTCCCAAAGCCTTGCAGTTGCATAACTATTTAAGCGAATACCGTAAGTCCCGATTTTCTTTTTCTTAGGCTTGCCAACAAAAGCATCTTTAGCAGGCATAACTTTATCTTCGCTAGGATAGCCAGAATCTAAACGCTCTTTACCAATTTTTTGTATGGTGGCCATTTTGGCTGTTCTCTCAATCACTTGGTAAAAGTCAATGTTAGTTTGGTCATAACCCCAGCTTGAAACAAGAATATCACCGACCTGGTAATTTTTTTGGTTTTCCTCTGCCTGGGCCTTTTTATCTGCCGCCCATTTCTTTTTAGAAAGCGCTAAGTTTTCTTGATCTGTGAAATACTTAATTACATAATCGTCACGGGCCTCTTTGGTTTTGAAACCAAAATACTTGTCGTATTTAGATCTCTTGCCGCCGAACACCATGGCCGTGTACTTAGTACCGTCTGCATAATCGTTGATGTATGCAACCGCGTCTGTTTTTGCAGCCTTTATTTCTTTAGATCCCTTTGGGATATAAAATTCTCTAGTCATAGTCATTACGCCACCTCCTTGTAGTCATAGTTTGGATAATTTCTAATCATTGTGACCTCTTGGTACTTTTGTTTGAACCCTGGCAACTTGCCGTACTTTTCTTTGTAGGCCAAGACAAAAACACCTAAGTCACAATCTTCTTCTAAGTAAGCCATGTCGCCAATTAAATAGCTGTAGCCAGTAATTTTGTCAGCAATTCCTAACTCAACTAAATTTCCCAAAGGCACGGCCAACCAGCCATGCCCAGGATCTTCGTAAAATGTGTAAGTTTTGTTTTCCATTACGCCACCTCCTTGTAGACAATGTGTTTCCAGCTGGCATAAGGCTCACAAAACAAACCAGCATCTTTAAAATTTTTGTCTAACTTTTGCTCAAACTCATAGTCTGGATATTCTGCATCGCAAGGATTAACCAACTCCCAACCCATGCCGCCATCACACATAAAACACCAATCGTCTTGGTGTTCCCACTTTGGAACATGGAACCATTCATCAGCCTTTTCTTTAACAAAATCTGGGTCAATCATTTTGACCATAATTTTGTCATTCTCAACATAAGCCTTGTAAAAATCTTTGAAGTGCTCATTGATTGTTTTTACTAGGACTTTCTCAATTTTTGGTTTTAAGTTTGCCATTATTTTTTCTCCGTTTTTGTTGTTAATTAAAATTCCCACATACCTATTATGCACAATTATGCACAAAAGTACAACAATTTATACACTTAATTTGTAATTAATTTAGGCCAAAAAAAAGGGCCCTGGAGGGCCCTTAATTTGAAATACTTGAGTTATAAACGGTATTTCTAAACGTTCGAGTTATGCACCTTGTGATCCATATACGCCTCTCCAATCGGAGAAACCAAACGAATATCTTTCACGAGCTTTGTAACGAATGTTTCCAGTTGAGAAGTCTGGTTCCATGGAAGTTTCCATGCCAGTTCTTTGGAACATTTTAAGGCCTTCGCCTTGTGCTGTTACAGAAGTTAAGATGAAGAAAGCATCCGGATCATTTAGATAATGATTTACTGAATAACCGCCAGGAAGAACACCAGTGTTCTTGATAGCGTTTAGGTCATTATCAGATGTTCCTACTCTCTGATTAGAATTTAAAATTCTGTCAGCAACAAATACTAATTGTGGTGGCACGATTAGTTTGTCAGCTTGCACAGAGATTGTTAATCCTTTGTCATCTGTGAAAGTAGAGATGTCAATTAAAGCGTCCTCTAATGAAGTTTCATTAAGGTCGGCCATAGTTGTTGCTCTGTTAGCAGCTGTTCCACCACCAGCAAGTGGGTGAGCAGTGTTAATTAGAGAAACACCATCTCCGCCAGTAAAACTGGATGAGAAAGCGTTGTTCAACACATCTGCACCTTTGATCTCTTTGGTGTTAGCCATAGATTTCGCTAATGCTTTGACATATCTTTTTCCTAAAGAGTCATAGAGATTATCTTCAATAGCCTCTTCTGTTAAAGCAAACGCTAACGCCACTGTGTCGTGGGTATAACGTGCACTGAAACTTTCAGATGCGTTATCAAAGACAACTCCTTGTCCTTCGGTTTTCGTAGGCGCAGATCCGAAACCGGTAATTAATACCTCTTCTTCAAATGCGCGACTTGAATCTTCAATAGAGAAGATTTCTTCGTATTCACGATCGTATTCATCATAGTTAAGACCAAATAATGAATTTAGACCTGGTTCTAGCTCTTTAGCTAGTTGTGCTCTTGAAATTGCCATTATTTAGCTCCTTATGCTAGGCCAGCACCTTTTTGTCCCATGATGTGGTTTTGAATCACACATAGTACATTGGTGTTGGATGATGCTACATCATCGTTATCGGGATCCTGGGAGATGTCAATACACTTGAGCGGTAACGTTGCGGTTGTAGCACCGGTTGTTACGTCTAGCTCAAGATTGGATCTTCCAGACTTAGTGTCGCCAACAGGTGAACCATCAACAATGTCGAAGTTACCGAACAGATCTGCTACCGGGAAGGTATCATCTGCTTGGACCTCAAACACTACGTTTGGATCATCTATTACGCTTGCAATAATATCACTAGCAGAAATACTACCAGGATATGTGTTTTTGAAAACTTGCTCGCCTGTGGTTGGGTCAGTGTATTGAACACCATTAAACACTCCGACAATTGGAACGGTTCCAGTTGCGGCATGTCTTCCTATTACACCAGCTGTCAACTGAGTTACAAGATCGCCTTGAAAAATCGGAGTTGTAGCTCCGCTTGCGATTCTGTATCTTGATTGACCACCAGAGTAAGGTGCCCCACCCATCATACGAACAGGTTTGCATCCAAATGCGCTATCTTTATTAGCCATTTTTAGCTCCTATTATATGTTGCTACTTTTTCCCAAAAGTAACATTAGACTCTCTTTTTGAATCATACTGCACATAGCGGCTGTCTTTTCTGGATTCATTAAACACATTATTGTCCAATGCCTCCTTTGATCTAGCCGTTTGAGACTCATAGTAAGCATTACGCTCTTGTTTTGTCTCGACAGGAATCTTCGCTAAAAGTAGTCCGTCATTATATACAATGCCAGCATGTCTTCCGTCATCTAAAGTAGGTAATACAAATTCTTGTGGTAAATCAGTCCCTCTTACAAGTTCCCAACCTTCTCGCAATCTTTTGCTTACGTTACTTCTATCCTCCTGGCCCAACATGGATTCTCTTATCCAACGATATTCGTACCCTTCTGGTGGTTCTGGAGTTTCAAGTTTTCTTACTGGCGTCCATGGTTTTCTTCGAGTGTTGTTAGCGTGATTCTCGGATTCACGGGATTGTCTGGTTGTGTTATTAGTTTCTTCGGTCATTTTGCCTCCCTGTTGGCTATTTTTTGTTTTTCTTTAGCAACAGATTTTAACCACGCGTCTTCCGACATATTGTGTGGTTTCAATCCTCTGAGACGCTCAACTTCCGTTTTAGAAAAAGTCACACCGTTCTTTTTGCCTTGTGTTTTTTGTCGTCCTCCGACAGAGGTGGAGGCGACTCTTTGCACAGCGGGTCTACCTTCTGATTGCTCGACACTTTGCCCAGATACTAGATCTGGATAAACTTTTGCTACTCGGTTATCAAGCTGCTCATAGTATTCATCTGAGTCTGCCTCATAACCTTCGTTAATTAAATTGTAATGCGTAAAATATGCAAATTGCGATGCCTGCCAATTATCTGGATCAGATTGATCGCCATACCAAGAATTTTTTTCATGCCAGGCTTTTGCCTCTTTCGTTGCTGGCTGTGTTTCTTGATTTTGCTGCACTGCCTGTTGCATTGGCTGTTGCACGGCTTGCGGATTTTGAAAATTTTGTTGCTCGGCTTGGCTTTTTGCAACCTTAAGTTTTTCTTTTTGAATACTTAAATCGCTTTTAAGAGTATCAGCTTTGCTTATTAATTCTGCATCACCAGCTTGTATAGCTTTTTTATACAGGTCATCTGCTTGGTTTTGCTTGGCCTCAAGAGCCTCTTCTTCTTTTACAAGCAACTGATCTCTGGTTTGTTGTTGTACTTGATACATGCTTGCTGTTTCCATTTCTTTTTGGGCCAGCATTTGTTCAAGTCTTGCAGCTTTTTCTTCTGCCATTCTATTTCTTTCGTTGAGCTTGTTGATTCTTTTAGAAACGCCTTTCGTATAATTTTCTAATTCATCATCTGAGGAAACAGATTGTCCTGTTTGCTCGTCAACTTGATCTACTACCTCTACCTCTAGCTCTTCGGCCTCTGGCTGAATTGTTTGAGTGTTTTCTTGTTCATTCATTATAAACTCACTATGTCATCTGGATCGAGTATGGTGGCAATCACTTCATCATCATTGATGATGCGAACCTCTGCACCTTCCTCCAATTTAAACCTAGAGCCAGAGTAACGCCCTATTAAAACCCATTGTTTTTCTTGACACCAGGGTTTTTCTCCATACCTTGACTTATCGTTATAACATTGTGGGCCCATTTTTACCACATAAGCTACAACCGTTGCCAAAGCCTCACGATTAACTGTTTCTTTTGCTAGGTGTATACCACCTTTTGTTTTTGACTTACCAGCGTATGGTAAAACCAACATTCTCCAGCCTGTAGGCTGAGGCATGCGATCTAAAATTGATTTGTCTAATAATTCTGGATCCAAGATCTTTTCGTCTGGATCTATGTAAGCGTCTGCAACTTTTTTTGTTTCTGCCATCAATTAACCTTTGTATATGTCACCAAGTTCGTTTGCAATATAGTATAAAGCACTTAGCTCTCCTTGCAAATATTTATAATGTTCAATATCTTTGAGTCCGCCAGACATAAGAGTTTCTTGTATTTGTTTTTCTCTTGCCTCGACCAGTCTTTTGATCTTATCGATCAGCGCAATGTCATCCATTATTTCTTATTCTTGGTTCCTGCTGGCCTGCCTCTTTTTTTAGCAGCTGGTTTTTTAGCTGCTGCTTTTTTTGGTGTTGCCTTTGCAACTTTTTTTGGTTTTGCTTTTTTTTCAACCACTGGCTCGGCTTGAACCACAGGTGTTGGATTTGGTACAACTCCGCCTGCATCTATTATTGCTTGCTTTGCTGCTATTCTTGCGTCACTGGCCTCTTTTTTTGCTTGGGCCTCCATGACAGCTTTAGCATTGTCTTGCATTTCTTGTGCATGACGAATTGCTTTTTCGTGTTTTAACTTTTTTACTGCATCAATTTTATAAGATGTTGTCATTTTATCTCCTAAGTTTACTCTCTAGTTCCAGCAATTTAAGATCTGCATTTTGCTTTAACCTATCTATTGCTACATCGAGTTTATCATCTGCTATTGATTTTTGCACATTGATACGGTCTTTTTGTATATCTGCGTCTAATAATTTCTCCTGGGCCCTCTGTTCTTGTTTTGCAGCAAACTGTTCAGCGTCCAGGTTTAATTCTTTGTCTTTCAGCGCTAATTCTGTCTTTCTTATTTCAACCAACGGATCCTCTCCGGAACCCTGGCCAATAGATTGCAAGAACTCAGAAGTTAATTGAGCCATGATTGGTGAGCTGAATTGATCTAATATCATCTGTATTTGCTGTGAGATCTGTTGTGCCTCTTGCGGAGATACTTGTTGCATTTGTGCCTGGATCTCTTGTATGCGCATTTGTGTTTCTTCTGGTATTTGTTCTTGTGCTAATTGAGCTGACAAGAATTGTAAGTGCTGCATGCAATGACTAATGATAATAGATTGAATCTGTGGATTTTCTTTTACCACGCTTGTTAAAAATAGACTTCTATGTGCATCTAAATGTGCTTGATGGTTTTGTTGTTCAAAAGCCTGGGCAGGTTGGCCCATAAGTAAACCAGCATTTTCTATACCAGCGTCTATTGGTTGCGGCGTCATGTCTGGTGGTGGCTGTAACAAAGAATCTACATTATCAACGCCTAGAGCTGCATACATTCTTTTGTAAGCCTCATACATGCCCATAGGCCCATGTATTTGTGGATTAGATTGCACCATTTGCAAAAGCTCCTGGGCAAGTGTAACTCTTTGACTCTGTGAGAATATGTTTGGATCTGAAACCGGGATTACATCAACTCGACCGTCAAAGTCTTGGCTTTTAATTTCTTGTCCGCCGGATCCGACAGCAAACTCGTACACAGGTGGTAAGTATTCAGCAAAAACTTTTGATAGTATTTGAAACTCAACTTTTTGCGCGTAATGTAATCTTTTATGAATAGCACTCATAACCTTGGTGCCGCGCTCTAGCAAAGCAACAGTAGTCCCAACTGGCATGGCCTGGTTCATATCACCAACGTTCATGTCTGCAATGGCAGCAAACCTTTTACCAGAATCAACCAACAAGCCTAATAGTTGCATTAAAACGTTACTTGGCTCTTTGATTGGTAAAGGTATTAAGTTTTCTCTCAGAGATCCACCAGTCGTATCGATGTCTCTAAATTCTCCTGGTTGCAAAGGCTCGTCCTCATCTCTAATTCTCATGCCTCTGGATTTAAAACCAGCTGGTAAATTGGCCAGTGTGCCAGCATCGATCAGCTGTCTGAGTATTGATGTTGATGCTTTTGATAGGCCGCCAATCATGTGTGACAGGCCAAGTCCGTAAAATCCTAAGCCTGGTAAAAACTTGTATTGCACAAAATAGTTTATTTTGTTTTTAAGTGGATCTGTTTCTTGGTAATTTCTGCGTATCGCTAGCACAGAGGTTGAATCCTCATCAATGGTAATAATGTATGGTAGCTTTAATCCCGTTGGTCTGCCCTCTGCATCTAAATCTTCAAAACCTTCTATGTCTAAAACAGTGTGTATTTCATAAACCGTTCTATTTCTGTCTTCTTTATAACTTGGCTCAACACCTTGAATTTCATCTATGGCCTTATCAATTTCAGATTCGTCATCATCATAAGTTTCATCTGTGATCTCAACATTTGCATAAAAACCAGTGATTTGTTGTTTTTTGACTTCATTGAGCGACATGCTGATTGAGTGTGTAATTCTTTCGGCTGAGGTCATGTCAGATGCCTCGTAAGGCACGATTAAATCTTCTGGCGGTATAAATTTAGATACTGCTTTGTTTGTCACACTGTCAAAATAGACTTTCTTAAATGCAGATCCAGCTAACGGCAAATAAAACAAAAGCATATCAAGCTCTGGATCATACTCACTCATTACATTCATAATGTAATAGTTCATAAACTCTTGGACTCTTTCAGCTTGGTTTTCTGTTTCTATTGTTCTGGCACCAATTATTTCTGTTTTTACAGGACCTTTTGCTGGCAGCATTTCTTTGTAAGCCTGGGCCTGGAATTGTGTGACTGCCTCTGCAAGAATGGGATGAATTACTCCAGAGGATCCTTCAAAGGGTTGTGATCTGGATTCATCAAACTTCATACCTAGATATTGCAGGCCATCGGTGTATGTTTTTTCCCATTCGGATCTGGATTGTTTGTCGCTTTTGATAGAGCTTAAAAGATCAGATGATATTTTTTGTAAAGTTGATTCGTCTACAAAATCAACCAAGTTAGCGTTAAAATCCATCTGTGGAGCTGGCTCTTCCAACATTTCATCATCTAACAAGATCTCTTCTTCATTGACTAAGATTTGTGCTGCATTTGCAATTTGATCTTGCCTGGTTTCTTCTGGCATAACTTCAACAGAAGATCCTTGTACTCTAATGTCTGGATTGTTTTCGGTTCCGAGCGCTTTTTCTATTGCCATAATTTTTTAGTGTAGCACTCTGGGTCTGTTAATGTCATCAAGATCGTCAAGCTGAACAATGCTTTGTAATTCTCCTTCGAGAATTAACCCTTGTGCCTCAGCTATAAGTTCAGCGTTAGCATGATTACTTGCATGTATATCTGGGCCCACATATTCTTGTCCGTCCCACATAAATTTTGTTAAAAATATTTTCATTAATAATAAACCTGTCTGTTAGATTTTAAAAGCCTGGCCTCGTCTTGGTAATCTTCATCTAATGAAACAAAACCGCCTTGTCTAAATCTCATTAAAGCCATTGTAGCACTATCGCAAAAGTCATCATAATCTCCAAATGGGAAAGATGCCATTTCTTCTATTACATCATCTGCAAAATCATGCTCTGGGGCCCAGACCATTCCAGACTCAAATATCGGGGCAACACTGTTCATCCTGGCTATTTTATCCTGGCCTCTGCTTGGACTGTATGCCGTAACAGGTATGCCCATGCGCCTCAATTCGTGTGTCAAAGGTGTTCCAGATGCCTTGGCCTCAATTAACACACAGTCTGGGTTCCAATATCTGTACTCTTCCATGGCCATTCTTTTGAGCTCTGGGAAATCGACACGGACCCTTTTGGCATCTAAAAGCATAATTGCATCTGCGGTTTCATCACCGGCATTAAATATTGCCCAGGTAGTTATAGCCGAGTAATCAGCGGTTTCTTTTTTTGAAAAAGCCGTGTCATAACTTTGTATTACATAAGAGTATGGAGGTATATCTTCATGTTCCCATCTCTGCCACCACTCTCTTTTTACTATGGATCCCTCTTCTGCGGTTGGGTTTTGCATCCACTGCGAGTTCCATTTTGATACTGGCAAAGATGCTTTTACGCCTAAAAGTTCTTCTTTTTTCCAAAACTCTGGCCATAAAGGCAGCTCTGACTCTGGCATAATTGCAGGAAACTCAACCACCTCCCACTGGTCAGCATTATCATCGCCTTGTTTTTTTAATACTTTGCCAACCAGGTCTTTGGTAGACCACCTGGTCATAACAATCACGATAATGCCTCCTGGCTGTAAACGCTGTCTAGGACCAGAGGTATACCATTCATAAGCAGATTCTAAAGATTTCGGCGATAGTGCGTCTTGTTCTGAGTGTGGGTCATCAATCACTAAAAGATCCGCACCACGACCTGTAATAGCACCACCGACACCAGCAGCAAAGAACTCACCTTCCTGGTTACTTGTCCATCTTCCTGCTGATTTGTTATCTGCTTGCAGCTGTAGATCCGGAAAAATATGTTGATATTCTTCGCTGTCAATAATATTTCTTACTTTACGACCGAACCTAACTGCTAGTTCAGCGGTATGCGTGGTTTGTATTATTTTTAGATTGCCTCTGCGGCCCATCATCCAAGCAGGAAAATATGTTGAGGCAAATTCTGACTTAGAGTGCCTGGGTGGCAAACAAACAATTAGCCTTTTAAGTTTACCGTCTGCAATTTTATTAAATTTCTCTGCAATAATTTTATGATGACGGCCTTCTATAAACTCCGGCCACATGTGTTTTACAAAACCAATAAAATCTTTTTGACAGGAATCTTGTTTATCTAATTGATCGTACCTGTGCAACAAAGCTACGGCCTCGGCTTTGTCTTGCTCGGATAATATATCGAAATCTTTTAAAGAAACTTCATTCATTTTTATAAAGTCGGGCCAGGCAACCAGGTAGTGACATAGTAGCTACCCAACCCTAAACGCGACATGCGTCTAAGGAAAGTATAATTGAATAAACACTGTTGACAAAATAATAAGCAATGTAAAAACTACCATGGGCAAATACCTAAACCTCATGCCAGTTTGGATTTCCTTCAAATAACATGGATTCTGCTAACCTGCGTCTTTCTAGGCCTGGCAAAACTTTACCGTTTGCCTTATTCCAGCGGCGCATTTGTTGTGGGACTTCTTGCATTTTACCCTCGTTTAAAACACGAAGGAGCGTAGAGCTGCGAAGGTTGGTTGGCCCAAGATTGTAAGTCCAGGCAACCATAGCGTCTAGTTGATTTTGGTCCAGAGGTTGCGTTACAGCGTCAAGAACATATCCAGTATATTCTTCAAGCTCTTCTTCAAGCCAGGCATCCGCTTGTTCTTGCGTGCAAGTATCACCCATTTTTACATTCTTGGTTCTGCCAAAAGCTATAGT
>Ga0098051_1000743_pt1 | contig 12459 bp, 2 predicted proteins | sample 14BtaG_FD_77069 | JGI IMG/M metagenome (GOLD analysis project Ga0098051, IMG submission 77069) | Marine viral communities from the Subarctic Pacific Ocean - 14B_ETSP_OMZ_AT15311_CsCl metaG | ecosystem: Environmental > Aquatic > Marine > Oceanic | place: Pacific Ocean | collected 2015-01-18 | reverse complement strand
GGCATCTGTAGTGTAGAAAACTATAGGAGCATAAGAAGAGAATATTTGGAATTGCTCTGTATTTCGGTGGTCATACGTCATCCCGCCACGAACACTGTTTCCGAAATTCCAAAGCCAACCAAATGCTGAATCAGCGCCAGTTGTACCGTCTAACCAGTTACCGTCAAGTCTTGAAAAAGTAATACCTTGCTGGCCCGCAGCATCAAAAGTAGTGTTTATACCAAACACATTTTCATTTACTCCTGACGTAGGAGCATAACTACTAGTACCTTTATTAATATGAAGTGGGAAATTAGGGGAAGTATTTTGGATACCAACGTTGCCGTCTTTAGTAATTCTTAATCTTTCAACTGGAGTAAGTGAGTTTTCAGGAGCTGTAAAGAATCCAAGTCTTGTAGGAGCTTCATTTCCATTCCAATTTGCATCGGCCGTAGCAGAAATATAAGCACCTATAGCGGGTGTATATGAAGAACCATAACTTGCTGCCCAACCTAATCTACCCATTTCTTCGTTTGTGTCTATCCAACCATTAACTTCTACTTTACCTAGAGTGATGCCGTCTGTGTTACTACCCTGAACATCTTTATTTACATGCAGATGAGACATAGGAGCAGTTGTACCAATACCAACGTTGCCATTACTGCCTTTTACATATAATGCATGTGTAATAGTATCAGATTCAACTCTAAAATCATAACTATTTCCAGGTTCGTTAAATACTGCTTCAGTGTTACTAAAGTTTAGTCGATGTATTGCCGCTTGGGCAATTGCTAAATTTTCAGTGTTATGATTATATTCAATATAGCCTCGGTATCGTGCATCGCCAGAAGTACCGTCTGCAAACATCAAATAGTTAGTAGCACTTGTATCATTTGCAGCTATTGTAATACCATCTTGTGAACTTACTTCTAGTACAAGTTTATTTGAATAATATGGTAATGACTCAGCACTAGTTAATCCAACAGACATTCGGCTACCAAGTGAAAGTCCACCAGTAAGTGCAACATCACTTTGATTACTGCGTATAAAATCTGTACTGTCTAATCCATCAAGTGTTCCAGCATCACCAGTACTGGCTACGCCGCCTTTCCATGAACTTCCATCCCAGGTCCAAGACCTGTTGCCTGCTGTAAATACTTGTCCTGTACTTGGACTACTTGGAAATGTAATAGCCATTAATTAGTTTAACCTTTGTCTTTTAGTGCTTGGATTTCTTTCATTAACCCATCAATTTTGTCTTGATATTTTTTGTCAAGTTCTTTTATTGATTCAATCAACAGCGGAACAAGGCGTTCATATTTAACTGTCTTATATTCGTCGTTTCCTGGAATATTAGCTACTGCTTCTGGTAATACTTCTTCAATTTGCTGGGCACTTACACCAACTTCACGGTCTAATTTTTCGTAGCCTAGTGATTTTGCTGTATCATTTCCAGTATAATAAAATCCATCTAGTGTGTTGACTTTATCTAATGCGCTTTCAATATTACCTTCAACATCTTTGAGTCGTATATCTGAATAATACGCAGTAACATCGCTAGTAGCATATATAGCGCCAATTACATGAAGTTTAGTTGCTGGGTTATATGTACCAATACCAACTTGCCCACTAGAATCAATAGTCATATCAACATTAGCACTACTAGGTGCGCCATGACCCATAATAAATTTATTAGCACCTGCAGACCATGCTGTATCTGAAGCAAGCATAAAGAACTCAGCACCACTGGCACTGTTATTATCAAACATCAAAACACTGCTATAACCTTGAGCATCAGTTCCACCAATTGTTAATTTACTATTCGCATATGGCGTTGTACCAATACCAACGTCACCTGAACTGTCTATTCGTACTTTTTCACCACCCCCAGTAAATATTCTAAAATCACCATTAGGAATAACTAATGCCGGGGTGTTCTCATTTAGGATAATATTATTTTCAAACTTAGCTTGCCCATTAACATGAAGTAAAGTATCAGGATTATTTGTACCAATACCAACATTCAATGAAGTGTTTTTTACATAAAATGGATATCCTAAAAATGATCCAGCACTATTGTATGCCTGAAACTCCCAATCTCCTGACCCATTTAACTGCATCTGATATGCATCTGTGTTAGTTGTGTATATCGCTCCGGTTGATACGTTTCTATTCCAACCTAGACCTACAAAATTTGTATCAGTTTTGATATCTAATGTAGTTCCATTAGTAGTGCTGAAATTGACCTTACCATCCAGAACATGTAACTTTTCAACTGGATTTGTTATTCCAATACCAACATTACCGTCAGAAGTAATTGTAACTCTATCTGTTATTGAACCGCCACTTGGGGTAGTTCTAAGTTTTAAGCTGCTACCGTATGCTTGAACCTCAACTGGGCTGGCAGTCGAATCAGACATCCTTAAAGACATAGTAGAGTTACCATTAAGATCACCCATTAATGCAATATTGTTTCCATCTAGTATGTGTAGTTTTGCGCTTGGACTGTTTGTACCAATACCAACTGAACTACATACTATTTCTCCACTTGTACCAGATGCCGCTTGCCCTACGCCTAAACTTGCAATTTGTAAATTATCACTTGTTTGTATACCAGGTGCACTGTCAATCCATGCTCCACCGTAATAAACAAATAGTATACCAGTATCACTTTCGTACCATAAGTCTCCTGCTACGCCGCTTGGAGGAGCATCTTGTATTACTGTTCTCTTTTGATAATAAGTACCTTGTTGTCCATCAAGCAAATCAGCGTCTAAACCTGAGCCTGATCCGTCGTTTCCATCATGCCATATTTGTCTCCACGATGACCAGCTGTTACTAGCGCCACCATATCCTGCACGAAACTTAAACTGCGGATCTGCATCAGTTTCAATAGCTAGTTGTACATCGTACTGGACTGCGCTAGAGTTAGGTATTTGCAGTAAGTTATGATGACTAGTAAAGGCTTGATTATTACCTCCTGTAACACGGAGAAATGCGATGCCGTTGATATTATCATTATCACTACTATATGCGCTAGAGTATGTTACTTGATTTCGTATAAAACTACTAGCTTGTAAGCCGTCAACAGTATCAGCGTCTAGACCAGATCCTGATCCATCTACAGTTTTAATAGCAGTAAGTATCTGTGCCGCTGTTTGGTCTGCTGTTGCACCTGACTCTATACCATCTAACTTAGTGCCATCAGTAGCAATATCACGACCATCCACAGTTCCTGTTACTGATATATTTCCTGTTACTGATATATTTCCTGATACTTCTAGTGCTTGGCTTGGATTAGTTATACCAATACCAACGTTAGCATTAGCATAGATAATATCGTTACCTATTGACATATAAGGTCGAGCTGCTGTACCTCTATTGATACGTCCGGAACCGTCAACCGTACCACCATCACTTGCAAAGAAAACTAATCCGCCCAGATTGCCTGTTGAATCATGTGGGTCAACAACACCCATAATTTTACCAAGTTCCCATTCGTGACTTGCGTTGGTTCCTCTAAACTCTAGTGTTGTTGTTCCATAACCATATACATCATGTTTACTAGCACCATGACGATTTGTTATAATCATATCTCGATATGTGCCAGTTGCTTGTGTAGCCTCTGTACTAGTAGTACTACTCCAGTCTGGAACCACTGTGCTTGCCGCACCTATGCCATTGGTATGCAAGTCTAGTTTGGCTTCTGGCTCTGTTGTGCCAATACCGACTGAGTATCTATTGTCAGTACCAGCATATGTGTGTTGTTTTAGTGTTATTAGTCTAGTGTTGGTACCACCAGAATCTACAAGTCCCAGATAAGAAACTGCATCGTCGTCTGCAGCGGTACCACTACCACCACGACCGGCTTCAATAAGTAGTCCTCTGTCGTTATTATGGTTAATTAATATAGCGGCGCCACTAGTATTTAGATCTGGGCCACCTTGGAATCTAGCAACTAAGTTAAATGCATAGTTAGTGTTTTGTCCAAGTACGTGTAATTTAGGAGCAACTGAACCATACTGTCCTTCAGATGGTGTTGCAACATTAATACCAACTCTACCAGAAGAATTAATAACCATCCAATCTTCTGCCATTGTTATGTCTGTGTCAGTTCCTGATTCAGCAGTTGAACCAAAAATAAATTTATCTGCACTTTCTTCCCATATTATGGCAGCATTATAATTAGAATTTGTTGATGTAGCATAACGTTGAAATATTAGTCCGATGTCATTAGCAGGAGTCGATTGCCCACTGTTTAATAAGATAACAGCATCTTCTGCTGTAATAGTTGTAGTATTAAGGGTTACTGTATCACCGCTAACAGTTAAGTCACCTGAGATATTAACATCACCTGTAACACTAAAGTCCTGATCACTAATAGTTGTGCCACTAGTAACACGCAATCTAGCAGTTGTAGAACCAGCTCTGTTAAGGTTTAAGTCTTCATCATAGCTTCTAAGCTGTCCACTATCTAACACTATTTTCTTATTAAAATAAAAACTAGCTCTGTCAGTATAAAAATGTGTATTTCCAGTATTACCAGCACCAATACTAGTATATCCATGGGTAGTTTGTATTTTTAAATAGTCACCATCATCACTTAGGGTTGGACTGGCATCTCCAAAATCAAGTGTGTCGACTCTTACGTCCGCAAAAACTGCATCGTTGTTGTTATTTAAAACATCAGTGCTGTCAATTTGTAATTTACCACCAACAATGTTGACGGTTCCATCATCCCATACTTCTAATACTCCATCGATGTTACTGACTAAATTTGCCATTTTCTATTCTATCCTTAATGTTTCGTTAATGTCACTGCTTGTGGCGAACCGCCCAGTATCAATGTTACTGTTATATCTGCTGATGCTGATGCTGCATTATTTGTAATAGCACACTTAACACCAGTACTACTAACGTCTGTAAAGTTTACTGTAAAATCATTTGAGCTATAAGCACCACTATCAACTGTTTTGTTTGTTACTGGTGTATTACCAAAGTTGTGTGCAACATTAAACATCTTTGATACACTAAATCCACTACTACTACAATTAAACATCACTTGGAAAATTTGTGCGCCATGGGTATTACTAATTGTAAATATATCTTGACTTGCTGTAGCAGCAATTGTTTTTTGCATTACATAAACACCAGCCGCATGTCCTGCCGCTTCTACTACAATGTTACCTTGTACGTGTAATTTTTCATCTGGTGTAGTTGTTCCAATACCAACGTTACCACCGCTAGTTATTCTAAGTTGTGTTGTACTACTTGTACCTAAGTCTAAATAACCTGCGCTTAGTTGATAAATCTCTGTACCGTTTGTTTTGCCACGAAGTTCAGTAGCAAAAGCTCCAGAGTCCACTCTTAATGTAGCAGTACCTGAACGTTGAATTTCAATACCCGATCCACCACTAAAGGCTGGATTAGTTGTACCAATGCCAACATCACCGTTTGATTTTCGAATAGTTAATACATCACTACTAGTTCCATAAGAATATATTGCTAATGCATCGCTGCCTCCACGATATCTAATTTGCATATCGTTTACACCTGACGTATTAAAATCTATGCCGGGATCAGTACTACCGCCAGTGGCGTTTAATCTTAGTACACCTTGACCTTCTAATTCTAATTGTCTACCGGGGCTATCTGTACCAATACCAACCTTACCGTCTGCTCTCATTACCATTTTACTAGATGTACCAGTAGCATTTTGTGTTCTAAAATGTAGTTCACTTGGTGTATGCGTTCCAGTTGTACCATCTACAAGTACTTGAATATCTGCCGCACCGTTGATACTGTTTGAACTATTATACGCACGCCATGATAGCATACCTACTTCATCATTATTATTAAGAGCGGCGGCTGTGCCCAGTGTATTACTTCTTGAATGTTCTAGGAATAGTACTGCGCCATCTACACCAGCGTTATATCTTACACCACGGAAAGGATTTTCTCTACCTTCTACAAGTACAGGAATACCAGTACCACCTGTTGCTGTTGAAGTGACATGTAATGGATTAGATGGTGCTGAATTACCAATTCCCACATAACCGTTTGATCCTTCAACTTTAAACCAATCACTAGAACCATTTCTAATTCTAAAATCGTCCGGCGCATTCATTATTATTTGACCGGTTGCTCGAATATAGTTTGTGCCAAGATAATGATATAGGTTAAAATCATTACCAGCTCCTATTGATACTCCACCATCTGAAATAGAGTTAGCACCAGTGCTATCTCCAGTAAATACAGCACCAACATTAATATCGTTTGTAGTTGTATTACCACGACCAGTTACAGTATCCAATGTACTTGTGTTATTAATTGTAAGTGTGTCTGTAGCAGTTACAACAGCATTAATGTCTGTACCATCTACAACTGTAAGTGTATTACCACCTTCAATAGTTTGTGAGGTTACACCATCAGTAATTGTCCAACTAGTAGTAATTCCTGAAGTTGATAATGCTGTAATGTGTCCTTGCGCATCTACTGTAATGACTGGCACAGCGGTACCACTACCAACTTGTCCAGCACTTACTCCACTATCTGCGTGTCCTAGTGTTAATGTATCATTAGTAATAGTTGCTTCAATTTGATCGCCATCAGTAATAGTAAATGTATCTGTGTTACTACTTGCTACACTATTATTGGATCCGTCAGTAAATGTTTTATAAGCATAGTTGTCAGCAACATTAAAATCAATTGTTCCTGTGCTAACTGATGTAACGTGTCCTTGTGATGTTACGGCTATTGCGTCAACAAATGTGTTGGCAGTAGAATTAATACTTGTATTTGCTCCAGTAACATTATGCGCAATTGTAACTTGATCTGTTGCGCTTACTGTAACTTGTATATCTGTTCCACTATCAAATAGTAATGTATCTCCAGGAACAATATCCTGTGTTGTGTTGCCGTCACTTGCTGTCCAAGTAGTACTTGGCGCAATTGTACTAATTGCAGTTACGTGTCCTTCAGTATCTACAGTAATAATTGGTATAGCAGTATTACCGCCATATGAATTTGCTGTTACGCCACTTGCGGCGTGTCCGATTAATAAGTTGTCACCATGTGTAGCATCATTATTTGCCACTGTAACTTCAATTTGATCACCACCACGTACTTTAAATGTGTCGTTATTTGCTGTTGCTATTGCATCTGTACCACCATCTGTTATAGTTTTGTACGCATAGTTGTCGCTTACATTCCAGTCTATAATAGTGTCTAATGTTTCAAATGTCAATGTTCCACTAGCATCAGTTGCTAATACTTGGTTAGCAGTTCCGTCCGATGTTGGGAATTTATATGTGTTATTAAATTGTACTGCACCTGTGCCTAGTACTTTTAATCTACTAGCAAGTGTGTTTGACACTCTAGTTTGTATATCATATGTAGCATTGCCTAAATTATCAGTTGCCGCAGCAATTAAATTAACACTGTCTACAAATTGTGTTGAGCCACGTGCTAAGCCTTGCAATTTAAATATTTCATCATTAACTGCAACTGCTGATGGTAATGCTCTACTTCCTCTTGATTTATAAAACTGTAAATTTGGACCGTCTGTTCCAGCATTGTTTTGTGTCATTCTAACTACTGTTGTATCAGCAGATTCACCAGCAATTTCAAATAGTACGTTTGGAGCAGTTGTTCCTAATCCTAGTCTACCATTAACTGAATCTAAAAATAAAGTAGAAGTATCTTCAATTATTGCATTAGCACCAACAACAGCAAAACGTCCTGCGGCACCTAATCCTGTGCTTTGTATACTAGATGTTGACAATCCTTTATTGAATGTCCATCTATCACTAGTATCATTATAAGCTATTGTTGCTACACCGTCAGTACCTAAATCAAGTGTAATACCACCACCTGTAGCCGCAGCTTTGTTGGCTGAACCACTAGCTATAGTAATATTCTTATCGTCTACGTCTAGTATAGTACTATTGATAGTAGTGGTAGTTCCGTTAACTGTTAGGTTACCGCCTACAGTAACATTTCCACTAGTAACAAGAGTAGCGGCATTTCCGCCACCTAAAAATGTATTGACACGAGCATCAGTATAGTACATAGTACCACTACTAACATTGGCATTTGGATCTTCTGGTAAGTCTGAGGTATCGTTTTGGCTAAGGTCAAGTCCGCCAGTAACACTTAGTGCAATAGTGAGTGTGTTTGCGGTATCGTCGTATGTTAAGCCAACGTTAGTGCCAGCTACCATTAAAGCAGCAACTCTATCGTCTACTCGTTCATTTGTGAAATATAAATTACTGCTACCTTCTGATACAACATCTGTTGTCATATCAATTGTAACTACATCTCCGTTTGACTGATTTACATCTAGTCCACTACCAAGTGTAGCGATCTCAAAACCTTTACTTAACGCCATACGTATTTTCCTCTAAACTATTGCTTATACGTATTTATGCGATTATAAACCTTTTCCCTTTAGTCTATCAATCTCTGCTTGTTGAACGTCTACTTTAGCTGAAAGTTCTTTCACTGCTTCGATAAGCATCCCTACCATGTTTCCATATGCTACACTGTATCCTCCCTCATCGTCGCCATTTACTGCTTCGGGCAATACTTCCATAACTTCTTGAGCAATGACGCCTGTTTGTTTCACTTCATGTTTAGTGTCAGTTCTGTTAAATGTATAACCTGATAATTTTTTCACTTTTTCTAAAGCATCAGGAATAACTTCAATGTTGGTTTTTACTCTACGATCTGAATAAGCAGTAACATCGTATTTTGACCAAATTGGTCCACTTGTTGCTATGCCGCCATATGCTGTAGTATCAATATCTAATTGTACAGGAACATTTGTCAAGGCCGCAAAGTTAGATACAGTACCGGGATCAGTGCCATCTGGTACTGGAGTACCTAGTAAATTCCATCCTGCTGATTGATCATTTTCATATATATAACCAACATACGAAGCTGTATTGTCCGTGTATACTTGTAGTAGCGCACCATCATATGTGCCGCCTTCTTTAATACGAATATACCGGTAAGGACTTGTACTATATGCACAGTTATGTAATATTGTAATAGCACTGTTATTACCATACATATGACTAGCATAAAAATGAACACTCTGATGCCTACTACTTTTTGTATCTCTTATGTGAAACTTTGCGCTTGCACGACTACCTGAGTTGGTTGCGATAGTATACCATGTTCCAGTAGCCATAGATAGGCTACCTGACTTTTGGTTAACTCGACGTCCTTCAACTATGAGTTCATCAAGAACGCTTATACTTTCTGGCTGTAAATAATAACTATCGTTAGCGTTAAAATACATGGCACCATTGGTCGCTTTTCTAATGTCCCAACTACCCCAGTTTGCATCTAGGAAACCATAATTAGATCCATCACCATATAGTTGTGCTCTCCATTGATCACTGCTATTGTAAAGAGTTATTCCAGCAGCACCAGTAGTAGCAGTTTTAACTTTAAAGTTATTGCTGACATTGCCCCTACCTACTGTAAACTCATTACCCAACGTTAAATTGCCAGGGGTTGCGAGAGTAGTTGATGTACTTGTATTTAAATTACTACTTGACCAGGTGTACGAGCTGCTTGTAACTTTTTCAATATTCCAGTCACCAGCTAGATCAAAAGCTGTTGAATAAAACGTAGCACCATGTACTCGAGCCAAACTAACCATACCGTAAGTCCAGGTAGATCCAACATCTCCTAATACAATATACCTATCGTTTGCATCACCTGTAAGATATATAGGTTTAGTAAAGGTACCAATAACCTTTACACCAAAGTTGTGCCATAGCTGATTTGTTGACCCACCAGCTCCGCCGGAATTCCAATTATGCCCTCCAACAATAATAGTAGTAGCATTGGTGCTATTATACTCATATACAGTGAGCTCCATATGTAGCATATCATAATTGTTTAAGTTACCTGGAAGTCGTATTCTAACTTGACCAGTTGAAGTACTACTATTACTCCAATGTACATTAGGATAAACGATCTTAGGATAACCCTTAGTCACTCCAGATGACGCATCACTGCGTTCTAATCCTAAGTGACCTTCGTCACTAATACGAACAGTTGGAGTACCGCTATTATGATGGAAGCTAATATCACCACCTGTTGCATACATACCTAAACTAGAGTTTGATCCTTCTCCTGTCCAATTTCCTGGACCAATACCTCCTCGGAAAGTAGTATTTTGATAGAACCTAATAGATCTTCCACTATCAGAGTCTGTGATATCTATTGCGCCGCCACGTACTTGTAGCTTACTACTGGTACCAATACCTTGTGCGCTTGATGCGCCGACAATTGTTTTTCCAGTAGAATCAATAGTTAGGTGAGTCGTTCCCCCAGTTGAGTGGGTAGTAGCTGTATGTGTTCCTAATCTAATTTCTGTTGCTGGATTTAATTCATATGGTCCATGTCCAATAAAAATTTTATTTGTAGTTGAACTAGAACTAGATCCGATAATCATAATTCCTGCAGCGCCTGATCCGTTACCTGAACCAGATGCATCATTATAATGTGTGCCAGCAAGAGTTGACCACTTATCGGTGCCACTACCATGTGGACCTAATATTAAGTTACCACGGTTTCTATTACCTTCACGTTCAAACGAGCCTTGTCCCACAACATGTAATGAAGCGTCTGGACTATTTGTTCCAATACCAACACGGCCATCTGACAATATAGTAAATCTATTATTATATGTTCCTGTGCCCGGACCAGAAGCATCTGTAGAATTTACAATCTGTAAGGAATTATTACCCCCATCTTTTCTTATTAACCAATTATTATTACCAGTTCTTAAATTTAGTCCAGGGTACCCAGAAGTATCTTCAAGTGTTAAAGTGTTATATCCATAATTACCTACATATGAGCTATCACCTATAATATGGACTTTAGCATTGACAGGATTCGTAGTACCAATACCAACTTTGCCGCCTGGCATGATGGTCATACGTTGGTTCATATTACTGTCTGTAGGAACAGCATTACCATCTGCGGCATCTGTAGTGTAGAAAACTATAGGAGCATAAGAAGAGAATATTTGGAATTGCTCTGTACTTCTATGGTCATACATCATCCCGCCACGAACACTGTTTTGGTAATTCCACAGCCAACCAAATGCTGAATCAGCTCCAGTTGTACCGTCTAACCAGTTACCATCTAATCTTGAAAAGGTAACATGCTGAGAACCAGCAGCATCATAAGTAGAGTTGACGCCAAACACATTTTCATTAACACCAGATGTAGGAGAATAACTACCAGTACCTTTGTTAATATGAAGTGGAAAATTAGGGGAAGTATTCTGAATACCAAGTTTTTCAATGTTTATCATGTTACGATTTTTATCGATAATTAATTTATCTCTTACACCAAAACCATCATGTGCGTAGAATGTACTCTCTGCTGGTTCGTTTGGTAGTGCTATACCAGTACTAGCAAATACATATGCTGCAAGTATATAAGTTTTTTGGCCTGCTCCTAACCATACTTTAAGTATGTTGTTACCAGTAACAATGTCGTCAGTTACGTCAATAACATGCCAAGTATCACTATCATCAACTGCTTCGCCACTGGCATTTACAGCATCAGCATACTCTAGTCGATATTCAGTTCCGTTATTAACAGCTAAACGTGGATCATTACCACTTTCAGGATCGTTTAGTTTAACTTTTACAAACCAACGTGTACCACCTTTTTGTGTTACTGTAAATGATTCATTCCAACTTGCTGTTGCGTATGTTTCTGATGCGGCCAAATATCCTGGGCTACTTGTGGAAATATCATCTGTTGACCATGCAAATGCTATATCTGCGGCGGCATTAACGCCTCCAAGTTCATATGATCCAACACGCATACCTGGTTTAAAGTCATAACTTCCTGTGGCTGCTGGAAGTGGATCTGCTGATCTACTACCTAGTTCAAATGATGTGTGTCCACTACTACCTGGCGAAACTGTTAGTCCACCTGTTACTCTAGATGTTCCGTTAACATCTAGTTTGTATTGTGGATCATTTGATCCAATACCTACATTACCATCATCACTGCCAGTACCGCCTCTTATGGTCATAGCAATATTGTCTGCTGGAGCAAATTGTATTAAATTATCGTCAGATGTACTTTGGTACTGTGTTGATATAGTTAAAGTGTTTTGACCACTTTGATCAAAATTAATTTTTGCTGTTTGTGTACCACCACTGGTATCTTCTAGTAGAATAGTTGGACCGGGTCCAGTCGAATCTTTTAAATGTAATATAGATGTTGGATCTGATCCAGCAAGGCCAATGCCAAAATATCCAGAACTAGTCGACCCGCCTAAACGCATACGCTCTGCACCGTTATTATGAAACTGTAATATTTTGTTTGTGTTATCACCTACGAAGCCAGGTCTATTAGTACCACCTACACCCCAAAGAACATAATGATTGGAAGCAAGTTCGATGTGTCCTGAACTTGCGATGCGCATTTGTGTTCTAG
>Ga0098051_1000741_pt1 | contig 12489 bp, 22 predicted proteins | sample 14BtaG_FD_77069 | JGI IMG/M metagenome (GOLD analysis project Ga0098051, IMG submission 77069) | Marine viral communities from the Subarctic Pacific Ocean - 14B_ETSP_OMZ_AT15311_CsCl metaG | ecosystem: Environmental > Aquatic > Marine > Oceanic | place: Pacific Ocean | collected 2015-01-18 | reverse complement strand
CAATGTGTATATTCTAGCCACTGACCGAATGCCTCATCCTTATGGAAATAAAGAAGAGAATAACATTTGTTATGTGGCAATTACAAGGGCTAAAAAGAATCTATTCTTTGTTGGCCCAAGACCCGGAATTATTTGAGGAGATAAAATGGAAACAATACAAGCAAAAAGAGAACTAGGCGAAGGCCGTTGGGATAGAGCATTAAAGCGCAAAATGACTGAATTATCAGTAGCCGATAACTATGACGATGCTAAACATGAATGGATAGCAACCGGCGAAGTTTGGTGGAGTGGTAATGATGAAATGCCTGAATGGGTTGCTAATGCCCAAATGGGACAAGGAAAGTGTCTATGTGGACACATTGTTGTTTATCACTTTCAAATAGAAAACACTGAAAACGGAGTCATTGAATGCGTTGGTAGCGACCATATCAATACTTATCTAATTATGCGAGCAATTGCAGAAGAATTGGGTATGCCAACAGATACAATTACAGATGAACAAATTCAAGAATGGATTGATGTGCGAACAAAGTCCATGAAAGCAGAAGCATGGTGGAAATCTAACGGTGTTGGATTTGAAATGATGTTCGACGCAGTTAAGGAAATTGATTTGCATTTCAATATTAGAACGGGTGATGAATACTACGACCCTGAAACGGAACGATGGAAAACAAAAGCACTTCTAAGAAAGCGAAGTGAAGGTAAATACGGTCAAAGTAATTACAAGATGGCTTCAGTAGTTTGGAGGTGGAATCACCCAGATAACCCAAAGGCTCAAATTAATACAACAGGTTTTCCTAATGATAATCTAATGAAAGACCTTTCCCTTCTTTTCATTACTCGGCAACAGAAGGTTGAGCAACTTAAAGAATACAAAGCCTTTAAAGAAGAGCGTATTGCTGAAATTGCTGAAAGAAAGCGATTAGAAGCAGAACGCCGTGAAAACCGCCGAATTGTGCGTGAAGCAGAAGAAGCAGAAAGACTTCGTATTTATAATCTACCAGAAAATGTAGAGAAGCGTCGATTAGAAGCAATTGAGATAGCAAGGCGACGAGAAGAACAACGCCGTATCAATGAACAACTTCGCTTAGAAAGAGAAGAAAGACAGCGAAGGAAAGAAATTGCCAAAGCCACTATGCAAGTAGGTGTATTAAGTAATCATAATGAAGACTTTGAAAACCTATGCGGTTACTATGGGATTCCTGTCTTTGATGATTCTTTTGCCGGTAATGATTGGGAAAGAGAGTTCTTGGCAAGCGTTAAATCTCAAATGCTTAAAGATAAGCCCATGTCAGATAGGCAATTAAATACACTAAAGCGAATTCTAGATTTAGAAAACGCCACTCTTAAACAGATGAATTACCTTCGTGCATTAGGTTACGAAGGTAACGATGAAATCACTAAAAGAGAAGCAAGTCGTTTAATAAACGAAATGCAAGAATGATATTCACTTGAGGCGGACATATTGTATCGGGCCTCATTTGAAACCGTAGGTTTAAAGTTAAAAACAACGCCTATTAATATGCTTAAGTTGTTTTCCTACATCGGGGTTTGTCGAATAATAACGGAAAAAATCTCCTAGGATTTTTCACATCCACTGAAATAGTAGTATTCGTTTGCTACGAATCCGTTCCCCCACCCTTTACAGGTGATTAAATGATAAATTGGATAAAACGATTCTTCGTTACAGAAGAAAAAACAAAGACTCCCAAATGCGAATTATGCGGACTGGGTGCGAAGTTCTATATGTTGATAGAATTTCAATCAATAAATCTAGACGAACTAGATAATAAAATATTAATAAAAATATGTGATGGTTGTTATGACGAAGTATATGAAAGATATAATCCCGAAAGAAAACCACCGGTTATACAAGCCGGAGTTTTTGAAACGCAGATGGAAACACGAAAAGACTCGAATAAGAGTCTTTAAAGAACTAGTGGCTTTAGGTATGCCACACTACAATGCCTATAAAATATCAATAAGGAGAATGAAAGAATGAAAGAATTAATTAAAATAACAGATGCCGAGTTCGCACTTCTTTGTTATATCAAAGAAGTAGCAAGAGAACGAGTCAATAATATGGATTACGAAGTAAATGATATGATTGTAGACATAATGAACAAACTACTTGATGCTCACTGTGAGGAAGAAGAATGAATATATTCGCACTATCGGAATGCCCTGTTGAGTCAGCACAACAAATGATTGACAAGCATGTAATTAAAATGCCTACCGAAACATGTCAAATGCTTCACACTAACATTCTTTACATGGCTTATCGTCAAACATACGATAAAGAGCCTCAATTGAAAGACCTTAAGGCTTTTCATGTAGCATGTGGCTCAAAATTAATGAAGCCAGCAATGCTAAACCACCCCTCAACTATTTGGGCGAGGCAATCTAGGCAGAACTTTGCTTGGTTATATGAACATGGCTTGGCCCTTTGTCAAGAATATACTCATCGTTATGATAAATCACATGGTTCTTTTGATAGAATCCTTGATGTGAACATTCATGAAGATTTGATATTTAGACACGGCTATCCGCATAGCGGATTAACGCCAGTATCTATTGCTATGGATGATTCTTATAGAATTAACTTAGATGAATACTCACAGCAAAATCCTAACTGGACTGGTTGGGATTTTGTTATCGCCAGTTATCGTCATTATTACCTTGAAGGTAAATGGCGCATAGCCGAATGGCGCAACGATAGACGACCCGAATGGTTTCCTGCAAATTGGGTTGCTAGAAAATACAATGTAGGCATTCGTGCTTATAATGCGAGGAAACCAAAGTACCCTAAAATACTAATGGAGGAATAAATATGAAAATTAAAATACAAAGCCGATGCATCGGATGTAATACAGTAGTAAGCAAAAAACGCCCATATTGTTATGGTTGTTTGACAGAACTAAAGAATAGAGCCGAGGAATAAAAATGTATAGCGAACTAGAAACTATGGTCTTGAAAACAATCAAGAATGAATATGGAAACCAATGGGAGAAGGTAGATGAAAGCATCGTATCTGAAAAGATTGAATCTGCTAAATTACTATATCAAATGGCAACCGATGAATTTTACGACAATCAATCGGCAAAGAACTATAACCTATGTATTACCGCTATGATTTCTCTCCAGTATTGGAATCAAAAGCGAGTAAGGTTATTCTCTCTTGTGGAGGACTTTTGATGGATTGTGACAAATGTAACGGAAATATGTATTACTTGGTCCCTAATTATCGTTTAGAGATAATGGAGAGGATTGAGTGCATGGATTGCTTGAGTCAAGAACAATACAAAGACCACCTTAAAAACGACTTAACTCGCTTAATGGCAAGCGTAAGTCAGCAGAAGTTAGCACAAATTGTTGCAGAACTTATCGTTAATGGGGTGGATAGAAACCCCAAAGACGACCTAAATCGGATTGATGTAATCATCCAAACCAAGAATACAATGAACGCCTTACAACTGGGTTTAGCGTATTCTAATCAGTAAAGATGGCTCATGGGCGTATGGTGTAATGGATAGCATTTTGGCCTTCTAAGCCGGAGATTCGGGTTCGATTCCTGATACGCCCGCCATCTTTACTCCCTTTATATACTGTGGGAAAACAGTATTTCAAAACAATAACAATGAGGAATAAAAATGTTTTCAAATAGAGAGACGAGAGAGACAGTTATATTAAATACCCTTTTGAAAGAAGGTATTCAAACGAAAAAAGAACTACAAGATGCTTTAAATGCACATGGGGTCGGGTACAGTACCGATGAACCCAGACCTAATGCGATTAAATCATTATGCTTATCACTTTATCGTGAGTTTAAAAAGCATGAAATACTGCTATTCGATATGAGTCCGGTAGTGCATCAAAAGCAATATGTAATTACACAACAAGCATTTGAGTTCGCTAAAGAACATTTAGTGGGCGATATTTACAACGAAAACGGAGAACTTGAATCAAGGTTCTTTCAACACCCAGTTGTATTAACAGAAGAAAGGGAGATGATGATATGAATATATTAAATAATAATAACCAACCGAAGCCAGTAGAGTTTAGAGTAATCAATACGGAGGAAATGCCTCCAATTATTATTACTCAAAACGAGAATGATGAACCTAAAGTAATGGTGAATACACATCACCGTATTTGGATTAGCCTACACCGACGAACAATTGCAGGTATTATTGATAACCTACAAGAAAAGATGGACGCTATTCTTACAGGCTATCTAGAAGAAAACCGAGCATTTGAAATAATGGACAGGGAGGAATGATTATGGCAGGAGTTCAAAAAGCATGTAGAACATGTAAAGCATTCTTCATGACCCGTTCCACTCGTTCAGCAAGGTGGGAGAATCAGTGTTTTGAATGCCATCAAAAGCACAAGAAAACTAAACAAATGGTTACCTTTCAAGAGAGAGAACAAAATATCGTTCAAAATCTTGAAAATAGGATTGTCAAAACCGAAGACTGGATGAATAACCTTCCTTCTATCATTGGTGCTGAAGTAAGTAATGTAATGAGTTCTATTATTGATGATGAATTAATCACTACTATTACTGAAAAAAACGATGAGAAGATTGCACTAGCCCTTGAAGGCTTAGTGACTCAAATGAAACAATTTGAAGATAAGATTCAAAAACAAGTGAGTATGTTAAACACTCGCATTGTTAAAATTATGAAGGAGATGGAAGAATGAATGACGCATGGAACAGACATGATACTATCAATATGTTTAAACTACTGGGATATATCGCATTATTCCCAATAATGTTTATTCTTTTTATAGGAAGCGGCTTTGGTCTGCTTACGGTTTTGAAGGAGGCCGACTACCCCTTAGAGTAGTGAACTCCTTTATATACTTGGAAGAAGTAGGAAGGACACACAGGAAGTGAATTAAGATGATTAAATTAAGAATTATGAATGAAACAGGACACACAGAAGTAATGATGGATAATGAAGCCATTATTGAACAGATTAACAATCACCCGACCCATTGGGCTTTTATTGATGGTGAAATGGTTGCTAGAGAAGAAATCGCCAATATTAACTGGGACACAGTTCAATCAGTTGATTTGACACCCGCAATTGTCGGAGGAAACCTTTGAAGGTAGAATAATTTCTATCTTCTTCCTTCGGGGGTAGGTCATAGGTTTAGTCAGCCTATGGCTTATCCCCTTTTTTGGGTGATGAAGCCCGATTTAAACAATTTTATAAACATAAATGGACTAAAAATAATGCTAGACTTGAAGGGTTGGACATATTCCTCCGCTCTTATTATTAATGAATTAGCAGTAGTAAAACCCGATTTTTACCCCCGTATGCACAAATTAGCGGTGGGTAAGAAGGGGTATATTTATGCCGAGGGCGACACTCGCATAGACTACGCAGGACGGGTCTTCTCATCCACACATGATTTATTGACTTCATGTGGAAAAGATGCCATCTTGCACTTTAAGGACTGGGTATTCCTAGAAGAGAAGGAATGGGTTATAACTGACGGAAGAAATTGGTTATATTCATTTACTACTCTTGACAAATTACCTAAAAGAAGTAAATACAGGTGTTAAAAATGACTCAAGCCCCCAATAAAAAGATTTTAAGTGATATTACAGTTCATATGAAGTATGCAAAGTATAGCCCAGAACTCCTACGAAGGGAGACATGGGAAGAAATTGTTGAAAGAAACATGAACATGCACATTAAAACTTATCCTCAGTTAGAGGACGATATTAAGAATGTATATGAACACTTTGTGAAAACAAAAAAGATTCTACCATCTATGCGCTCAATGCAATTTGGTGGTAAGCCAATTGAAATTAGCCCAAACAGGGTTTATAATTGTGCATACATGCCGATTGATTCTTATTTTGCTTTTAGCGAAGCCATGTTCCTATTATTAGGAGGAACAGGGGTGGGGTATTCAGTTCAACGACACCATGTTGAACAATTACCCGAATTAAAAATGCCTAATCCAAATCGTCAAAGACGATATTTAATTGCCGACTCAATAGAAGGTTGGGCTGATGCTGTTAAAACCCTTATGGAATGCTATATGGGAATTAGAACATCAACTCCGATTTTTGATTATTCCGATATTAGACCTAAAGGGTCTTTATTAAAAACTTCTGGGGGAAAAGCCCCCGGACCTCAACCTTTAAGAGAATGTCTTGTTAAAGTAGAAGGTATTCTACAAAGATGTGGAGAAAACGCCCTTAGTTCTATTATGTGCCACGACATTATGTGTCATATTGCTGATGCAGTATTAAGTGGAGGTATTCGTCGAGCCGCTATGATTAGCCTATTCAGTGCTGATGATATGGGAATGATTGGTGCTAAGGCTGGTAATTGGTGGGAAAACAATCCCCAAAGAGGAAGGGCAAACAATTCTGCTGTTCTATTGCGTCATAGAGTAACTAAAGATTTCTTTATGGACTTATGGAACAGAATTAAGGCATCCGGAAGCGGAGAGCCGGGAATTTATTTTAATAATGATAAAGACTGGGGAACCAATCCATGTTGTGAAATTGCATTAAGACCATATCAGTTCTGTAACTTAACAGAAGTCAATGCTAGTGATATTCAAGACCAAGCGGATTTAGAAGCAAGGGTTTCTGCCGCCGCATTCTTAGGAACATTACAAGCAGGTTATACTGATTTTCATTACTTAAGGGAAGTATGGCGAAAAGCAACTGAAAAGGATGCACTATTAGGTGTGTCAATGACCGGTATTGCTTCCAATGTTGTTGAAGGATTAGATTTAGAAATGGCCGCTTATGAAGTAAAGAAAGAGAATGAAAAGGTCGCTAAGTTAATCGGAATTAAACCCGCTTCAAGAACAACTTGTGTGAAACCTGCGGGAACGACCAGTTTGGTACTCGGAACAAGTAGCGGTATTCATGCCTACCACGATGAATATTACATTAGAAGACTAAGAGTGGGAAAAAACGAAGCAATATATTCTTATCTTGCAGAAAATCACCCAGAACTAGTCGAAGACGAGTATTTTAACCCACACGAACAAGCCGTTATTTCAGTCCCTCAAAAAGCACCAGAAAATGCAATCGTTCGACATGAATCTGTATTTGATTTATTAGAAAGAGTGAAGAACTTTAGCATTAGATGGGTTCGTGCAGGGCATTCTGATGGATTAAACACACACAATGTCTCCGCAACAATTTCTATTAAAGAGGGTGAATGGGAGTCTGTCGCTGATTGGATGTGGTTAAACCGACATTATTATAACGGGCTATCTGTTCTTCCATATGACGGAGGCTCTTATACTCAAGCACCATTTGAAACATGTGATGAAGCAACCTTTATTGAATTAAGTAAATCACTCAAATCAGTAGACTTAAAGAAAATTGTCGAATTACAAGATGATACTGACCTGTCTGGCGAAATAGCCTGTGCAGGTGGGGCTTGTGAAATTTAACTGGGTGAAATTATGAAACTCTTCAAAAACTACGAAGAGTATTTAGACACAGTAATAACAATGGTAAGAGACTTCGATGAAAAATCTCTCAATAGATTAAGATTAGCAATAAATGTCTCATCATCTTTATTAGATGATAGAGAAAAAATACATAGATTAAATACTACGCTTAAAGAATGTCTATGGAGCATCGAAGAAGCGATAACTGTTGGATTTAATTCCTACATTATTCGTGAATACACAAAGACAAGAGAGACACTCGAATATCATAAAGTAAATTGCTTAGGAAAAGATTGTCGTATCTGTAAAGATAGAAAAATAACAATAGATAAATTGAGGAATAACAATGAAAGAACGGAATCCCGAATATACGCACAATAAGCGTAGCAATAAAAAGATAGCAACACGCTGTCGAGCATGTGGTGGGCAATTGCTCAACGCAGAAGAAATTAAAAAAGAAATACACGATAAGTGTGATAAAGATGACAGAAATGTCTATATGATGTGATACAATGCAATTAAGAATAAGTAAACCAGATGACAGTAATGAATACTACTATACAAACATAACTTCTACTACTTACGAATTTCCCGGAGAATTTAGAGTTTCATTTATTAGAAGTGAAAAAGACCCGATTCAAGCAGGACTTGAAACTTTTTGGAAGTCTGCTCTCTCTATTAGAGGCGGAGGTAATAGAACCTATGCTTACAATAGGCGTAGGAACACCATTAATTTCGGAGAAGTATTTAACCATGTTGTTATGATTGGTGGTTGTCCAGTAGTTCTTTCGAGAAAGGGAATTAGGTATCACTTAAATGGTAAGTCATATAGCCTATCTACTATTGCCTCGGCACTAGCGAGAGTAACTTTCAAATCTTGTTTTGAAAAAGACCCTGCTAAGTTATTGTCAGGATTGTATGCAACCCTTCAATTACCTGAGAATGTAAAATATTGCATGGAAAATCGTGCGCCTTATCATTTTCACGAAGATTATGAAAGAATTGATGTGCGTCTTAATGTAGTTCAAATTGATGATAAGATGCTTGCTATGGAAATTAGCGACGGTGTTTGGGGAGAAATCACCCCTCAGCAATTAGATACTTATTGTAATTTTTATATTCATGGACAGTCAAGAGGAAAGTGGAAAAGACTAGCCCCTGCTACGCTATATAAGCGTTTGATGGGCCGCTCACCCACTGACTCCGAACTAAAACTTATGGTTGCTTTTCTGCAACAAAACAGAATGCAGGATATTGTAGATAAAAGAGCAATTGAATTAGTAGATGATATGCTTAAACAATACAAAGGTCGTTTGTCGGCAGTTCACGACGATGACGGTACATTACTTGAATTACATATTCGTGGAAAAGACTATGATTGGAAACTGACCAATAATAAATTTAAGTCAGGTATTCAAATGGTTTCCACCTTTATCTGGCAACCTGTCGAAGAACGAAAACAACACGAAAATGAAGAAACCGGCGAAGTGACTTACAATAAGGTTTTATCGGAACCAAATTGGCGAGGGCCGATTTGTATAGATAACATGTCTGATGGTTCTCCTTTAGGCGACCAATTCGCAGGAAGAGCATTAGCATTATTAAATGACTCAATGACAATTAAAATAGTGAATACCATTAAGTCGTACCTTGCGGCTGAACCGAATGAATATAGAGTTGATAATAATGATTTGCGATGAATGTGGCTGTAAAGAAAATACCTTTGATGATAACTTAGGAGAGAAGGTTTGCGCTGATTGCGGTTTAGTATTAGTTTCTGAAATGTTTGAAGAAACCGTTCATATTCTAAATGTTACAGGTGAGGCGAAACACTCCGCCGATAAAGGGCAACTTGGTTCTGTAATAACGGGACGAGGTTCATTCAAGTTCAATAGATTCGGTAAGAATAGCGTAACACCGAAGCATATTCAAACAGGTATTATGCACTGTAATATGGTTCTTTCACAGGTTGCTCCCCAATCGAATCTAAAGGAGAGAGTGGAAGCCCTTTACATGCAATTACATAATAAAAATGTTTTTGGTCGGAGTCCTTACGAAGCAAGAGCAACGGCTGTTGTTTATTATGCTCTAAAAGAAAACGGAACACCTCATTCATTTAATGATGTTTGCGAAGAGTTCCAGCCGAACCTTAAAGTAGTTAAGAGACTGGTAAGAAGAATAAATCAGTTATTTCGCAATAGTATAAATTATACTCCTGTAAATCCTCAGTATTTACTCACTCAAATCTTGAGTAAGTTATCAGTAGATTTAGAGTTCTCTCGTCAGTGTATCAAAGTATTAGAACACTTCGAGCCAAAGGTACAGGAATCTACCTTCAATAAAGGTAGGTCATACTATGCGTCTATTATTTGGATAGCCGCTAATATATATGTTAGAACAGATATTAAAAAACAAAGAATTACAGAAGTCACTGGCTTCTCAAGATGGATTATTTGGAGACAAACCAAAGCAATCCTTGAATTAGTCGGAACTTCTTTAGAAGAAATAAAAGGAAAAGAATTAAGTAAAATAGGTGAATAAAAATGAATAGATGTAAAGAATGTAGTAAAGAAGCAGTTACTTACTGTGATGAATGCAATGAACCCACTTGTAGAGCATGTGCTAGAATTGTGGTAGAAAAACAAACAGATGTTGATGTTAAAATCTATCATAAAGGTAAATGTGTTCCTAAGAAGTTTAGAAAGGAAGTGAAAGCATGACCTTTGAAAAGAATTGGAATAAAGTAGCAAAACAGATTTATAAGAACGCTGTTGAACATGGATTCTGGAAAGGAGAAGTAAATGATGGTGAAAGAATGGCGTTAATCCACGCCGAGATTAGCGAGGCTTTAGAAGCATTAAGAGAAGGAAACCCTTCATCAAATAAGATAATGGAATTTACTAATCTAGAAGAAGAATTAGCAGATGCAGTAATTCGTATCATGGATTATGCGTTTGGTAAAGATTTAGATGTAGCGGGTGCAATTCTCGCTAAGATTGAATATAATAAAAGCCGTGAGTTTATGCACGGTAAATCATTTTAAGGTGAATAAGATGTGTGAACACGAATGGAAAAAGACTGACAGTTATATTGATTCCTTTTGGGATGGATATGGCATTGATTCAGTAAAAATTGAAGAAAGAGTAGATGAATATACCTGCACTAAATGTGGAGAAATTAAGGAGGAATAAATATGAGCAAAACAGTAAAAGATATGAAATGTGGTTTTTGTGGTACTACTGGACACACTGCAAGAACCTGTAAAGAGAAGAAAGCACAAGCAGTAAAGGAAGAAAGAAAGGCCAAGAGGAAGCAAGCGAAGAAATTCTACTATTCCGACTCTAAGAGCCTTACACCTCTTCTTGAGAAATTAACTGAAGAAGGAAAGACGGCACTATTGAATAATGGATTTATGCGTAGCGCACATTTTTTGGTTCAAACAAAACCCGAAACTGCGATTCAAGAATTATTGGTTGAACCGATGATTGGAACTATTTCTACAAGAGCCAAAAGCGAAAAGCGCAAGATTGAATTTAGTAGAGAACCTCATTTCAAGACGGTAGATAACAAAAACAAATACTTGGACTACTTACTGACAGTTTCTTTTAAAGGACATAAAGCACCTATTAAGTGGTTAATTGAAGCAGAAGCACCTAACCAAACACATAAGGGTATTGAGCAAGTAGAAGACTTCTTGGCTTCTGTTCCCAATGTGAATGAGTATCGTTTTATTGTAACTGATGGCTATTGGTATCATTTTTGCCTACCCACTATTGACAGTGCTTTAGAGTGGACAAGCCTCACTATTGATGATAATAGTTTTTGGTTAGACAATAAGGTATCGGCTATGTTTTTGGATATTAAAGCGATAGACAATATGAAACATTTAGCAATATGGGGAAGCATCATAAGTGCTGCATTGGTATGGAATTACCTATTGATTTAAGGAGGAAGAAATATGAGAAAAATATTAATTATAGGAACAGGCGGAATTGGGTCATTTTTGGTTCAGTTCTTAGACAAAGTGGGAATGTATAACATTACTGTTGCAGACCCAGATAGCGTAGAAGCAAAGAACTTAACTTACCAAAACTTTAGTAGGGGCCATGTTGGGCAGAATAAGGCTAGTGTTATGATGGATTCTTATGAATCAGTAGAACATTTCAGCAAATACCCTGTATTGACCGAAAAACAAATGGCAGGGTATGATTTGGTGATTTGTTGTGTTGATAACTTGGGCGTAAGAAGAACCTTATACAACACAAGTATTAAATGGCTTGACTTAAGAGCGCAAGGCAGGAACGCCGCACTTGTGAGTCATAAGGCCGACCCAAAAATGTATGATATGCTTTTAGCGGGTGATGATAGGTCATATTCTTGTCAAGGGGATTCATGGGATGGAACAAATAAGAATGTTCATTTCATGCAGGTCGCAATTGCAGGAATGGGCGCACAATGGATTCAAAGATATATGAATAATGAACAAGTTCGAGAATATATGGTGGTGAATGTATGACTAAAAGATTTATTTGGACTGAAGAAATGGTTGCTTATATCGTTGTGAAGCGGAGTGCTTACCAGTGGACTTGGAAAAGAATTTCTAGAGGATTTAACAATAAGTTTGGGACTAAGAAAAGCCAATCAATTATTTCTGATTATTACCATAATGTGATTTTAAATCCTAAAGCCCCGTTTTCTCAAAACGAGATTGATTATATACATGGTTGTTTTGTCAATTCTCTAGGGCAAAAGAAAACTTTGTCGGGATTCCAAGAACTATTTGGTAGGCCACTTAAGGCCAATAAGATTGAGTGGGTTATTAAGAACTGCACCCCCACTAATCAAAGAACAGATTTTGAAAAAGCAGTTCTAAAAGAAAGAGCAGAATTAACAAAAAGAATGGTGAATAACTTGAAAACAAGAAGAAGCAGAAAGGGGATTACTCCTAAAAGATGGACAGCAGAAGAACATGAAGGACTTTTTAGTATTACTTCTGGAAAGGAATTGAAAGACTACGCTAAAAAGATTGGTCGTAGTGAGGGTTCTATT
>Ga0098051_1000723_pt1 | contig 12622 bp, 14 predicted proteins | sample 14BtaG_FD_77069 | JGI IMG/M metagenome (GOLD analysis project Ga0098051, IMG submission 77069) | Marine viral communities from the Subarctic Pacific Ocean - 14B_ETSP_OMZ_AT15311_CsCl metaG | ecosystem: Environmental > Aquatic > Marine > Oceanic | place: Pacific Ocean | collected 2015-01-18 | reverse complement strand
TATTTATGCTTTTTACTCACAAGCTGCTGACAACTGTCCTGAGGGTAGACAACCGACAGTCATTGTCAAACAGAATCATTCTAAGCCTCTTGCTGTTATTGATGCTGAATACTTTGTTACTTTATTAAAGGGAACCAATGAGACACTTGATAATTCCTGATACACAGTGCAAGCCTAACAACTCATTCGACCACTTAGCGTGGGCAGGTGAGTACGCTGTTAAGATTAAACCTGATGTCATCGTTCACTTAGGAGATCACTGGGATATGCCCAGCCTTAGTGTTTATGACATTGGTAAGAAATCGTTTGAGGGTAGAACTTATCATGATGATATCGAGGCTGGTAACAAGGCTATGGATACCTTCATGAAACCTATCGTTGCAGAACAGAAGAGGCAGCGACTAAACAAGAAGAAAGTCTGGAAACCTAAAAAGGTCTTTCTTATCGGTAATCATGAGTACCGTATCGACAGAGCTATTGAGTCTGACAGGAAGCTAGAAGGACTGATTGGTTATAATGATTTTAATCTAAAGAAATATAACTGGGAGGTTCGTCCCTTTTTAGATGTAGCGGTTATCAGTGGGATAGCTTATAGCCACTACTTTACTTCAGGTGTTATGGGTAGACCAGTCAGCAGTCCTAATCTTTTATTACAAAAGAAACACATGAGCTGTATCATGGGTCATGTCCAAGATAGATCTATAGCGTTCAGTAAGAAAGCTGACGGCTCTAGGATCACTGGTTTGTTTGCTGGTATCTTTTACCAACACGATGAGGAGTATCTTAATCCTCAGACTAATGGTAGCTGGTCTGGTGTGTGGGTGTTTAATGAAGTAGATAATGGTAGCTTTGACGAGATGCCTGTCTCGATTAATTATCTAAGGAAACAATATGGAAATTAAAAATGTACTACAAACCAGAGCAGGTACATATGGTGAATACAGAGACGTAAGTCAGATTAGTCAGGACATAAAGAAAGTAATTAAGAACTCTCGTAATTATCCGTTTATGCCAGCTTATATGTTAGAGTCTCTTGAGTTAATAGCAAACAAGTTAGCTAGAATACTTAATGGCGATCCGATGTACGATGACTCTTGGAGGGACATCTCTGGATACTGTACGTTGGTGCTGATGGAAATAGAAAACATGGAGAACTCAGATGAATCTCACGATTCCTGAACTTATAGAAAAACTTTCTGTTTTAGATGAAATAGAATTACTTGAAGTATTAGAAATAACTTCAGTAGATATACTGAACAGATTTGAAGATGTTGTAGAAGATAATTACGATAAACTAATAAAGGAAATATAGATGGATTTTTACCAAGAGTATATTGCTAAGAGTAGGTATTGCAGATTCGTAGAAGCAGAAGGACGTAGAGAAGATTGGTTTGAGACAGTCGATAGATACATGGACTTCATGAAGAACCATCTGGAGACTAAGCATAACCATGTCATGCCTATGGAGACAGACTCGGAGATGCGTGAGGCTATCAAGAACTTAGAGGTTGTGCCTTCTATGAGAGCTATCATGGCTGCAGGTAAGGCACTCGACAGAGACAACACAGCAGGTTACAACTGTAGCTACATGCCTGTCGATGATCCCAAAGCATTTGATGAGGCTATGTACATCTTACTTTGTGGTACTGGTGTAGGGTTTAGTGTTGAGCATAAGTATGTTGACAAACTACCTGAGATACCTGACCAGTTGTTCGACTCCGAAACAACTATTGTTGTACCTGATAGTAAAGAAGGTTGGGCTAAGTCACTACGTCAGGTCATTGCTTTGTTGTACTCTGGTGAGATACCTCAGTGGGATACAAGCAAGGTTAGACCAGCAGGTGCTAGACTCAAGACGTTTGGTGGTAGGGCTAGTGGACCAGAACCTTTACATGAGTTGTTTAAGTTTGTTATCGCTAGGTTTCAAGGTGCAGCAGGTCGTAAGCTAAATACGCTAGAGTGTCATGACATCATGTGTAAGGTTGCTGAGGTTGTTGTAGTAGGTGGCGTTAGACGTTCAGCTATGATCTCACTGTCTGACTTAGAGGATGACAAGATGCGTCATGCTAAGGTCGGTCAGTGGTGGGAGGCTAACCCTCAACGTGCGTTGGCTAACAACTCTGCTGTGTATGCTACCAAGCCTGACGTTGGTCAGTTCCTAAACGAGTGGACCAGCTTGTATCACAGTCACAGTGGTGAGCGTGGTATCTTTAATCGTGAGGCTGCTGTCAACACAGCTAAGAAGAACGGACGCAGGGATACAGACTTTGAGTACGGTACTAACCCATGTTCAGAAATTATCCTTAGACCCTACCAGTTCTGTAACCTGTCTGAGGTAGTAGTCAGATCTACAGACACCAAGCAAGACCTAGAACGCAAGGTCAGATTAGCTACTATCTTAGGAACGTATCAGTCTACGATGACTCACTTCCCTTATCTCAGAAAGGTGTGGCAGAAGAACACAGAGGCTGAGAGGTTACTTGGTGTGTCACTGACTGGTATCCTAGACAACAAACTTATGGGAGAAACCAGTGACAAAACTAAGGCAATGCTTGAGAGACTCAGAGACGTATCGGTTGATACAAACTTACAGTTATCCACTGAGCTTAATATCCCTGTATCTGCTGCCATCACTTGTATTAAGCCTTCTGGCACTGTTAGTCAGCTTGTTGACTCTGCCTCTGGTATTCATACGAGACACAGTAAGTATTATGTGCGCAGGGTACGAGGCGATAAGAAAGATCCTCTATCCACGTTCATGACTGAGCAGGGTATACCTTCTGAGGATTGTGTGTTACGACCAGAGTCTACTACTGTCTTTAGTTTCCCTAAGAAGTCACCAGATGGTGCGCTACTTCGTGAGGACATCACTGCTATCGAACACTTAGACTTATGGTTGATGTATCAGAAGCATTGGTGTGAGCATAAGCCGTCAGTCACTATCTCTGTCGAGGAGCATGAGTGGGTAGAAGTAGGCTCATGGATCTGGAAGAACTTCGATGATGTCAGTGGTGTTAGCTTCTTGCCCTACGATGGTGGGACATATAAGCAAGCTCCCTATGAAGAGTGTACTGAGGAGGAGTATAAAGAACTTCTTCATAAGATGCCAAAGAGCATTGAGTGGAATAGCCTCATAGAGATTGATGACAATGTGGAAGGAGCGCAGACTCTGGCTTGTACAGCAGGTGCTTGTGAGATCTAATCTTTCTTACTATTACCTATATCAAACAGGGCACGTACTTTCTCTTCTAACACTGAGATGCGTGCCCCAATCTCTGCCTTCCAAGTTATTGCTAAGAACACTACGAACAGTAGCCCTGAGATTATCTCCCAGAAGTTGATGATGAACTGCTCCATTTAATTCTTAATCCCTAATATTTCTCTGTTAGCATTGGCAAGAATTTTTGGGTCCCACGCCTCACCTTCTTTCTTTGTGTGGTGTAGGTTCAAGTAAATCTTATACATTGCTTTCTTTTGTTCCTTCTCACTAGCGTTAGGATCTAGTAAAGATTTAATTAGTTTGTCACTTCCTTCTTTTTCAAGTATGTCACCTAAAAATAAAACAGTCTGCTGATCTGGTGTCAGATCTTCAACCTTACCTGTTTTAAATACCTCATCTAACCAAGGGGCATCTATTCTTTTCTTAGCTCTGTTTACAGCAGTCTGTAAAGCACTTTGTCCTCCTTCAGTACCTACTAAAAACTGATAGAGTCCTGTAGCTGAGCTTGCTTCTTTTCCTTCTAAAGGTCTATTCTTTACTTTAGGATCTCCAGAGCTTTCTGCTCTACCTACTTTAAGAGCAAAGTCATACAGTACGTTTCTTGCTTTTGTTGAATCAAGACCTTCCATCCCTGATCTGTTTAAATGTTTTGTCATCAGTGTTTCTGCTAATGGAGATCTTATTTGATTGACATCGCTGACATTACTTACGTCTACTATTTCTGCTCTTCTTGAAGGAATAACCTCCATCTCAGGAGTAGACAGGATGTTACCGAACGCATCGTAGTTATTACTCATCATATCCATGTTTTATTTCCTTGCTTTAGGAATTTTAAATCCCTCTGTTTCTTTTTCTAGGTTGTCCAAATATGCGTCAAGGTCTGCATCAGTTGTTAAATCTTTACCCGCTTGATCTGCTAATGTTGCAGTAGGGCTTGATAAGTTCTTGTCTTTTGCGAAAGAAGGGTATATTACTTTTTCTGGAACAACATTACCCAACTGGTCAATACGTTCAGGTTCAATCAAATCACCTTTCTCATTAACGTCAAGTCTTGGATTGTTTAACTCAAGTCGAATCTCTTCAATACTTTTACCTTTTAAGTTTTCGTACTCATCTCCGTATGTAGGATACTGGACAGGAGGTGGCATACCTAACTGACCTCTAAACATATCAGGACTTTCAATACCTAAATCTATCATGCCTCTAGGAGGAGGAGGAACAAACCTGTCCCTTGTCCGTATATTTGCTTCTCTCTGTGGAGAAAATTCTTGTCTGGACGGCATAGGAGGTTTTCTTGTTATAGACAAGAGATCACCAGTAAATAGACCAGAAGGACCTATTGGGCTTTCTCTACCTATACTATAATCATCCATTACAGGAGGACGAACATCTCTAATTGCTGGAGGTTCTAAAGATACATCTCTACCGTCTGCTGATGTTCTTACAGGAGGTGTCATTGATCTTGGTAATGGTTTACTAAGATCAGGAACTACAGGAGGACGAGTAGGATCAGGAGGAGGTATCGGAGGTATGTCTTGTTCTACTTGTATGGGTTGCCCACCTAACATACCAGACCTGAACCTTACAGTAGGTTGCTCATATCTGTCGTAATTATATTTCTGTCTAGGAACAGGATTGAGAGGTCCATAAGTATTATAAATATCATCAGAGTAATCTTGATAAGAAGGACCGACTGGTTGCTGTGCAGCAGTTCCTCTTCCTATTCCAAATTCTCCAAGTTTCCCTACTAAACTATTTAACAAACTGTCTAAAGGACTAGCCATTATTGTTCCTCTTCTGTAGATCTTTCAAACATTCCTAAATAACTAGGTGTAGCCGATGGTACTACTTGTGCTGCTTGTTGCGCTCTTCTTGCTGTTCTACCTGCAAGTTGTGAGGCTTCTCCAACAAATCTAGGAGAAGCAGCAGCTAATGGAAGAAGAGAAGTAGGACTAAGTAAACCAGTTCCCACTCCTAGTCCAACACCTCCTGATAATAATGAGCTTGTTACTCTTCCTTGAAGTCCTCTAGGAACAACAGAACTTAACTCCTGACCAGCTAACTGCGACATAAATTTCTTACCTCCTGTCACTCCTTCTAGTTCTTGTGCTAAGTTTAATCGTTGTCCATAGTTAGTAGAAACACCATCTCTCATTGAAGTTAATAGTTTTTTTAATGCTACTTCTGCTGTTTTAGTGTCCTTAAGACTTAATGCTTTTTCAATCTCTTGAATTATTTTTGAAGCATTCTCGTAGCTCTTCATTACTTTACCGTAGTTAGGATCAACATCATCAATTGACTTTCTGACTAATTCAGCCATTTCAGAAATAGCAGATCTGGCTTCTCCTGTGTAATTCATAGCCTCAGAGTTTAAAGTTCTCTTCAATTCATCAAAATCAGCCAGTGACTTGTATCCTTGTTTTTCAGCTCTTTGTAATATTTCTGCTGCTTTTCCAGCAGCCTCTATAGTAGAGGCGTTTGTTGTTCTTAAATTTTGAAGCTCAATCAATTTAGCTCTGACAGGTGATAAAGATAAGTTAATATCTTTTAGATTTGCTTTACCTTCTAGATAACTTCTTCTTCTTTGTTTATACAAAATATCTAAATTAAATCTAGCATTAGCTACTACTTCTGTAGGATCTGCCTTTCCAGTCAAGCTATCTCTAAATCTCTTGACAGCATCTCCTCCTTCTTTACCAGCTTTGTATGCTTGAGAAACAGCTTCTCTTCCAGTTCCTGAAGTAAAAGATAAAGTAGTTGCTACAGCAGGTGCTATAAGTTTTTTGTTTCCTACTTTAGCAACCTTACCTAAACCAGCAAGACCAAAAGTAATAGGATCTATCCTTGCAGCATATTTTGCAGCCTTTTCTAACCCAGCAGGAACTCCTACTAGTTTAGCTCCTCTACCTGCTTTAGCAGCAGTGGCTACTACTTTAGCTGCTATGGTTGCTCCTCCACTAAGCGCACCAGCTAAGTCAGCCATAAACCCTGCTGAGTCTGTAGCTATAGTTCTTTTAATATTTTCTATACCACCATATCTATCAGCAAAATACTCACCTACCGCAGAAGCTAATTGCTGACTCTCTTCATCTTCTCCAATAAGCTGAACAACTTCATCTGGTAGAGTGTTTTGTAAAATACCATAACCTAGTTGACCTACAGTTTTAGCTGTTTCAATAGGACTAGATACAGCGTCCCATATAGCCATAGCTTCTCTCTTAGCAGAAGCACCAAAACCTGATACAGCTTCTTCAGCTACCTGTCCTAAACCTACATCGGTATAATCTTTTTTAGTAGGAGTAGGAATAGGATCAGGGCGAGGAGTTGGTTGTCCTCTTGGTTTCCTACTAGATTTGTATTGCTCTTTTGCTGCTTTTATGATCTGTTCTTGTGTTGCTCCTTCAGGACCAGTAACAATTAACTCAGTACCGTCAGGTGCTGTGACTTCATAATCTACTAAAGTTGCCATTACTTATCCTTTACAATACTATTGTATTTTTTTCTTTAACTGTCCAATCACCGCTTCCACCTTCACCATCTTCAAGAGTGCTAGGAGGAGGAGTAGATATGTCAGCACCTAATGAATCTAAGTATTTTTCAGAACTTCTTAAAGATGCTTCTAATCCTGAAGTGTTATATCCTGAGTTTTTGTAACTGTCAATAAGTTTAATAAGTCCTAGTCTAGCCCATTTAGATTGGTTTATAAGTTTTGCTTTTGCTATTTTTGGGCTATCAGTTTCACTAATCTTAATCTTTTCAAACTCTTTTGCTTCGTTATCTGTTAAGGTTGCTCCAAACAGCTCAGCTCTTATCTCACTGGTATATGTATCGTAATCCATCCACCAGTTAAAATATCTTCTATTTTCTGGAGAATCAAACTCATCCAACTTTTTCTTAGCATTTGCTAAAGATCTTGGTGTATCAAGACCAGAGAAAGTTTCTTCAAAAGTAGATGCTAGCCTCATACCTGTTTCTACTCTGTTAACCATCTTTATAGTTTTTTCAATGGTTCCTTCTTTTAATATTTCTCCTGATCCTCCTAGTGCTTCTCTTTGAGCTTTCTGAACCTCAAACTGTAACTTCTGAGTTTCTAGGTCTTGCTTCTGTCCTTCTCTTTGAGAGGCTTGTGCAGTCGCTACTCTTGACTTAGCTTCTTCCATAAACTGCATGGCTTCCCTCGGATATCCCCTGTCACTTAACTCTTTAGCCATTTGAGCCATGACTTGAGGATTAGTCATATCCTGTTTACCAAACTTATTCATGACATCTTGCATGACATTGGCTCTTTCCATATCAGGAGAAGGAGCTTCACCAAACAGCTTCATTGTTCTTAGATTCTCTCCTAGACGTACACCTTGCTGAGCAAGACCGCCATACATTCCTAGACCTTGACCAGCTCCTGCTAATCTGTCTCTGTAGTCTTGTCTAGCAAGTGCTTCTCGATCTTGTCTCTTTTTATATTCCAACTCCTCTGGAGTAGGTCCAAACAAAGGTAGTATTCCATTAGCCATAATTATCCTTTAAATCCGTATGCACTCATAGGTGAAGCAATGCCACTAAACAAGCCTCCTCCAAAACCTTGTGTAGATGCTCCTACATAAGGAGGAGTAGTAGTAATTGGAGGAGCATTAATTACTCTTTCTTCAATATCTGCCTGTGGAGGATTAAATATATTACCTATTCCTTTCATTAGATTCTCATTTCCAAACAAACCTTGCATCGCATCATTCTTCATTTGAGCAGCAGCTAGTTGTTGCTGAGCTGTTCCTAAAGCACCTGAACTAGCCATATCAGCACCGTACTGTTGTCCAGACATAGCCGTAGCACCTAAGTTAGCCCCCATAGTTAATGGCTGTTGTACAAGCTCTTCTAGTCTTGCTTGATTAGCTAAGTAGCTCTGATATGGTGCTAGTGATCCTTGCATCACATCGTAACCAGTACCCATCAAAGCACCAGACTTAGCTACTTGTTGACCTCCAAAGTTTACTGCTTGTTGTGCAGCCTGTTCAGCTCCTGCTGCTAGTTGTAGGTTACGTCTGTTACGAGATTCTTGTAATTGTTTAAGTAATGGATTACCACCAGCACCTACGCTTAGACCGCCCTGACCTCTACCAAAAGCAGTCCTAGATAGTCTCTCTTCTTCTTCAATGTCGTAAGGTCTTAATGCAGCCATCTGCCTCTGCATATATTCATTTCTAGCTTGTTCAGGAGAAGTAGCAATGTATTCTTGTCCGATATTAAATAATCCTTGAGCTGGTGCAGCAAACTGTTGAGCAAACGGTATGGCTTGCTCAGCAGTGTCTAGTCCCTGACCCATCATCACACCAAGTCTGCCTGTTTGTTCTTGTACTGTTTCACTAGGTGTGTAACCAGCAGAAGTAACTGCTCCAGTGACAGGATCAACTTCAAACTCAGACTGACCATAAAGAGTCTTCATAGCGACAGGTTTAAAGAAACCTTGCTGTCCTAGTTGACGCATTCTGGCATCATACTGAGCAGCCGTTTCTCCAGCTTGTTTAGCTTGCTGCCTACCAGAGATTGCACCACCTACAGCAGCTCCTATCTGCGCTCCAAACGGAACACCTGAGGCTGCTCCTACTATTGGTGCTGCAATTGCTGCTACGTCTTTAATGCTTGAGAATAACCCCATCTTCTTTCCTTTTTAAATTAAGCTGTACGCTTCCACATATAAACTACGATGTACGGTTGTAAGTTCTTACCTGTTGCTGATTCACCTGCATTAGCTGTGTCACCTGATATTGTATGAACGTGTGCGCCTTGTGAATCTGTAGTTGACAAAGCTGTACCAGAAGCTCCTCCCTGTAATCCAGAAAAATAACTTACAGTGCTACCAGCAGTGCTTGCTGATCTACCTGTTCCAGTTGTGTGTTGGTGCGCTCCGGCAGAAGCGTTTTCAAGAGTTCCTGCTGCATGATTGTGTGTAGGTATGATTGAATCTTTACTACCACCTGTTTCTTCTACAGTGTCAAAGTCTGAGTCAGCAGCGTTTAAACCTACTGGTACTTTACCTGCTCCAAATGCTGCCCAAGTACCGAAGCCTAACAAGGTAGCAGGATTAGTAGCTACAGTAGCGTTCATGTAAATAGAACCAACAGGATACGCACCAACTAAAGCTGACTGCACAAAAGCTGTTGTAGCTATTTGTGTGCTAGATGTTCCTGTAGATGCTGTAGGTGCTGACGGTGTACCAGTAAACGTAGGACCATTTAGATCAGACTTAGATGAAATAGCAGCAGCAATAGCGTTATACTCCGCATCTATCTCTGAGCCTTTAATAATCTTTTGTGCATCACCAGACGATAGCCCGTCTTTTTGTGCAAAGTTAGTTGCTTTTGTATAATCAGACATACCTATCCTTAAATTGTTTTACCTGCTTTAACATAAATATCTATCTTTTGTATCGACAAAGGTGCAGCGTTAATATCTGCCTCAAAGCCTAGTTGCATAATAGAACCTGAGCCACCTAAGTTACTGTTGACTTCTTCAAGCACTAGACCACTAGAGTATTCTGCAATAGCGTACTCACCGCTGTTGTACTCATAAACATTACCTGCTCGTAGCTTTTTAGTTATAGACCGATATGAGTTAACATAATCAAAACCATACTTCAACGCTACGTCTTGACCTACACCACCAACAACTACAAAGTTACCTTTCTTTAAAAACTTCATAGTTGTTGGACTACCTAAGTCAAAGTAGTTAGTGTAGTAGCGTAGTCTGTACTTTTCTGTGTCATCTAAAAACCCAAAGTATTTACCTAAGTAACCTTCTTGTCCTACGAAAAGATCGCCTGTATAAGTAACGTGTAATGCCGTAGGTTCAAGACTATCCCAAACAGTAGCCCTTGCTGCGCCATTCTGTAATCTAGCTCGTAGATCAAAACAGTAAACATACTTAGACGTAGGTAGTGTTAATAAATAGAAAGCATCTTTAGGATAGTAAACACCTTTAATCTTTTCTTTGTTAGTCTCTGATTCTACAAACTCAATCAGATCATCTCTTACGTTAAATGAGATGTCGTTAATAGGTGCTGACTTTTCCTGAATGACTCTTGAAATGCTTCTGACACCTGTTTGAGATAAGAACATTACATCAGTACCTGTGTTAGCAATACTGTCTCTAGCTATGCAACCAATGTCAGCAATTAAATCAGCTAACTGTAAGTTAGTAACATCAATAGGGTTTGCATAAACAGCTATGTTTCTTTTACCAAAGATAATCAAGAAACCGTTGTGTGCTGCTAGTCCTACTACCTCGTCACCGTTAGGAAACACATCAATTAATGACAAAAACCCTGAGTCACCAGAAGATAAGTTAGTGCCGTCTAGTAACGAGCTAAAGTAAACTGTTTGTTTATCGTTAGCAATGTCTGCCCACCATGTTCTACCATAAGCACCTATAACTACATTAGGCTTAAAGTCAGAAGCAGAACTGTATGTGGTAGGTACTGACCCAGCATCGCTAAGTAAGTTAAAGCCGTAAGCACCTGTATGTGCATGGTCTGCTCCTAGTTTGTGATAGACTAAAGGTAGATGACCAGTCTGTGCAAAGTAAGCATAAGGACTAGCTGTTGGTCCTTCACCGAATACAATACTAGCACCCATCCATTCGTTAGCTGTGATGCTGTAAGCTGTTGTACCTGTTCCTGCTGCATTAGCTACTGTAGTGTTAACTGCTGTGACTAATGTAGAAGCACCGCTTGCTCTAGTAAATAACTTGTTATTACCACCAACAAAAGTAACGTCAGGGTTAGGTAGGTTATAAATAAAGTCCACACTGTTAGACGCTAGATCAGAGTTTAACGATGTGTTTACTTTGCTCCACCCACGCCTAGCACCGACACGACCAAACTTATCTATGACACAGTTATACGCTTCTAGCGCATACCCTGATGATAAATCAACACTGCTATCCTGCGTATTAATTCCAAAAAAAGCAGGGGCTGATATGGTCGATGACTGTATTCTTCCAGCCATTAGACTGCTGTCCAGACGTATTGATCGTTCTGTCTGCTCTCTGCCATAGCAATGTGATCTGCCAATGATGCGTCTGCTAAAGCACTAGCTTCCTGAGATGATAATCCACCATCTTCTCCGCGTTCTGCTACAGCTTTTGCATAAGCATACTTAACTACAGGATCAGAAGGAACAAGTAACTCTGTTGAAGGATCTGTTAAAGCAGGTTGTGGTTTGTATAAATTAAAATAAATGTTATAAACTTTATCAGGAATAGGGTACAAATCTACTTGTGTATCTCCGTTACTAACACCGTTAAAGTTATAGTACATTGGTGAACCTTTTGATGACTCACCGTTTAACAACAAGTTGTTCATACGACCAGACGTTATACCTTCTAAAAAATGATTACCTTCAGAGTTTATAACGTCCATGACTCTAAACCGTTGACCAGCCCCTGTCAGTACCCAGTTAAACAAACCATCCTGTGTAGTGACTGTAAGTGTCTCAGTCAACACGTTCCACTGAAAAGAATCTTCTACAATTCTCTTAGCATCGTTGATAAACACACCAATTAACTTAGAGTATGGAGTATCTGTCGGAGCAGTTACTTCATCTTCTCTGAGCCTTATTAGTACGTCATTGACTAACTCTAAGTAATTCATTGCTATCCTTTAGCTTTCTTTTTAGCGGTAGCTGAAAGATCACCATAATGATATAAAGGCTTGCTTGTTGCTGTATGAGACTTATTTGTATGCAACATCCCATTAGGCATCTTATGGTAAGAGCCTGACCAAACCTTTCCGTTTTTTAAGTAGTGCTTTACACCTTTAGCCATTACTTCTTCTTTTTAGGTTTAGTTTTCTTTTTCTTTACAGGTTTAGGTTTTTTATATTCGTACATATCTATCTCCTAAGAATGAAATTGAGTTGCTAGTGATGGTTTTAATTCCATAGTAACTATGTAAGTAATCTCGCTTGATGTACCACTGTTTTTAACTCTAAGTACATCGTTCTCTTGTAAGTCTATCTGTAAGTCTTTTATCAACAATGACTCACCACTTGTAGCTTGTAACGACTTAGCATGAGCTAATGGATACTCAGTTGATGTACGACTGTCGTACCAATACAAGTCTGCGTCTTCATTACCAGCAGTAGCTAAGATATAAATCATGTGTATCTCAGCAGTGTTCTTTGCTGGGACAGTATACATATCAACCTTTGCGCTATCGTTTGTTCTTTTTTTTACGGCTGTTACGCTTCTTGCCATGAATTAATCTTTCTATTGAGTTGACAAACCCTGACCATATCTCTTGTGGGCTAGGAAGTAACCACCCTAATACCAACAACAATAAGTACCACATAGGCACATTAGTATTATTTTGTATTAAGCTATCTACTTTAGATGTGTTAATGCTGGTGTCATT
>Ga0098051_1000714_pt1 | contig 12698 bp, 8 predicted proteins | sample 14BtaG_FD_77069 | JGI IMG/M metagenome (GOLD analysis project Ga0098051, IMG submission 77069) | Marine viral communities from the Subarctic Pacific Ocean - 14B_ETSP_OMZ_AT15311_CsCl metaG | ecosystem: Environmental > Aquatic > Marine > Oceanic | place: Pacific Ocean | collected 2015-01-18 | reverse complement strand
TCCATAGTGCCTCCTCTCTATAAAATTGAAATCAACAATCGTCTTAGCTGATGGATTTTCGATCCCATCATAGGCCAAGGCTTTCCATTCTTTTTTAAATATCCAAGCTTTGTTTGGCTGGCTTGTTTTGTTTGACATAAATCTACCTGACATATTAAGACTCCCTTACCATGTTGCCGGACTCAGTATTAAGTATGTAATACACCTCTTCAGAAAGAAATTGAGCACTGCCTGAATATGTTATTTTAACCCTTGCCGATTCACCCTTGCTACCAGCTGGTGTCAAGACTTTAACTGTTGCATAGTTTTCCGATACACCACCATCTCCTGCGAAAGTTAACGCAACACTAGCTGATTCGCCACGATAGACCTCTCCGCTACTTTGAAGATAAACGCTAACTTTTCCTTCAAATGCTCTTTTGTCCTCTGGATCTGAATAGTCATATGTTCCTCGGATATCTCTACGTATTCGCTCCGCCTGATCCTTATCGGCCTCATAAGCAATTGCCCCGACATCCTCAATTGATACCACTGTATCTTTGACAGTTGGATCAACCATTTCCGCTCTTTTCAGAGCTTCTGCATATGCAGTCAGGCACTCTTCGTTATCTTCTATTGATTTGCCTTTGTAGGTATGTCTTCTGAATTTAACATTTGTATCATTCCCAGTCCAAAGCGTGTCGTACTTGATCGTAAATCTTCCCTTTTGAACATCAAAAGTGTGAGATACGCTTTTGATCATATAGTATCCACCCATCGACAAAACATTAGCCAGAGTGTTCAGAGTGTTCGGGTCAATATCGGCATAGTCAAAATCATGAAGTTCGAACCATATTAATTGACCAGGGAATAACATGTTGTTTGGCTTCACATTATCTAGAGTAAAAGAGAAGTCGTAAACATTCGACATGACTTGTAGTCCATTTCCACTATTGAAAAATTTAGCTTCTCGTAAACCTGTCTTTTGATTTTTTTGCGTAAAACTTAATCCGGTCATAAAACCATCGGTGAATTGTAGGCCTGATCTAAATGTTGGTATCCACTTGCTATTCTTCATCGGCGTACCAGCCTTTAAGTTAAAGAAGTTAGAGTTCATTGGATATATTACACAATAATTTGTAACTGGTTCTTCGCTAAGTCCAAGACTGCCGTTATCTTTTTTGTATTGAAATATTTTTTCTGCGGAGCCTCTAGAGTCTATGTATCCATCCAGGTCCAAATAGTATCCTTCTCTCTTGTATTGATACAGCTCGCCTACAGGTCTGTTACTATAGAAGAAGCCAGATCTTAACATTGGAGGTTTTTCATCAGGTAATCTAGCTGATAAGCATGCCTCAAAAAGGACACCGTTGATAACCCTTTCAGTTAAATCTCTAATAAAAGTTAGTACTGGGTAATATGTCAATTTTTTACTTACAACATTCGCATTATACCATTGTTCGAAAAACTGATAGTCAATCGGCATCTCTAGTGGGTTAAAATTTATTAGCCGATCTGTGTCAAAAGGGTTGATTATTGTAACAGGAGCAAATACAAATTTTAAATTTAAATGCTTAAATTCATTTAAAAATTCATCACTATTAGGATTGTATAGTTGCGCAAGTGCTGCTTCCATTATGTCGCCAAGTCTGCAGAATGAACTACCAAGTTGGCTTTTTACTTTTTTTTGATCTTTACCGCTGAAATCCATCATTCCAGGTTCTTCAGTATTAAAATTTTCTCCTGCTGCTACGTTCGCCCCTGCAGCTCCTTCTATATTAAAGTATTTAGTTCCGTAACTTAACTTCGCGTCGCCTGATTTTATGTACCTAGTAATTTTTGAAGTATCCGTGGTGTACCTATAGAAACCCCCTTTCATGCTGAGTAATTTCTCTTGAAATTTTATAACATTAACTTCTCCACTGTCACCTATTCTGTTAAGTCGAACTATCTCTCTAAATGTTATGGGATCGCAATCACCAGATAGTTTGTTTAGTTGCTTATCTCTTTCAAACCTAGCCTGAAGGTTTTCGGAATTGACCAAAGCATCCATAAATGGCATGCTCAACATGTTCTCAAAGTATCCTCTGTAGCTAATTGTTACTTTTACATTTTGACCTTTGCTGTCATCGCGCACCATTTTGTGATCTGTTATTGCTAAATCAACGTAATAATCATCAATGATTTCATTTTCATCTTTTTTATATAGAATTTTTCCACTAGCGTCTCTTTGAATACGACGGTTACTGTCTAGATTGTATTCTTTAACATTCGACCTAGATTTAATCTTTAATCTTATTCTAGAATAGTCTGGACTATATTGGGTTCTCAAGGAAGATCCGCCAATTGTTGATCCTTTTGCCACACCATATGGAACGGTTATTAATTCATAAAATTTAAAATCTTTATTGCCATAGGAGATGTCTTTTTTTAGAAAATTAAAATTTTTAAGAGTCCAAGTCATTGTTATCTTAACATCCTTCCTTGCAGTTGCTGGTGTCGTACCTTTATAATCAATATTTACTGTATTTAATGTACAGTCAATATCGTTTGTATTTAACTCTAGCTCATCTATACCAGTAATTGCTCCATTCTCATCCGATGTCGATCTAACATAGAATAACGATGCAACATATTCAGAATCATCTGATGTTGATTTCCTTGAAAAATACCTTTTAAATTTTGGACTAAAATTGCAAGCATTTAGAAAAACATCGGGTCTTTTACACCAAAGAGGAGTTATTCTTTTGTTGTGCGAGTCTTTTGAGTATCGGCTTTCCAATTCATCACCCCAGACAGTATTATCTTCTTTATCTTTGTCGAAGATGAAAGTGCTAGCTCTCTTTAAGAATCCCAGCATCAACATACATTGCTTATAGTTTCCGACATCTTCATCGGTAGGTTCGGGGTCGGCCGATGTGTTGCTAGAATTTTGACTTACTGTTGCCGCATCGATCTCTCCAGATTCAGCCTGTGACAAGACTACTGCAACAGCATCTTCGGAGTCGGGCTCTTCATCGCCACCTGCTTTAGATTTTAAAAATTCAGCAACAGCGTCTTCTATATCCTGTGCGAAAATTTTATCACCTGCAACCTCGAGATTGCCAAGTTTTCCAGTAGTAAAAAATGCATTAAACGATTCTTGGCTTAACTCTCCAAGGTTGCGATTTTCTATTTGAGTGCCCAATTTAGCAAATAAAAATGCAATATTTTTATCGTAAGTGGATTGTGTTGATATCAATGCTTGGCTGAGTATTTTAGTAAATTCATCATTGGGGTTGCTTATGGAAGCATTTTTATTTTGAATGGCGGCGGATATCTTATCTAGATTGTCTAGGGGTCTGGACATATGCTTCTCTAGAGCCATATTGTAGACCTCGGCCGTTAGCTTTTCAGATAGTTCAACGGATTCTAGGGTCTCTTGAATATCTTTGTATTCTTTCGCTTTGCCGACATACTCATCTGGGCTTATACCGTTTAAGTATATTACTTTTTCTTCGTCAGTCTTCGCGAAATAAACGTCAGTGTCGAAGGCCATTTGAATCTCCTATAGCGTTTTCAATTCTAGATATGTCAGCAGGTATAATAACTTGATCACCTATAGAATAATGAGCGTCAGTTGGTTTTTGATTTATTAATCCTATTATCCAAAATTTTGACATATCTCCGTAGTAAGCAGAGGCAATCCTGTGAAGTTTATCACCATATTTCCAAATATGAATTGTTCTGATTGGCACAGATATATCAATAGTATTTTGCAATCGCGGTGGTCTATTTATTTGTAAGTATTTTACCCCCCTCTCCTCGAAGATCTGAAAGTATAAATCTGAATCTAATTTAGCTGTTTTCTGGCTTAAGTATTTTGGCATTTCTCTCTCCTAGTATGCGTAATCTGGGTCATAACTATAGTAACCACCACCAGATGTTTGACCATTGGGTTCGCTGGTAGCATCTGAGTTTGACGTTTCTGTTCCCGAGCCTACTTCTTCTTCAGGGTCGGATGCTGATGTTCCATCTGTTGATGTTGTGGGTACGTTTGCCCCTATTGTTGCGGGAGGTCCAATCTGCGTCTTCCCATTCGGGTCCTCCGGAACATATACTTCTATTTGACTACCGGGCGATGGTGCCCAATGTGGGTATACAGTGTTAGTTCCCAAATTTACTGCTGGGATATTCCCTTCTGGTGTTACGTTGACGAAGCCTGAATACTCCGGACTCTCAGGTGTCGCGATACCATATATGTCTGCGTCTCCATCGCCATCGACATCATAATAATGAATATTCGGGTCAGGGTTATCGTCTGGATTTTGTACTCTAGTCATCACGAACGTTGGAGATGTAGGGCTGGTATCAACTTCAGTTGGTGCACTCGGAGGCGTTTGTTGTTGAGGTGTCGGGGTAGGTGTTGTTTGCGGGGATTGATTTCCGGAACCACCTTCGTTAGTATTGTTAATGTTGGCTGTTGGATTTTCATATGAACTATTTGTTATACCAGTATCTTTTGAATACAATTCCATCTTGACCTTGTATCCTTTTGGAAGTAGCACGCCCTCTTCTTCAAAAAAACCAATGTCATCATCAATGTCAAAATCAACAGAATAAACATGTAAGTCTACACAATAATCTAACAAACCTCTCCTTGTAGATTGGGATATTGATGTTTTTTTTGTAATAGGATTATTCCCAGCTTGGATAAATCCTGGTATTAAAACCTTTATTGTTTTAGCATAGCCTGTTTTCCTCTCCGGGACAATCATTAATTCCCTATGAATAAATTTCTCTTTCGTTGGTGCTGAAGATAATCTAAAAAGAGTGTTTAATTTAGCTAAGTTTATCTTAGCCTCTTTTATGTCGCCGGCAACTACATCAAAATCAACTGAGTATTTTATGTGTTTTGGGACAGTACTTTCATAACCAGTGCTAAAAGCTCCTTGCCCCACTTGTTTTGTCGCGTGTTCTACTTCAATCGTTCTGTTTATATTACTAATGAATGGTTCAAAAGCAACCCATCTTGCAATTTTTACACTTTCATTGGATGCTTGTCTCATAAGGAATACCTCTGGTGTTACCGATTCCATCGATATAGAATTACCTAAAGACACCGCGATTTCGTTAAGCGTGGTCAATGCACTATCATCCACGGCAGGAGCATCTGTGGTTTGTTCTTCAATGTGGTTTGTGAACATGATAAACGTTTTAGATTTTGAATTTAAAGAACTCATTGCTCGACCAGTGTAAGTCTCGAGTTGACTTATATCCCTTTCAGTACCAAGGCCAACTTCAAAACTATTAAATTGGCTATAGCCAAACGGAAAACCCTTCAAGTCCATTTGTTGATACATTCCATTATCAACGAAGGAGTGAGCGAATCTATAGTCGTACTCTTCATTTAATCCATTTTGTGTTAGATTTAGTTTTTGATTGATTATTTTTAATTCTAAGCTTAACTTTATATTTTTAGGTAGATTGTCGTTGAAGAAGCCTACGTCAAAATCTGGTGTGTAATCAATGGATGATATGTGACAGGGCAGTCCACGAAATGCCAGTGAATCAAAATCAGAGCAAGGATGTTTCGATGGGTACCTGGCTATTAGATTTTTCATATACACCAATATGATAGCTGTGTTGTTCTTTTTCCCAATTGCTGGACCTATCATTGTTTGAAGTTCTTGAATTTTTAATTTATTTACTCTCGAGGCATTTGAAGTAGCTGCTGGTAGGTTCATAGTTATTGATATCGAAATTTCTGACGGCTCTTCTAAGACTCCACCTTGAGAACTAACTGCATCAAATTTTTTAAACTCTGTCTTCTTTGAAACTTTAAAATTAAAGCTTTCGATGAAAGGGTCAATTAGAACAATTCTTCGACTAGTCAAAGAGCCTATTGTCATAGTGTGGGGACTGTTTGTATTTTTTGTACTTATATCCGCAACAGAAGGCTGGGTAAATAAAGGAAATCCTGACATATTTTATCCTCTAATTATCTAAAATTGTTTCATATAGAGAATTGCTTATAAGCGATCCGTCCATGTAAATATTGACGGTTACTTGAGGAACTTCTATGTCTGGTATCTTTACGTCAACAGTCATTTTTCCAAGAACCATGTTCTTGACTATGTCTGTTGAAGATATGATCGCACTTGTTTTTGATCCATCTGTTGAAAAGGCCATAAATGCATTATCAGTCATCCCCTTCATGCCCATTGCTGTCTCTTTTACTCTAGAGAGTCCATTGGCAAATTTGTCCATCCCGTTTCCTATATTGTCCATGCTCTTGCCAATTCCATCTAGGGCGCTAATTCCCATAAACATGCCAATGCCTGCGAATATCCCACCGATAACACCAATAGTTGCCAATAAAAACATTATAGCTCCAGTCGACATCAGAACAGCCATCCCTAAGACTCCAACAGAATATGCAATTCCAAGTATCCCTCCTGCTACCAAAGGAAGAATGTCTACGCTTCCCACTAAAGACCCCATAAGCTGTGCGATAGACTCTACGAGAAACGACAATGAATAGATTACTAGAGCCATACCGGCGAATACGAGACCTAAAGCAACAGCTGCTACCATACCTTGCATACCCATCATCTTAAATGCTATGGCCAACAAAAAGACGCCAACAGCCATGAAAGCAAACGATTGTATGAACAAGGGATTGATTTTTGAACCGAAAAGCATTTTCAATATAGTCATGCTGGTGGTCGCTTCTGCTGAAGAGCTTTTGAGGGCCATAAAAGCTATGGCTAATAGGCCAACCGACACCGCAGCCATTGTCAACCCCAACGGACCACTCTTATTAAACATTGCAATAGCTGCCAACATCAGCATGAACCCTAATTGTACTAATTTCATTTGAGCACCAGCTAATCCAGCAGATGCTCCCCAGATAGTCATTCCAATAGCTGCCAATGCGATTGCACCGATGAACCACTCCATCGCGCCGCTGGCGGCAAAGGCTGCAAGACCATTGATTAAGTCCATGAATAATACCATATATGGATCTAGTGCACGAACTAACTCTGCAAAAGCTAGCTTTAGCCTGTCATACATTGGGACAAGCTCTTCTGTTATTTCTTTTAATCTATCTTGAGTCTCAGCCATTTTTTTCTGTTTATCGGTTGTTTTTTCGTTGGTCATGTTGAGCATTCTCTGCGCTTCTTCTACACTGCTAAGGCCCATTGCTTGTGCAATGTATTTTTTTTGAAATCTATCTAGTGTGCTAAAGTTTCCAACAGAAGCTTTCACCTCGTCTCTTATCCTTTGTATTCTCTGGTCGTGCGTCATGTTCATCATGTCCATAGCTGACATTTGAGTGCCAAGTACAGAATTCATATCAGCTATTTGATTTGATGCGCCTTCGAAAGTATCAAACTTTTCTGAAATACCAATGAGTTTGTCCATTGACATTCCTGTTATTTTTGCCTGAATCGCTAGATTCTTAAAAACAGATTCCATCTGAGGCCCGAATTCAATTAGTTTTTTAGCAGCACCATTGAAGTTCGATATCATTGCTGTGGCAGATACACCTATTTCTTTTCCCATTGCGGCTATGTTTTTTGTCATTTTAATAGCTGATGATGATGACAAGCCCATTGCTGTTATTAATATGTCGAATGTTTTCGCGCTTTGACCAGCACTTACTCCTATTTTTGCTAGCAATGTAGAAGTGGTGACCATCTCTCCGTTGATTTGTGATGGGTCAAAACCGGCAAAGTTTTTTGAAAGCTCCCCAATCGAGGTCCCAACGTCTGACATTGTCACACCAGATCTTACTAGTTCTTTTGACACATCTTTTATTTGAGCTTGGGCACCTCCAATATCAAAACCAGTGGCAGCTCCAAAAGCCTTACCGGCTTTATCTAATTCTCCGGCTAATTTAATTGCTTCTTGGACCACGGATGCCATAATTCTCTCAATTGAAAACATCTCCATTACCATTGACCCCAATGCTCCACCAAGGCCCTGCTTACCAGATACATCATATGCTTTGCTTAAAGCATTTACCACTTCAATTGATTGTCCTACAACCGTATTTCCAATATCGGCTGTCAGTCCAAAATTAGAAGCTACCTGTCCAGAAATTTTGGATACTTGATCTTGCGCATCTTTTAGACCCTTGGTAGCCATCTCCGCTTTTGCAATGGATTTTGAAAGGTTTGCTACAGACTTTGGATCCTTAGGATCAAAAGACATTACTGCCGCAGCAATTTCATCCCTGTATTTTTTAGCGTAACCCTGCAACCCTTTCATTGAGTCTGTAAAATCACTTAATTTTTCAGCCTCCTCGGCTGTTAATGCGGTGCCTTCTTTCTTCTTATCTACGATACTTTGCAGTGTTGCGTCATAGCTCGCAGTCATACCTATTAGATCTGCCATTGCTTTTTTTCTATCCGCAGCTGATTCTTCAACATTTCTTGCGTGTGCTAGAATTTGCTTGCCTATAGCCTTCTCAGCATCCAACGCCGATGCAAGGTTCTTAGTATACTCAGACATCATAGCATTTCGTTCAGCCATCGTATCGTTGATTGATTTCTCGAGGGCTTCTGCCTCTCTGATAGCCTCGTTTATACTAGCTAGCTCGTTGGCCTTTTTTTGTTGTTGACTATTTGTTTCTTCGTTTGACAATCTTTGGTCCTCACTAATAAGAGTAATTAGTTAAAAAAAAATAATGCCCACCGGTGTGGACATCATCTTCTTGCCTTTTGAGATTCTTTGGCTTCTTTTTCGTATTCTTTTATGGTACGCTCAAGCCACCAAGTCCTTAGACCTATAGGTAAATTATATAATTCATATAGAGACCATCCGCCATAGTGTTTAAGGGTGAAGAAAGTCTCATAGACTCCCTCCATATACTCTTCACTCAGGCCAAAAAAAGTCCGCTCCAAATGGAACGTTAACCTCCTGCTCATGCCCACACTCACGACATTCAAAATGGTTTCTCACTTTGACATCGGGTGAAATTAACATGAAACAATCTCTCAAGAACTTAGAATCGGTAGCTACCATGTTATCGACAACATGGTTAATTACTTTCTGGTCTTCATAACCATTAAAAGATATGACAAATCTTTTCATTTGTTTGGTGACAAGATTTTTCATGGCACCTCCCTTATTATCTTTGATCATATCTAATTCGTCAAAACCCATTAATGGTCTGATCTCTGCTTTAATTTTCGAAAGCGGCATTGTGATGATAAATGTAGAATTTTCTGTAATTTGAATTATATCGGTATCGAAATTGTCTCCATGAAATACTTCATGTTTCGACAAATCAAACACACACTTATTTTGCTCTCCACAATTTGGGCAATTTAATTTAGTTTTGTAGTCCACACCATAAGCTGATGTTCTGCCGTAGATCATGATTGCGTTTCTATCTCCGACATATAAATGCTCAGGACTTATAGACTTATCTTTAATTAAATTGGAAATGAGTCTGTCAATTGCCAAGCCTTTCTTCAAAAGATCCCTGTTTGTTAGGATGTCTTCGTCCTTGGCTGTCATGTACCGAATCTCAATTGAATCCTTGTCTTTCAAAGGATGCCCTTCTGGATATCTTCCCATGGAAGGGAGAGAAACCCATTCCGTTGGAGCGACAAAGTCCATAGGGTTTTGCATTTGAGGGACATCTTCGCTTGGTTTGGGCTTGTGCCCTCCAAGAAGTCTCTCGTCATTGTTACGTCTCATTTAAACTCCATTTTTTTGTTTATTTTTTTTATTGTTTAGCGCCAAAGGCAGTAATACCGTCGCCGCCTGTACGGGCATAATCATACTGTATAGTTAGTTTGTATTCAATTAAATCATCTTCACTATATGATAGGGTGTCACCCCAAGATACATCTTTTAAAATAGCGTCATGTAGCGTCCATACCTCAACAGCCTCTCCGGCACCATTTACTTGAGTTATTGTAATATTACCAAGAGCTGCGTTGGAGGTCGACTTAGAAGCCGTTCCGCTCCCACCATCAGCGCCACCCACGGACTTACCATCGGGATTTGTAAACCCAGAACTTTCAACCAGGCTCGTGAAGAAGTTAGAAGTTTCGCTTTCGATATTATCAACAAAGGCAATCTCGACATCATCCCACTTTCCAAGTCCGGGGTACTTGTAAAAGTGGTTGATCATTTTGTATTCTTTATTATCAAATGTTAGCTTTGGTTTCGTAACAGACTTTACAGTGTAGTATGCCTTGTTATTGATTGCAACAATGAATCTAAACTTTCTCTTTGGTTCTGTTGCCTTGTCAAGCCACCACATTTATTACTCCGATTCATTCCCAGCTGAACTTGCATCTGTTTTGAAGAACTCACTCTTCGCACTTATGGTGTCTGTTGCTTTGGTAGAATTAGTGCTAGTTGTTAAGTCGGCCCAATCATATCTAATTTCCATTTCCATCTCGGTAATGTCGTCACTAGAATAGTCTAGATCTCCCCATTTGAAAGATTTGATAAATGGATTGTGCAATGTCCATGTTTCTATTGCTACTCCATCTCCATCTAATTGCATAATTTGAATAGAACCTATAGAACCAGCCGCCTTGCCTTTTGTCATTGATACTAAGTTTTCATCTGGTGCTTTCGGAATTACATAGCCGGCAGCCTCAGCTAGAGCGGCCATTTGAGCACTTGTGGTTATACTAGTATCTACCGGATCTACAAGTGTTAAGGTGACAGGTTGCCACTCTACTCTCCCGGGATAATAAAACTTATGATTAAAAAAGACGTGTTCCGACTCTGTAACAGTAAAGTTTGGTTTTCCAACTTTTTTTGCAACCCAAACCTTTCCCACCGAAAGTCCTGTGAATATTATTTCGAATCTAAAATTTCTCTTAGGGTCTTTAGTGTCAGAGTTAGCACTCTCGCTCCAAAATGATGACATAATTAAATAGCTCCTATGTTTTTAATAATTAGTGGATTAAACAAAATCCGCACCTGTTCTTGTAATAATGAAATCAACGACGACATATTCAATAGCTCTTGCCGGTTTGACAAATATTTTCGCATACATAATGTTTCTATCAACCAAGTCAGCAGTCGTTGTTGTTTCATCTAAAATCAGTTTATAACTTGAAAGTCCGAATCTAGCTTGAGTAGATGAGAGAACAGGCTCCACTTGTGACTTAAATCTTGCCCAAGTTGAATTTAAATTTTGATCAAACAAAAGATTTCTAGAGATCTTTGACACTTCATGTTTTAAAAATAACAATAGGCGACGGACATTGATCCTGTCTAAAGCAGAGTTGTCTGCTTGTAAGGTTTTCTGTCCGAAAATGACAACACCCTCAGCAGGAAATGTCGCAATTGGATTAATATTTACTTCGTACAGCAAATCTCTTTCTTTAGAGTCAAGACGTTGTCTCGCTTGAATGACTCTTGGTCCTCGAGAACCACCTAGAGACCCCAAACCTCCCCTGTTAAAGCCTGCTGGAGCAAACCACACGTCAGACTGCGCCTGTGACTTTGCAAACGCTCCTAGGCCACCTACAGAGGCTGGGAGCCATACAAGTTGACCACCGTTAAGATTGTCGGCAACTTGAATTGAAGGATAGAAAGTACATGCATAGGAAGAATTTAGATTTCTTGTCTTAAGATTCGTGATTGCATCTGTTACATTACCTAGTCTATTTTGAGCGGTGTCATTCAATTCTACTCTTGGGCGATAGTCACCTTCAATGTCAATGATTGAGAGAACGTCTTTTCTGCTCTCTGCAATGTTGATAACTTTGTTCGTGATAGAAGGTTGAAATACACCAGGTACAATTAGTAAATTAGCAGGAACAACTTCGGAGTCAGAAATTGAATCCAATGCTTTAGAGATTGAATAATCAACGTAGCTGTTTTTGCTATCAATTGTGTCAGATGTGATGAGTTCATTTCTTAAAGGTTCCATCTCTTTAATGTCTAAACCTTCAGATCCTCCAAATAATGGCATTATAAATTGTCTTACATTTGCGTCTAATAGTTCGTCAAAACTTTTGCTTTTTGAATAAGAGTCTGAAGCGACATAGTTTCCTTCTGTCCATGACCAATCTCCAGTGACTGTAGAGCCAGATACATCGTCCAAACTAAATGTGAAAGAATATTCAAAATTGCTGTTTGCCGGTGTATGAGTTCCTTCTTCTCCGAGGCCCATTCCTAAGACACGAGTGTAATCTACGAAGTCTGGATCGTGTTGATTTGATTGTGCGGAGATCTTTGGACGAACTCCCCAATAAACTCTAGCTTGATCAGCTGCTCCACCATCAGAACCTAAGTCTCTCATTTTCATTTTAGGAAATACAAATTTGGCTGTTGTAACGGTACCTAAGTCAGCAAAAGCTGTGATGGCACCATCTTGACCCTTGAATAAAGCAGATGAATTGGCCTCTTGCACCACAGAACCTGTAAAGTCTGAGGCGAGATCTAAAGATTTAGCCTCCGCATCACCGGTAAGAAGTGCAAATCCCTTTGGTCTAACAGGTCCGTAGAAACCAGCAGGCAAAAATCCTTGTCCACCACCGTTTGCAATGTTTTCATTCATTTCAATATAAATAATATTAGATTGATTTTGGAAGTCACCGAAGGTTCTATAACGTTTGTCTGTGTCATTCCATTCTTGGAATTGATCTCCAATCCTTGCAGCAACATAATCAGGAGATGAAGGATTTAAGTTACATCCAGTATATCTCTCTATTGTATTGCCTGCAACGTCTTTAATGCAAACAGTGAAGCTT
>Ga0098051_1000711_pt1 | contig 12730 bp, 16 predicted proteins | sample 14BtaG_FD_77069 | JGI IMG/M metagenome (GOLD analysis project Ga0098051, IMG submission 77069) | Marine viral communities from the Subarctic Pacific Ocean - 14B_ETSP_OMZ_AT15311_CsCl metaG | ecosystem: Environmental > Aquatic > Marine > Oceanic | place: Pacific Ocean | collected 2015-01-18 | reverse complement strand
AAAGTTAGCGCCTGTTCTATCTTCGTCAGCAATATCTTGGAAATTGCTTTCTTCTTCTGGCTCTTCTTTATCTTCGATATCAATAAATGCGTCGTCGTCTTCTGGCTTATCGCCTCCAATCTCAACTTCAATTTCATTAATATCGTCAATCTCATCAACGCTAATAAATTTATCTTCACCAGCAGCAGACGTAACTGTTATTGGAGCCAAAGAGTTTTTAACAGCAGCAACAATGTGTGCAGAGAAAGACTTTCGCTGATCACTATCAGTTGTAAGCATCTTATAGTCTGTTTCGATGACAGGAATAATCTTTTTCAAGAGGTCTTCAAGTACATTGATACCAGTAGAACGATGTTGAGCCTTTTCCGCTGGGGCTTCTTTAAGAAGTTTTCTAATAATAGAACGAATCTCGAACTCTTCCCAAATTTGCGGCTTCACTTTGTTCTTCGCACGAACCTTGATTGCTCTTTTTACGAAGTCACGAAGTCTAATCTCTTCGATAAGCTGTTGTCTGTCTAAATACATTTTTAATCCTCAAACGTTATAAGTTTTCTGCTGACCACCACCAAAGTTGTCAGTCTTGAAATCATCTTTTCTCATTACAGTAACAATTTTCATTGTGTCTGGTCCTTTTCTCATCTCCAAAGCACAAACCAAGTTCAATGCTGGTGTTTTAGCATTTGCTTTATGTCGAATAACAAAAGGTTCGTTATTTGATATCTCTCCATTAGCATAGTCTTGGATAACTAGTCCTAAACCTCGCTCGGCAGCCTGTAAAATAGCATCTTTTGAAATAGTTTTACCTTTTCCGTGTCTAAAACGTCTCTCTTCCCCATGCTTGGAAGGCTCAAGGTCCATATCCTCTACATCGACAACTATCTTCATTTTACCGACATTTACAACCTCTTTATCACCGCCTACTTTACCGTAGGACGCTTCATAAAGGTTTTCGTCAGTAGTTTGCTTGTAGGATGTCTTTGGGAACTCTTTCATAAGCTCAATAAGCTTTCTAGCAGAAGAATCAATCATAATAATGTCGATTTCATTCTTTGGGTCAAGTTCACGGAGGGCATACCAGCGATGATGACCATCAATGATGTGCTCATCACTAGAAGTCATAAGAGGCTTGCCTTTTGAGAGGTCAATCTCGCCTGCTTTATGTTTTTCAGCCATTGAGAAGACTTTTTCTAAATTAATCTCTTTCTGAACTGGCTTAAGGGCACCTACAGGAAAAGAAGCCTCAAAACTCTCTATGTTTTGAGACTCTAACCATTGGATAAACTCTGGAACGTCAGTCGACTTGATTTGAGGTAGTTCATTTCTAGAAATCCCTAAACCATCTTCTAAATCAATAATTCCTCTGTCAGCATTGGCGTCTACTTCACGCATAATCTCTTTTGCAGGAACTTCTTCCTCTACTTTATTGACGACAGTGGCTTTACCTGTTTTGACATCTACAGAAACCACGGTTTTAGTAACAATCTCGACTTCCGTCGTTGAATTATCACCCCCTTTCGTAATGGTATTTGTGTTAGGGGTTTCTTCGTCATCGTCAGGGTCTAAACCACCATCGTCAATAGAGCTAGGACCGCCTAGTTGCCCGTCTGGACCTGGTTTATTATCTATTTCGAGTGCTTCGTCAATCATTCGCCAAACTTCGCTTAGAACGGCAGTCTCGGCTTTGGGAAATAAGTCAAAATCTTCATCTATTACCTGGCTTACGATATCTTCCCAAAGGTCCATAGCAGAAGCGCCTGAAAGAGGGACCATTTTCATAAAAGTCTCAACATCTCGGTTAGCAATAGCATTTCCAAGAAGAGTTCCGCTTGCACCAGTGTCTGACATCGAGCCATCGACCTGAACCGCCTTCACAGGAATGTTATTTTTCTCAATAAACTTACCCATTCTATCAAAGCGAGCATCAGAACCGTCTTTTTCACCCTTTGAGACAAGCACAGTCGTCCCTTCTGGGAATTCTTTCAACATTTCATAGGAATCAGCGATAGGAGAAGGGTATTTTGAGACAACAGGGATAATTTTACCTTTATATCCGTTTTCGTCAATGTATCTGTTCCACATTTTCTCTGAAATCTCTGGAAAGACGATAAATAAACCACCTTCTGTCTCTCGCTTAACTGGTTTCTTGGAAATAATAATAAAAACCTTGTCTGCGTCGTAAGAATCAATCATTTCTTTCGCACCAAGGAAGTGTCCAGCGTGTGGTGGCTTGAATTTGCCAGGAAAAAGACCAATTCTCTCCCCAGAATTCATTTCTTCGTTTAAATCTCCGCCTCGTTTGTTTTCCCAAGGTAATAAACCCATAATTTGGTTGACAGGAGCAAAAGAACCAGTCAATTTATAGGTTGCTCCGTCATAAGCGAACACAAAACCTTCCATAGAAGAAGAAATTTTGTCTAAACTCTTGAGTTTTCCAAGACCAGCCTTAAGTTTTTGGATTTTAGTCTCATCACCAGTAGCCTCAATGTCTGAAATTGCTTGCTCAAGCTTGTCAGCCATCCGAACTACCTCATCTTTATGAGATAGAACGAACCGAGACTTCAAACCATCAAGCATTTCTACTGCAAAGTCATGAACAATATCTTCGAGAGGATAAATAATTTCTTTTTTAACTCTCTTATCGTCTTTAACAAAGTCCCTAACAGCACTTTTAACCTCTGGGTCTTTGATAGTCTTATAAATTTGTGTTGCGGTGACGCCTTTTACACCAAACATTCTTTGAAGAAGCATCTTCTTAGTAATTTCTTCTAAGTCTGGAAACATTCTTTCAACAAGGGCGTCCAATTTAGAGATAATGTATTCACCAACAGTGGCACCTTCGCCTACTTGTGAGTCAGCGAGTAGTTTTTTGAGTCTACCAACCGCTGTTGTAAGAGCTTTATCGTCTGAAAGAGCACGAAGACGTTCTACTGCTTTCATCTCGACACCAAAAGCACCTTCTTTATCAGACTTTTGAACTTGTTGTAAGGCTTTACCGAGTAAGTTCGCTTCTGCTGAAACATCTCTATCTGTTACCTTGCCTGATTCACGGTCATATTCGCCATGACCATCTCTGTGGATAATAAGGTTCTTGGAATTGTAGTTGATAATGTTAGGGTTCTCGGGGTCCATCACTTCTGCATTATAAAAAATGTTAGCGTCAGGACCAAAGACTTTGAGTTTTACGTCGTCAGACATTTGAGTAACTGCATCTACGAAAGCTTCGAAGGCTCCATTAAATGCTTTCTCTAATGTTCCACGTCCAGCAAACTTGGCTGCAAGTGCTTCCGCATCCATGCCACCTTTCTTTACATTACCTACATTGCGTGCTGCTTTTGCCTTACCATCTCTTACCGAGTAAGAAACAAAAAGGTTTTGTCCGTCAAGCTTTTCTCCACCAGTGATTTCACCGTTGGAGGCAGCTTGCATTATCTTTATCATATCTGTGAATGATAAATCTGGATTATCATAAAGATGGTCTACGTGTCCGCCTAATCCGCCCATTTACTTATCCTTCTTTCCTTTTACGTTCTCTTCTAAAACACGAAGTTGCTCTTCTAGCGTTGCGACTCTCTCGTTCGCTCTTCGTAGGTGACTTTTTACTTCTTTTAAATTGTGTCTCGCCAACTCAATTCTGCGTGAGTCTCGGAGCGATTTTGGGTTGAGCGAAGATAGGGCTTCGTCAATAGACTGAACTAAAGACTTCCAGTCAACGAGTTTTTTAGCGCCCTCGCTCATAATGAACCTCTTCGTCATTGTTCTTAAATCTAACATAACAGTCCTCCAAAGTCAAGTATAATAGTACTTTATTTATAAAATAACACTTATAATTAGTCTTTTGGGGGATAAAGGGAGGATAAAATATAATACAAACAAAAAAGCCCCCACACAAGGTGGAGGCTTATTGAGATAAATAATTTATCTTTTATTTTTTGAAGTTCCAAGCCTTCATAAGTCTTTCGTTCAAAAGGGAAGAACGTTTATTACGAATGCTCTTGTTCCAATCTTCTGAAAGAGTTCTTGCGTCTGTTCTCATTTGAGCATAGAAATCTTCTTGTGTCTCGGCGATGTCTGGAAGTTCTACGTCGTCTGTGTTCAAGTAGTCCTGAACGTCAGCACCAGCATATTCTACTCTGCCTTCTGAGTCAGTAACAACATCGCCAGAACCTAACTCACCGTAAAGCCAGTCAGCAAGTTCCTCATTTTCTTCCATTGCTCGAACGTCAGTCTCGATGTCGCCAGTAAAGCTAACGCCAGGAATGATGTGTCTCATGTCGCCATAACGGTCTTCTGATGAAGTAATGTCGTCTTCAACTGCTTCTTTTTTGTACTGTGCGCTTCCACGGTCGAAGTCGGAAAGGTCTGGGAACTCTTTTCGCAATCGCTCATCGTGAGCATTTTTCATTGCTAGTCGTCTTCGAAGGTCTTTTTGAAAAGGAGATAACTTTTCTTCATCTTCTTCGCCAACAGCAGCTTCGTTCTGCTCATCTTCTTCGGCATCAATAATAGCTTTCTGAAGGTGGTCTGGAAGTTCGTCTTTCTGGTCGCCTGAAAGTGCTGGATTGTCGTTGTGCTTGTCTGTGGTTGCTTCGTCGACATTACGAAGAAGTTCTAAAACCTTTTCTTCACCGAGAGTGGCAATAAGGTTGCTGATTTCTTCTGAAACATTCTCTTCTTCCATAGGGCAACCACAAGGAGACATTCCACAAGAGGCACACACGCCTTCCATCATTTCGTCTTCGTCGTCCATGCCAGCAGGCATTTCGTCGTCCATAGAACGCTGAACGTCAGCAGGTGCTTTACCACCCATCTCTGCGTCTTTCTTTAGGAATGGAAACTCTTTTTCCAATTGGGCGAAATAGGCAGCGTCTGCGTCGTCCTCGTCGTAGCCGAAGTCCATTTCTTTAAGACGATTCTCACTAAGAACTTTAGTAACCGCCTCCTTTACAATATTTCTTAGTTCGCCTTTAGTGCTCATTTTTATTTTCTCCTTGATAAATTTAGTGGTAACACTTTCATAAATAGTTTTAACTTCTTGATTTGACTTATATTCATCTTCCCAATCTCTAAAACACATGTTGCCCTCAAGATAAGCTTCTTCTTCTAAGCCACGAAGGTGAGAGTCTTCTTGGGCATAGCCAGGTGTTGTTGGGTTGAGGTTTTGCATTTTGCCGTCGCAGTTCTGCTTGTGGTGAACAAGTTCGTGAGCGACTGAACGTAGGATGTCCTTTGGATGCCTTCTATCGGTGTAAATGGTAACGCCCATCTGACTAGGGTCATAATAAGCAGTTTTACCGAGCAACTCAACAGAGTTCTGAGGGTCGCTTACAAAACTAATCGAAGCGTCCTTGTCAAAACCAATTCTGTTCTTTGCGAACTGATAAAAGTGAGATAATAGTTTCTGAAATTCTTGTTCCATGATTACAGCTTCTTTAAAATAATCTTAAGAGCAGCAGTAGCCATTGCAGAGTTGATTTTCTTAGAATCTAATTTTGAAAAGATAAACTCAAGGAACTGAACAAGTTCGTCCCTGGTATTTATGTTCGCAATCTTTTGCTCAAAACCCATAGACTTCTCAACAGATTTAGAAACCTTTTGAACGTCTGATTTTATATCAGCCTGTTCTAAGAATTTCTTTTTTACTTCTTCTTGAATAATCATTTTAAGTAACTGACCTGAAATCTTCACTTTTTGATGTTCTCCATGATTTCTGAACGTAACTCTTTCAAAGCCTTCGTAGCGTCTAGTGCAACTTTACGAAGCCGACGTCCAGCAGAAGCGTTCCCTTTTTCACACTTTTCTGCATCGTCAGCAGCTAAGGTTAAGTCTTTGATAATTTTTTCAAATTTCTCGATAATCATAATTTCTCTCCAATTTTACAATTCAACTAATAAATAGTCGCTAATCGCATAAAAAGCTAAATCCTAAAAAGCCCGCAATAATTATTGAGTAAAAAATAGAACAGAGAATTAGACCGAACCTTGACGTCGCTCTATCCCTTGTTTTGTAAAGGTAGAAACAGGAAACAGAGACAAGGCTTATTTTTAGAAATAGAAACAGAGGAGGGTTGGAATGAATAAGCTCTTCCCAAATGGGGTTCGCTTCTTCCAAGACTTTGAGCTTGGAAATGTAATGGTAAGAAAAAAGCCCGTCGGCGATGTTCATAAGAAAAACACCGAGAGCTAAAATAGAGTAAAAGTTATTCTTCGTCTTCACCTGCTATGTCGATAATGATGACGCACCCGCCTTCCTCATCTTCCTCCTCACGTTCTTCGTAGAGAGGTTGGGGAACAGAGATATAAAGCGGTTCTGGTTCCCACTGCTCTTGGAGCGATTCTTCGGCTGAAATAAGAACGTCTATGTCATCCATTAACTTCCTCCAAGAAAGCAAGAGCCTCTTGAGCGTTGTTCTGGAAATGAAAACCTAAGCCTCCATTCTCACGCCAAGGACCAACTTTGCTCATAAAGTCATCAAAGAGAACATTGCCTTCACCAGCGTGAAGAAACTTTTCGTGCTCAAAGATTACCTCTCTAATATTACATAGTCCAAGATTATTTTCTAACCAAATGCGCTTGCCTTCTAGGCTCTCCTGAGCACCTCTTTTATCCATAGGGCTGGTGAGGATAGTAACATTACATCCCTTGATGCCTTCCCACAACTCACGTCCAGCAGGATTCCATTCTAAGTTAGCCCAGAACTCTTTGTCGTTATGAACAACAAGGTACATAAACTCAGAAGCTTTCTTGCTACCAGTTGGAGTATACTTTTCTAAGTCACCCTCAACCACATGGTTGCGCCCAACTTCTTCTTTGACCTCTTGAGCTAATTTGGCAAGCTCGGGAGGTGGGTTATTTAAAACCTCGTTAACTCGTGGGACAGCCCCACCGATGAAATCAACAAGGACTCCATCCATATCACAAAAAACATTTCTCATTGGTTTCTCCTTAACAACCACGCTACATGTACACTATAATAGATAGAGAATCAAAAGTCAAGCATAAACGACATTCATTATGGATTTTTTACCAACTGAACGTCGTGAGCACGAAACTTACGAGTTTGTCCATTGACTAGCACTGTGGCTGTTTTCATTAATTTGTTATATTCGACAAGAACACCCTGAATGTTGAATGGGTTTTCTTCTCTTACTTTTGGAAACTGGCTGAACTCACGACAACGAACTAACGCACCGACTTTCATAGGAACTCCTTCACCACCAACTCACAACAACACTGTAGCACACCTGCCACCGAGAGTCAAGAAGATAGTAAAATTAAATTTTGTTTTTTTACGTGGTCTACATAGAGATTGTTAGAAGAGACTGAGACTGGATAGTTCTTGGTAGGAATCCAAGCAACCCTCCAACAGTCTTTTAGGTAGGGGTTATCCTCTACTTCATGAAGGGCAATGCCCATTCTATAAATGGGACTTTTTTTATTGACTACTTTGTGCTTTACAAGTGAGCCTAATTTTATCAAGGTTATTTCCTCCGACGTCGTTGATAAGGTTCTTCAAAAGTAAACATTTCGTATTCTTCATTAACGTCTCGCATAAGTTCGTCAAAGACAAGCATTGTTCTTTCACAATCAACGAGCGCCGTGTGAGCCCTCCCTTGGACGTTTACCTTATAATGCTCCACGAGATAATCCATGCCCGAACGTTGCAGCCATTGTGCCCTTACGAGCCTGTCAGCTATGGACTTGGTGTCAATGTAAGGAGGAAAGCTTGGAACTTCCAAATCATTACGAGAACAAATCTCGTGAATAAAATTTAAATCAAAAATAAGGTTCTGACCAAGAAGTAAATCTGAGCCCTCTATAATTTCTTTGACTTCTGGCAGAACCTCCAAAGCATTAGGAGAGCCGACCCACTCTTCAATAGTAAAGCCATTTACTTGAAGTGCTTTTTCCGAAGCAGTGTGAAGTTGTTGTGGGTTTATTTTCTTTTCCCACTTCTTCATTACATAACGATTACCTTCTGCATCGAGAACATAAGTTATCGCTGCTATCTGAATAATTTCGTGAATGTCAGGGTCAAGCCCCGTCGTCTCTGTATCTAAAACTGTTAGTATCATTTATTCCTCTTCTTCCGTTGCCCAAAAAACATAGGACATTACACACTCTGTCATCATTCTATCAAACTTTTTGTGATTTATAAAGTGATTTAAAATATTATCTCCGAGATTTCTTCCTAACTTCCAAGACTCTATCTCTTCGCCGAGGATAGAAACTCTATAAGCATCAGTGTTTTTTCTACGCTCATCACCTTGGTCGACATAGTAGGGATAGTTATATTCAAAGTTCTCTGGATTCTCTGAAACAATAATGTGCCCGCATTCGTGAAGAAGAGCATAATAACGATTCTCCCACTTTGGCTTGCTGTTTATTCTTATAAGGTCATTACCCCACTCTATAATGTCTTCACATTCTTTTTCTAAAACAACTTTGATGTCACGTTGAGCTAACCAGCCTTCTAATTCAAGGAACTGACGTTTCCAGATGTCAGACTTTTTAATGTTAAATTGTTTTGCGATAGAATCTAATAGGGTAGAAAAAGAAACTTTATCAGTAGTCATCTTGTTTGTCAAGCTTTCTTTTTTCTAATGTGCGGTTATATTTTTTACTGGAGTGAAAACCTGAACCTGTTCGTAGGGATACTCCAACTGCGTAGGGGTTGCGTTGTTTTATTTTAACCTTCTTGCGCTTCTTTTTCACTCTTGACTTCTTTCTCTTCATAATTATTTTGAATAGCCTCTAGTAAAATGGTGCCACAAGCTTGGTGCATGTCCTGTAAGTCTTTTAAAGAGAACTCCGAGTTACGTGCAGCTTGCGACCAAAGGTCAAGTACTTCTGTTGGCTTTGATGCAGTTCGAATTGCTTCGACAAAGTTTTGTGCTTTTACGTTCATTATGTTTTCTCCTTATTACTTGAACAGAATAACAGGACTTTTTAAGAAAGTCAAGTATAAAATAAATAAAGGGCTGGCTTCTTTTCGCTCCACCTTGCTAGTTGTCCTTTAACGTGCCATGAGTTCTCTTCTTGTTTTGTTTCGGCGAAAGGTTCGTTGACAACATTGAACCAGTCATTTTCCTCTATGAGCCCTATGAAATAAGTAGCCACGAAAATAGGATAAGACTGCTTTTGTTGTTTGCAAAGGTAATTTTTTAAGGGTTGAGGTGAAATGCGAGGTGATAAATTTTAATGATGAGGGAAGTAATGACAGCTAGAACAATTGTTTTCCATTCTTTCACTTCAAAGACCCTCGCCATAAAAATTTTTTGCACTTATAGAGACTATAAGCACACTATAGCACAAGTAGGTAGGTGTAGTCAAATGCTATTCTTGAATAAAATTAACTTTTTTGCTATCAAGAACCCAAATAGTCAAGCCGTCTTTTGTCGAAACAGGTTTGCAAACCTTCTTCAACTTTGTAAGGTCGCCTTTTGGCATAGCAGCAGTCCAAGAGAGGTGGTCGTGAATAGACTCCTCAATAGCGAGAGAGATATCTTCAAGGACACGGACAGGTTGGATGATTGTTTTGTTTTGCAGTTTTTTCATAATAAAAATTCCTTAGAAGTTTGCCGATAAAATTTTCTTGCCTTTTAGGACAAGAAGAGACAAACTTAACTTTCAGTTAGATAATCATTTTCCAACTTCATTATTAGTTTTGTAGAGACTTCGGTTTTTGTCCACGCTTCCCTGTCTTCAGTTACGCCAAACTCAGTTAGCTTCTCCTCTAACAGTTCACGGATTTGTTCCCAAAGCTCCTCGCTAATAGTATCGATTGTTTCGTTCATAATCTAATTCCTTTCATTATAAAGTAGAATAATAGGGAATAAAAGGCAGAATAAAAATAATTTTTTTTATTAATCAAAACAACGAGAAAGAATTCTTATCTCATCCGTGGTAGAAGAGACGTGGTAGAACTTAGAATTGTTCCAGTCCCAAACGGACCAATGAAAGATGCCTTCTTCTATGCTACGTTCTATTACTATTCCAGTACGAACAAGCTTGGCTTCCCACTTCTCTATATTAAAGTAAGGTCCACCATCATCTACCCAGCTATCATTCGACCAGACTTCCAAAAGGTTAACCCATTGGATAAGGTCTCCTACTTTGGGGAAGCCTAAGTCTATAGGTGGTTTTATCTTGTTCATAAGAGTAACTATTAGCTTTATAAGGTTTTGCTAAACGAGAGGGTCGAATGAAAAATCGAATGGACGATACTCGTCTATCCATCTAACGATTCTGAAAGATTGCCTGGATATAAGGACATGCTCTATTCTATGAGTATATACTGGAAGCAACGAGTCACTAGTCTTATTTGTCTTAAGCCACTCTTGCCATCTTGTCCAGTTTTTAAGCTCGACCAAAACTACTTTTACATTTTTTACGTCGTAATCATCGGAGCCAAAGAATCTATGGAATACTAGGTCACCCATAAAGTAGTCTCTCCCCATAGGGTTTATACCTGATCCTGATGTTAGGTATACTGTCTGCTCCTCTGACCAGCAGTTATCTAGGTTCTCCCACCAATTCTTCTTACTCATTTATAAAGTTTTTATTCCTTTATTCGTTTGACCTGGTTTATCTATTGTTAGGCTTGTCTTCAAAATGCCTTCAAGGACACTCTTTAGCTCATCAACCTCTGCTTCCGACCAGTTGGGGTCTAGGTAAAGCTCAGTTAGGACTTGCTTTCTCGTGGAAACTTTGCAAGCTGTAAGGTTTTGAGCCATTAGTGAAATGTTTTTGTAGTTCGTCTTTGCTGCTGGCTTTTTATTAGATTGGTAAATAAGCCAGGTTGCGTAAAGGCAACCTGAAAATAGCGAAATAGAACCAAGCCACAGTGCGGCTTCTAATGAAATAGACATTTAATTATCCTCTTCTAATATTATGTTTAGGAACTCGGCGATATCATAGAAACCAGATAGTCGAATCTCCTTGTCGTGTAAGTAGTATAATGCTGGAACAGAATCCTCTAAAGATAAGTTCATAGAAATTCTTTCAACCTCGTCCTCGTCAACACTAACGATAAGAACCTTCTCTCTCCAACCCATTTCATTTACCAATTCTCGTAGGTCTCTGCAAGGTCCGCACCATTCGGCAGAGAAGATAACGATGAGAGGGCGAAACTTGCCTTGCAAGGCTCGTTCCAACTCTTGTGGTCCATTCCATCCCGTTTTGGTGGAACTCGCCTCTAAGCCGTAAAATGAGCTTATTGTGGTAGGTGGTGTTTTTTGCTTGACTTCGCTATGTTTTAGTGTTATAGCGGCGAGCAATAAAACAAAAAACAAAATGTTTTTGTGAAGTGCTCTCATGTTTATAAATAGTTCGTTAGTTTATTTACGATTTTGCTTGCTTTTTGCTAAAAAGTAGTGTAACAGAAACTTGACACTTTTATCTTTTGTAGGTTTAGGTAGGTAATAGTAGTAGGTTTGAGTTCACTTGCCTACAAACAACTACTACATAGGAAGGTTTTGTTGCTCACCTTGAAGGTTTGAGAGGTAATCGGCAGCATAACTCGTGAAGGAAATCTTCTGAGCAGACGCTGGAAGAGAGTTTTTAGCTGCAATGACATATTTGTCATCTACGATTAACATTCCTTTATCCATTTTTGTGTCAAAGCCTTGCTTTTGAAGTGCCGACTCAACACCTACTAAGGAAACAGGAATTCTGCTGCGAGCGCCAAGCTCAAGCATGTCTGCTGCAATGTCCATTACCTGGTCCATCTCTGGGTCTGAGGAGTGTGTAGTTCGCATTGAACTAGGAATGCCTTCTCTTGTAAGGTTATCTTCTTCTTCTGGGTCGTCAATATACATATCACGTTTTCTGTCGTAGAATTTTTGTGCTTTAGTATCGAATTCTAACTCTGCACCTGAACCGTATTTTACAGGCTTCTCTAAGTCACGCTCGTCGTCTTCTGAACGCTCATCAATGTCGTAGAGTTCCATGTCGTCGCTTGTGCCACCTGACTCTAAGTCTCCTGGAAGAACAATAACTTCGTCGCCTCTTTGTCCGAAGACTCTTTTATCGGCAGCGGAATAAAGCTCAATAGCGAAACCTTGTTCGCCAGTCGTAGTAGTAACAGGTTCTAGAATCTTGCCGCTGGCACCTTTAAGCGAACCATTAACAACATAAACGAACTCGCCTGCTTGGAATGATTCCTTTATCGTCTTAACTTTTTTTTTCGAAGAAAGGACTTTTCTAATAGCTTCTTTGATAAGTGCTTCATCAATGTCGTAGAGTTCCATTCCTGATTCGGGAAAGTCTCTCTCTGCGGCTGCTTTTTGAAGTTCTTCTGCTGCTTGCTCTGGGTCCATGCCTTGACGGAAAGCATACATAGCGTTATCTTTCATGAACTCGTCCATCGGCTGGTTCTGTGGAAGTCGCATGTGAAGTTTGAACTTTTCCATCCAAACTTCCATTCCTGCATCTCGCTCTTCCAAGTTGCCTCTCTGAAGCGCATCAAGGTAAGCTTGGTCAGGTTTAACGATAGGAAGAGGTTCTTTGCCCATCTTCTGCATGACAGCGTTGAATGCTGCCATATATTCTTCGTTGCCGTGACCAATCTTTGAAGGAGGGTTCCCGTCTTCAGCATCAATCTTGCCATACTCGCCCATTGTCATTTCGTTTACTTGTTCTTCGGGGCATTTATATAGGGCTTTGGCATCCCATAAACCACGCTCATCTCGGCGTGCATTAAAATATGTTATAGTAGCTTCCTCACCGTTTT
>Ga0098051_1000705_pt1 | contig 12859 bp, 6 predicted proteins | sample 14BtaG_FD_77069 | JGI IMG/M metagenome (GOLD analysis project Ga0098051, IMG submission 77069) | Marine viral communities from the Subarctic Pacific Ocean - 14B_ETSP_OMZ_AT15311_CsCl metaG | ecosystem: Environmental > Aquatic > Marine > Oceanic | place: Pacific Ocean | collected 2015-01-18 | reverse complement strand
GCCTCATCCTAGCCTGTGGGCGTAGGGCTGGTAAGACTACGGCTATTAAAGCAGAGATAGTTCGAGAGGCCTTAAAGCCTAGAGATGTACAGTTTGGAGTGGCCCACGCACCGTACATCTACGTCATTGCACCCAACTATGAGTTGACGATGAAGGTTTGGGAGCCTGTATGGAACCTCTTTGTTGGTGACCATGCGCCATTACACGACTACTATGCCAACCATGACAAGACTAGAAAGCTGATTGAACTGGCTAATGGAGCGCGAATACAGGCTAAATCAGCTGATGACCCGACAGCCTTACAGGGCGATAGGGTCACTGCGGCCTTTGTAGACGAGGCTCACGACCTCAATCCTGAAGCATGGGCTAACTTTATGCCCGCTCTTGCTGACTCTGACGGGAGGTTAGTCGCTATTGGTATTGCTAGAGGGAAGGGAAACTTCCGTACCTATTGGAATGTAGGGCAGGAAGATGACCCTAGATACTACTCTGCGTCAGTAACATCGCTCGCACATCCGAACATTGATGAAGAGGCACTGGATGAATTTAAGCGTGACCTCACAGAATCGCAGTACCGACAGCAGTATCTTGCTGAATGGGTGGAAGATGATGGGCAGGTCTTTAGGAATTTAGATGATTGCTTTGATGGAGATTGGGAAGAACCTACTGAGTCCCAGTATCTTATGGGTCTGGACTTAGGAAAGATTGAAGACTTCACTGTGGCCTACGTCATAGACATTAAGACGATGAGTATCGTAGCAAGGGATAGATTTAATGGATTGGACTACACATTACTTGGGCCACGCATTGCGTATCTGTACAAAAAGTACAACTGCCAAACTATTCATCTTGATGGGACTGGTATCGGGGAACCTGTGGCTGACATCCTACGCAACGAAGGCTGTGCTGTTACGTCGTTTAAGTTCACTAACCAATCGAAGGCTATGCTCGTATCCACGCTTGCGGCAGAAATCGAACATAAGCGAGTTCATTTTCCCAAAGATGACGAAATACTCAAAAAAGAGTTAGAATTATTTGAAGGTGTTGTGTTAGCTGGCGGTGCTGTAAAGTACGGCCATCCTGTCGGATACCATGATGACTCGGTAATGGCAGCAGGATTAGCGGTAATGAAAGCTAAAAAACGAAACAGAGCAGCATCGCAACTACGACAAAGAGATTACGTCACGTTTGGATAATGTATGGTTGAAGCAGACTTCATAAACAATTTTGATGACGATTACAATCGGTTTACTCGTCTAAAGAACTACATTTTTAATGGGTACTTTGACAAGATGAGAGACGATAATGATTACTACAACGGTAATTATCCTAACATCGGGGAGATTATTCCCCGTGAATACCGCGAATCAGGCATGGGCGCAACGATTCCTCCTACTGCACGTAACGCTGTAGACAACGCCTCAGACCATATCCTGACTACACCTAAGATATTTGTGCCGTCCCGCCCTACTGACAATGACCAACAGTTTCAACAAGAAATAGCTGAACGTAAACGGCAGTTTTTATCTTCTTTTTGGCACAGTGTAGAAACTAATTACGGAGATCCACTAGCTGTAGGAAGAAAAAAGCTAGTTAAAGACGGGCGAATTGTTGTAAAAAAGGAATTGAATTGGGAGTTAATACCAGATCCTCCTAAGACAAACGCCACAGCCGCAGAAAAAAGAAAGTTTAAAAGCCAATTAAAGAAGATTGCACAGGCTAATTTCTTATGGAAGCTCTCTGTATTGCCTAACGAGACAGTCGTACACGACATTGATAACCCCACTGACCCTAAGTATGTGTACGAATTTTACGAAGTATACCCTGACGAAGCTCGACGCAGGTATCCAGAACATGCAGACCTGTGGATGGAAGATGGCTTAGAAAAGCTAGAGTTTGTAGAAATGTATACCAAGCCTCATGGCGATTCTATGGGTGAACATAAGATGTGGGTACAAGGGTCGTTAGTGTTTGAGAACATTAATCCTTATTGTTGGGAAACTCCAGCCTCTACAGACGAGAAAAAGATTTTTGATGGGTATATCCCATATGTAATTAGGGATTCAGGATGGGGCGAAATTACATCGGACAACGATCCAGCAGACCGTTATGTAGGTATTCTGAGATACATACATCCTGTGCTGCAAGCAGAGGCGCGTCAGCTTACTGCGGTCGATATTCAATTACGTTACTCGACGTTTGCTCCAGTCATTACCAGAAACATTATGGACGACAACACACCTATCGAGGTAGGGCCGGGAAAACGCATAAACTTAGTGGACGACCAAGACATTAGTTTTGTTAAATTACCAGAGGTTCCGCTGTCTGCATTTCAGATGATGGATAAGGTGCATCAATACACGTCTGAGTTATCTAAACTTGGCACTCTTGGTGGACAACCGCAACGTGGTGTTGAGTCTGCTACTGAAGCTGACCTAAATGTACGGAACGCTGCGGTTAAATTACAGAGTTGTGTATCGTCACTTCGCGCCTGTATCGCAGTGGTCTCTAAGCAAGTGTTCCAAGATATTCAATATATCCTTGAGTCTCCTGTCACCATTGCTGGAAGTACTCGTAGGCAAGCGAGTGAAATTACAATTAAACCAGCCGAGATAGATGACTATTACGCAGTTGATGTAGAACTACATACGTCTGATAGAGCGCAAATTGAGATGCGAGACATGATGGTGTGGTCTCAGTTGTACCGTACCTACAACGGAATGTTGAGCGCAGAGACTGCTATGGAGAACTCAGGCATTGAGAATCCACAAGAAGAAATGCTGAAAGCCTCCGTAAACACATTATTTATGTCTCCACAGGCACAGCAAGTGCGTACTATGATGATGCTCAAGGGACTCCAGTCTCAGGCAGCAGAAGTCTTACGTGCCTTCCAGCAAGACTTACTTCAGCCACAACAGCAAGGACCTCCGCCACAAGAGCAGATAAGTAGCACTGAAGAAATTACAATGGATGAAGTAGCTACTCCATCAGGCATACAAGAGAATGTAGCTATGGATAGACAGACTAATGTAGTTAACGGAATGAGATAATGGCTGGAGAATTATCAGCAAAAATGAGTGAGGCAGCGCGGCAGGTAACTGTTATGAATGCAATGGCATTAGATTACATTGCAGATGCGTTTGCTACAGAAGGAGAAGCTACTGTATTTTCTGCTACATTTGATGAAATGGCAGAAATTTTTGCAGCACACGGACATGGTTCTGACTTATATGGATGCACCGATCCGTTCTGTATGGAAGCAAAGATGGCAATTATTGAAGCGGTACAGCAAATTGCTAATCCGCAACAACAGCAGCAACCACAACAACCTCAAGGGATGATGCAATGAATCCAGAAAAAGCAGCGCAGCTATTTTTAACACAATTCAAAAATAGGTATGGTACTGATTTTTATACCGCATTACCGAACGCAGCACGTGGCAAAAATAAAACAGATAAAGATTCTAAGTCTGAAGCATTTAATAGGCAAATGTTTGTGTTTATTGTAGATTTAATGTCTCAACAACTTCTGTCTCAAGAGGTTGCTACAGAAGCAGAAGCCGCAAAAAATGTATTACGTGTATTTGAACCACTTGTAACTAAAGAGGGGGTTAAAGACCACATTGGTTTGGGGTGGAAGGGTGACGACAAGTTTTCTCAAGTAGAACAGTTTAAAGATTTTGAACAAACCGTTCTTGACCCAATAATTTCTAAAGACCAAAAGTGGTGGTCACGCGGTCAAAAAGTAACTCAAACAGATGAAGGCTCGGTACGTGCTGAAAGTGATCTTGCAGCGGCAATTGCTAAAAAGAATCGTGATGATAGAGAAAGTAGAATACGTCAAGAAAAAGGGTTTTCCCCTGAAGGGGACGCATTGCCTGAAGGTCGCACACAAGAGCGAAAAACGGTAGATGCGAGAGCAGGGTTTACTGATAGCGGTGTTCCTGAAGGCATTACTCCTGATGAAATGGCTCGGCAATTAAATGAAATGTACCCTCCCATAAAAACATCGGGGGGTGGCACTATAAGCGGATGGACACAAAATGCACCTATGGCAGCTCCTGATGGATCTGCATGGCTAGTTATTACAAATAATGCCACTGCAGAGAAAGTTGTACTTGATGACTTTGGTGGCGTACTTATGTCTATCGTCCCTGAAAGAGAACAAGAAAAATGGGACAATGCACAGAAAGCTATTGCTGCTAGAAACGCTGATCCGAACAAAATACCTGTACGCACTGGTGATGTTCAGTTAGATAACGACGGTACATTATTTTATTGGGACCCTAACCAAGATGCGATGATGGTCCAACAGAAAGATGGAACATTTGCGTTAGGGCAACCTAATGTTAAGCCCACAGCTACAAGCACATCACAGTTTAGCGGCGGTGTCTTAACTGATATTGAAATCGATGATAGAGGTGTTGAACATCCTATTTTTTATGATACAACAACAAACTCATGGAAACGAGGCTATCCTCCCGCCGAACCTACAGACACGTCTCGTTTTAGTGGGGGTTTCTTAACTGATGTACAACAAGATAAAGAAGGTGTAAGCCGCCCTGTGTGGTGGGACCCGACTGCGAACAATGACGCTGGAGGATGGAAAGATGGCTATGCCCCTGAAGGAAGGCAGCAGCTTACTACATACACTACTCCATATGGTGAAGATGTCCTTATTAATGAAGAAGGCACACAAGTAGGTAGCTTAGGCATTAGTCGTGATTTTATTGTTGACCAGCGTGATTATCAAGAAGGTGTACGTCAGTTTGATGTTGCTGAAGCAGGTCGTGATTCACGATTTTATGCAGGACTAGGTGAAGATGCGCGTCAGTTTGATCTAGGATTTGGTGAAAATGTTAGACAGTTTGATCTCGGGTTTGGTGAGGATGTACGTCAATTCGATACACGATTTGGTGAAGATGTACGCCAATTTGATGAATCAATGGCTGCGGATAAGTACTTTAATACACTTGAAGAATTAGGGCGTAACTACCGAACGCTAGTACAAACGTCTCCTGATTTAGCTAATGCAGCTACGCAACAAGGTGAGTTAATACGAAACATTCTTACTCAAGGTGGGGATGTATTAGCACGTACATTCTTTACTAGAGGTGGTCAGTCGCCATTACCTGAAATTACAATGGCCGACCTCATTAATAATGTATATGACGAAGCAAACAAAATTAAAATGTTTGAGCGTCAATCAATAGAAGATGAAAACATGCGGCGCATGGTAGCTGATATGCAGCAAGGTAAGAGTGCATACGACGCATACGCTCGTGATGAAATGCTTAAGCCGCCACCACAGACGCGGCAGGATTTCTTTGATGAAACTGCGTTTAACACAGCGATGTCTAATTTTGATCCTAATTATTCATACACTGAAACAGCAGAGCAGCAAGCACAACGTGCTCAAAATGATGAAATAATTTCTACAGGACAAAATCTTATAGGTGCTTTACAAACTGCTTTGTCTACAGGGCAAATAGCTTCTAATACTACAGGTACTACTCGTGCAGTTACAGATCTAGAAGTTGCTCCTTTACAAGAAGAAGTTCGTAAGCAACAAGCCGCAGTACAAGAAGCAATTAGAAGCAATGCGCAGATAGATTCTAATTACTACACTCCTGTAGCGCCTACTCGTGAGCAATTTACGACCACTACGTTTACTGATGCTCCGCGCCCAATTATGAATTTTGAGAATTGGTGGGACCAAAACAAATTAGGATTTAATCAAACACCATTACTCAATGTACCTAATGTACCTACTCCAAATTACACTACACAAGAAGAACTAATTGCTCAAAGTAGAGCGACAACTCCACCAGCAGTGCAATCATTGTTAAGTGGTCAGATGCCATCTCCATTGCAATTTGGAGGGTTGCCACTGCCAACCTTCCAGCAATTACAAGCGTTAACGCCTGATGAACAACAGATGTTTAATCAGCGATTAATGACTGAGTTCAATGTGCCGTTGTCAGATGTAGCATTCCAATCGCAACGTCAATTTAGTGCACCATCTATGGATAGGAATAGGGACTTGGCTAGGTTTAGAGGGTATAGCGTCTAATGGGCATTCCAATAAACACCTTAAGGTCGTTGTCTAATTCTCAAGGAATACAACGCGCAGAAAGCAAACCTGCGTTTGGAATTTGGTCTGAACAACCTAGAACTGAAAAAGAAAAAGAAGAAGAAGAACGAAGAAAATCTTCTAGAGTCGCAGGATTCTTTAACAGTGCTCTCGACTGGTATGACAAGATTGACATTTCTGTTGCTGACAAACTAGGTCTAGTAGATAAAATACCTGAATGGAAAGGCCCTGTTGACGAGATTCTTCGTGCAGGATTACGTGAAGGTACACGTATTTCCACACCTTTAATCGCATTAGGTGGGTTAGGTGCTGCAACAAAACTTGGTTCGCTAGGTGCACGAGCAGGAGCACGAGCAGCAGCTACGCAAGGAGCGCGTAGAGCCGCGTTTAGAGGTGCGCAAGGTGCAGCTAAAACAGGGAAAATGCTAGTCGAGCCTATAGCTAGTGCGCGTGGTGTTAGTATGCCTGTACGATTTGCTGCGGAAACAGGCATGGTAGCGGGAGCTGGTATGGCAGGGCGTGGAATTTCAGAGACTATTCCTGAGTCTGCACCTACATGGTATAAAGTCGCGGCTCCGTTATCGGTAGGTTTGCTTGGTGGTGTTGGTGGTGCAAGATCATCCATGAAAGCTATGAAAACATTAGGCATTAATGTTGATAATTCTAAATATATTGCAAAAGCTAGAGACGAGCGACAAAACTACCTACTACGAAAACGTGCAGAAGACGCTCGTAAACAACGCGTAGAATTACTACCTGACGAGGAAAGAGCTATTGCAGAAATAGGTCCGTTCCCTCAACCTGAGATTACTGATATTGATATACGAGATGAAATCCTCTCTGGAGGATTAAATCGCAAACGTGCTTTAAGCGGCAATATTGAAACACTTGAAGAATTAATTCAAGGCAAAAACATAGAAAGGTTTGACGAAGAGTATGTGCGTAATTATAAAGATTACGAAAAATTAGCATACGAATTAAAACGAAATAAATATCCTGTTGTTGGGCGTGAAATAGGACCTGACGGGCGACCAGAAATTAAATGGAAAAATTGGGATGACACATCTGCTTTTTTAGGTGGCAAAGAAACCGCTGGATTAATAGCAAGTAAGTACGAAATGCGGGCTATGGCTGCCGCAGGTTATTCATCAGCAAAAGATAGCTACTTTGACGCGTTAATGAGTGGCGGCAAAAACGATGAATTCAAAATAGAAATAGATGGCAAGAAGTATTCGTTAGATGACATGCTTGATAAGCGGACAGGTAAATTAAATCCTTTGTTAAGAGAAGAAGGCATTTTAAAAATAGAAAAAGGCACTGGATTATGGAAGTGGGATAAGGTCAAGGGACAGCCGTTCCGCGAAGTAATTAGTAGAATCCGCAAAGAGTTAGATATTCAGTTAGAAGCTGAAAAGCAATCTGGTATTGATGTAAGAAGTATTACAGATGAAACCTTTGCAGATATGCCTCAAGAAGTAATAGATCTATCTGTGAGTCGTTATAACCCTGAAGAGGGCGTTGCATTTAATCCTGAACACATGCCGTACTTTGGTGACGTAGTAGAGCGTATGGATGAAGCAAGAGGGTATTTTCCTAGATTTGTGGTTGAGGGATTTGGAGATGGGGTACGAGGAAAAAACTCCATGTCTGCTAGGTCTTTTGGTAACAAGGCATTTGAAAAAGAACGCAAGGTTGGATTTTCAGATGGTGCTGAATACCAACGGCAAATGTGGGAAGTAGCTGAAAGTCGCCAAAAGGGCAAAGGCAATACTGATGATTTGGTACTTGAAATAGATGAAGTTACTGGAGAAGTTATATCTAGTCCACGAGGGCAACAGGCAGTAGAACAAATTGAACAGTTCTATATGCAGCCACGTCAGGCATTAGCACTCCGACTTAAGTCTGGGTTAGATCGTATAAATGCACAATGGTTTAAAGATGAGTTAACTAGCGGCAAAGTTAAAGACATTGGTGGTGAAACATTACTAGAACGCCTTGAACTAAACCCTGAATGGGGTGCTGCTCGACAAGATTACATAACACAAAATAACGCCTTGCGTAATCTTACTAAAAAGTTAGCAAACATTGATGTTAACGGAAGAAATTTATTCAAAACTCGCACTGCTCGCGGTCAGCTAAATGCTGAAATAGATAAAAATATTGCATTAGTATTAAAGCATCAAACGGTTAATGCAGAAACATTGTATGGGCAGTTAGAACAGTTAAATACAGACTTATATAAAGCAAGTGGCAAAAAACGACGACAAAAATGGACAAACCCAAAAACGGGGGTAATTGAATATAAAGAATTTACTCCTAACAAAGCTCGTAGAACAGCTATTCGCGCAGCGCAAAAAGAATTAAAACCATATTTAAAGGGCGATATGGATAACTATAAAGCTATCCGTAACAATCCTCAAAAAATAATTAAATTGTTAGAAGAAGCAAACCATCAAGTAAATGCAGGTGTTGATCAATATGCTAACGCAATAAAAACTAATCCTAAGTATGCTTCAGAATTTGTCGAAGGAACTATACCTCCGCGAACTCGTGCTATGCAATTTGATCAAGCAGCGCGTCAAATTCAAGAATACCAATTATTATCAGATAAATTGTTAAACGAAAGATTAGAGGCTTTATCGACTGCATTACGAAATCAAGAAAATTCATTAAGACGTACTGAGTCGGCAAGAAGTTATGACCAAACAATTGCTGATATACGAAAACAACGAGTGTTATTAGACGAAGCTACGGCTAAATACAATGCTGCTAAAGAAGAAGCGCAACAAGTAGGAGAAACTACAGGTACTCTTGATAATCTTACTTTTTCAGGGCGAACATTTGAGGGAGAATTTTCTGACGAAATAAACAGATACTTAAAAGTAGCTGATGACACGGGCATTGGTGGATTAGTCAGAAAATTTAATAACTTTGCGCGACCGCTCATGGCAACCCTTGACTTTTCGGCTATTGGTATTCAAGGACTTCTTGCAATAGGTATGGACCCTATTGGCTCAGCCAAAATGATTGCAATCTCATCATATGCATTAAAGAATCCTAGATTTTATGACAGGTTCATAGTAGATCATGCTGAAATGATTGACTCGTTTATTAAAGACGGAGGGTATTGGGCAAAGCTAGATGACATGGGTGAGTTCATGTTTAAAGGTGGAGTTACAAATTTACCTGTAATTGGTAAGGGTGCAAAATGGTCGAACCATCACTTTAGTCGTACTGGTAACTTGTTGCGATTACAAATGTATAAGAATGCAACGCAAAACAGAGGGGCGTTTAAGAAATTAGGTTTGCAAGGCCAGATGTCAGGAAAAGACATCGCCACGCGTGAAGATATGATTCAATCTATTAACGAAGCTACTGGATTTAAAGCAGGTGTACCTTCAGATTTAGGAACTGCAATCTTTTTTGCACCACGTTATTTTAATTCTCAATTATCAATTCTTAAAAAGGCTGCGTATAAAGATGGTCCTGATGGAGCATTAGCTAGAGATATGATCGTTCGCACAATGGCAGTTATGAGTTTAGCTACATGGGGATTGAACGAAATGAACGGTGAGGAAACTGATTGGAGTCCTATACGGTACGACATGGAAGGGAAACCTCATTGGGATTCCAACTTTATGCGAGTAAGAACTCAGGGACAAGATGTATCGTTGTTTGGTTCATGGGATTCATTACTAGCATTATTCGGGACTGCTGTAACTGAAGGACCTACAAGTGCAGCTACGCGATTAGCACGTACAAAAGCCAGTCCATCTATGGGACGATTGTTTGATCTTATTATGGAAGAAACATTTACAGGTGGTGAGGTTAATTTTAGAACATCTGATCCAAGAGTTATTGGACTATCGTTTTGGAACTTAATGAGACAACAAGCTCCGTTTACTGTACAAGACTTAATGAATGAAGTGGCGCAAGACCCAGAATTTTCAATTTCAGACCCATCTACATACACTCGTCCTAGCGTATTAGCTGTAGGTTCTAACATAACAGGTATTAAATCTGCACCTGTAACAGCATACGAACGTCGCGATGATAGGTCTCAACAGCTATATGGCCGTGATTGGAAAGAGCTTACTTCTACAGAAAAAAATGAGGTTGAAGCTGAATTCCCTGAAATTATAAGAGCCATTGATGCACGTAATCAGACGCTAGCAGATCGCGGTGATATGGACGCTATTCTTCGTGTAAACGCTACCAAAGCTGAGGCTACTGCGGCAGAAGAATCTAGAGAGTTAGCTATATTAGTAGAGTCTGGTCAAATTCCTAGAGAAGAATTTGGCAAACAGTTTAGAAATATTAAACATGACCTAGCTGTAACTAAGCAAGCATATTACAACGCCGCAGGTATAGATTACGCTGAGTCAGAAGACCCTGTATTACGTGCAGTAGGTAGATACTACGACATAGTAAACGACCCATCATTGCTTATAGGTAACATTCGTAATTGGGACAAGATAGATGAGCGCGTATTTGTATTACGAGAATCATTAGCTCCAGATGAACAAACTAGATTCGACCAGTTCTTTGATTTAAATTATGGACAATGGCCTAAAGAACTGCATGAGTTTATACGGATGGATAATTACGTTAATAAAGAAACTGAGTATTGGGATCAGTTAGATTTAGCATTTGATAAAAGAAAAACTGTTCTAAGTGGAATTGCTTCAGCTAGGGGTCTGGACCCAATTAATACATATGACGAGCTAGTGACGGCTATTAATACTGCTACAAGTCAAGGCGAACTTAATGTATTAACAGCACAATTAAAACTTATTGACAAAGAGAGTGCTAGATTGCGTAAACAATTACGCAGATTAGATCCAGATTTAGACGTTGCGTTGTATATTACACGCGGTTTAGTTCCAGTAACACCACAAGGTAAGCTAATGGCTCGCTCTAAGAGAAAGTTCTAGTAGTTGACGGGCATAGCTAACCACTTATAAACTTATGCAAACAGATGTTCTAAGGAGGAACAATGACGCAAGAAGTAGATGCTCAAGTCGAGTGGACTACAGAAGCTGATGTCACTGAAGATACCGATGCGCAAGCGGCTCTTAGTGATGACGTTGAAGTACAAGCCGATCCAGATCCATCCACACTTATAAGCTCGTTACAGTCGCAGCTAGACCAACTAAAGAAAGATTTTAGTGACAGTAAACACGTCACTAATCGAGCTACTAGTTCTCTAGACCGCCTCACAAACAGGCTTGATGAGTTTGCCACTAAATCAGATCTTGAAAATACTCAAGAATCTATTGCAGGTATACGTAGTTTGATGGATGTTGGATTATCCGATGTAATGTCAGATGAAGGGAAAAATGCTTTAGCCGAACAACGGCAAGAGGATACTTATTCCCGCGCGTTAAATTCTGCAAAGAATGAATTGAGAGAAGAACTGAGTAGTGCATCTCCTGACTCTGTGGCTGGTCAAGTCACTGACGATCAACTTAATGATGCCGAACGCAGAGCGTCGGAAGCCTCAAGTCGTGTGTATGGGTATGCAGAAGCAAAGGGTATATCTGCTGATGAAGTCGCTAAGATGCCAATATGGGATCAACAAGGGCGTACATTAGAAGAAGCTATTACCAACGCAAAGGAGTACATAGATACTATGTCTGAAGGTTCTGATTCCCGATTAGCACAACGTAAAGAAGCTGCCGCAGGTTCTCCCGAACGCGCAACAACAAGTAGTTCAGTGTTGACTATAGATAAAATGAAAAATATGTCACCGCAAGAGCTAATGAAGATTCCAAAAGAAATTCGTCAGAAAGCTCTCCGAGGTGGCTAACTATTAGCTAGGAGAAATCATGTCTGTAGACAGATTTATTCCTTCATTATGGGCTGCAACGCTACTGGAAAATCTTAACGATGCCCACGTTGCGGTAAACCTATGTAACCGAAACTATGAAGGTGACATAGACCAGATGGGGGATACCGTCCGAATTACATCAATCGGGCGTGTAACTATTGCTGATTATGTAAAGAACACAACTGCTATCACACCTGAGACTCTTGACGATTCTCAACAGGTGCTCACGATAGATCAGGCGAAGTACTTTGCATTTGAAGTAGATGATGTAGACGCTAGGCAAGTACGTGACGATGGTGCGTTGATGGACGTAGCCATGCGTGACGCAGCTTGGGGTCTTGGAGATGCTGCTGACGTTTCGGTGTTGGCTGCAATGCAAGCACAGGTAGACACAGGTAACGCTCTCGGAGCCATGACCATTGGTACAGGTAACGTCGATGCGTATGAGAACCTTGTTGATCTGTCACAGAAGTTGGACGAAAACAACGTGCCACGATCTGGCCGTTGGTGTGTAATCCCACCGTTTTATCACGGTTGGTTACAGAAAAACGCTAACTTCGTGTCATACGGTACACAAGCAAACCGTGAAGACCTTGAGAACGGAATCATCGGTGCTGCTTCTGGTATGAGGATTATTGTTTCTAACAACCTTCCTTCTGCTGGTGCAGGACGAAATTACGTTATCGCTGGTCACGCAGACGGTGTTACTTATGCAGAGCAGATTAATAGTGTTGAAGGATACCGACCTGAGTCGGCCTTCTCTGACGCTATTAAAGGCTTGCACCTCTACGGATACAAAATTACGCGACCATACGTGTTGGCTACCGCCGACTGTATTTCAGTATAGGAAAGGGGATAGACAAATGGCAGTTACAGCAGTAACACTCACAGAACTAACCCTTAATGAAGCAAGTGCGGATTTGCCAGTTGCGGCTT
>Ga0098051_1000699_pt1 | contig 12916 bp, 15 predicted proteins | sample 14BtaG_FD_77069 | JGI IMG/M metagenome (GOLD analysis project Ga0098051, IMG submission 77069) | Marine viral communities from the Subarctic Pacific Ocean - 14B_ETSP_OMZ_AT15311_CsCl metaG | ecosystem: Environmental > Aquatic > Marine > Oceanic | place: Pacific Ocean | collected 2015-01-18 | reverse complement strand
TTTTGATTGAATTGAATTTTGCATAGTTATTATATTTAAGTATTAGTATTTGTTTATTATATTATCCAGTTTGAGTTTAGTTTTGTTTGTAAGTGTATAATTATTTAGTGTATAAAAATTAGTTGAGAGTATTACACTACACTTCACTGTGTGAATTAATAGTATTTACCATAGTGATTAATTCATCAGTAGTAAACATAGTTAGATAGTTCATAGTTATTATTGTTATTGTGTTACATGTATATTATCCACAATGAGTACTGTTTTGTCTGTAAAATAATAAAATTAGTATAGTACATGTGTAGAAAAAGTCAAATAGTATTACGTAAAATGTTGATAATCAAGGGTATATACGTAAAAACCTAGAAAAGTAGGGAGACCCGGTAAATATAAAATCGTTTTTGTAACGTATTGATTGTCAGTATGATAGGGGGTAACACTATACCCCAATATATCTAACGTCATTTTTAGTGACACTAGCCTTATAAGTAGTATAGTAACAGGCTAATGTCACACTACACACCTTATATTGTAAAACAATAGTGAAACCTGTAAGTATATAAGATATAAACGAATTAAAAAAAAGTATATGCCTATTATATATTCATACCCAATGATAAGTACGGTCAAAAACACCGACCAGTTCATAATAAGCGTAGCCCCTACAGACAGTGAAGACACGTTTGAAACGCGCAATGTTACGTATGAAACGTTAAGGGACAGTATATTAACAGGTTCTACCTCAGGTACAGTAGAAAGTATTACATTTGTAGCACCTTTAACAGGTGGAACTATAACAGATACAGGTAGTGTTAGCTTACCACAAGCTAATGGTTCTACTAACGGTTATCTATCTTCAACTGATTGGACAGCATTCAACGCTAAACAAAACACTAGTGAAAAAGGCCAAGCAAACGGCTACGCACCACTTAATGCGTTCACTAAAATAGACACACAATACTTACCATCTACATTTGTAGGTGCTGTTGTTTATCAAGGCACATGGAACGCGGGGACAAACATACCTGCTTTACCTTCGCCTGCTCCAGCTAATCAAGGTTTCTACTATGTGGTTAGCGATCCTGGTACTTACTTAGGTATTACGTATGGTATAGGCGATTGGGTTATATCTAATGGTACCGCATGGGAGAAAGTTGACAACTCACAAAGCGTAACATCTGTTAATGGTCAACAAGGTGTAGTTGTTTTAACCACATCAGATGTAAACGAAGGTACTAATCTTTACTACACAGATGCTAGAGTAGCATTAGCACCAGCAGTGCAAACTAACACAGCTAAAGTATCTTTCCCAGGTTTTGGAACTACAGCAGGTACAGCGCTCGAAGGTGATACAGTAATACCAGCAGCGTACACAGACGCAGATGTTGATGCTCATTTAAATGTTTCAACAGCAAATATAGATCAAGTTTTATCTTGGAGTGGTGTTGATTACAATTGGGTAAATCAGTCTGGCGGTGGCAGCGGTAGTGTAACAGAGATTACTACAAGCGGCGGTTTAACTGGTGGCCCAATCACAAGTACAGGTGACATATCAATAGATCCAACTGGCACTATTGGCGCTGGTACTTATGGCAGTACATTTAGTAGTGTTAAAATAAATCAAATAGAAGTTGATGCTTACGGTAGAGTAGTGTCTATATCAACTGGATCAACTGGGTCTGGTAGTGGTACAATGTCTAGTTTTAATGTTAGTGATACCATAACAACAGGTGTTATTTCTGACAATGGCATATTCCAAATATCTGGTAGTAGCGGAGTTAACGTTTCACTTAGTGGATCTGGTAGCACAGCTGTATTTAGTGTAACTAACACTGACAGGGGTTCAGCACAAAATATATATAAGAACTTTAGAGCGGACGCAGGAGGTACTGCCACTGCTAACGTAAATAATGATACTCTTGTTATAGCTGGTGGTACAAATATAGAAACAAGTAGAAGCGGCGATACTATAACTATAAATGCTGTTGGAGGTAACACCGACACTACTTATAGCTACACATCGACTCAAAGTACTAATGATGTAGATCTTACTCTTACGGGTTCTGATGCCTCAACAAGTACAGTTAAACTTGTAGCTGGTTCAAATGTAACTCTCACCGACAACGGATCTAACCAAGTTACTATCGATGCAGCCACGGGTACAGGTGTTGGTGGTAGTGGAACAACAAACTATATACCTATATGGTCAAATACATCTACAATAGGTAACAGTGCTATATTCCAAGACGGAACTAATATTGGTATAAACACTACAAATGTAAACGCTGCATTAGATGTTAATGGTGATCTTAGAGTTGAAAACACTACTACTGCTGCTGCTTTTTACCGTCAAAGGTCATCAACAACTGGCACATCACAAATTGTTAAAATTGCAACATACAATCCTTCCGGCGGTATACAAGATAATTTTGGTGGAGGTATAGAATTTTCTTTAGTTGAACCTACAAACACCGGTATTGCGGCTAGAATATACGCTGTAAGAAACGGTGGCGATTCTACGGGTACTTTGAAGTTTTGGACTGGATTAAACGGTAGTGTCAATACTCTTAACATGGTTAGCACTGGTCAATTGCAACTACCACTTTATGGTGGTACTGCATTTTCTGGCACCGCTACAAAAAGTTTAGCTGTAGACTCAGGTGGTAATGTTATTGAAATAGACGTAGCTACATCTAATGTACAATCAAACTGGACAGCTTCGCCAGGAGATCCAGCTGAAATATTAAACAAACCAACAGACCTTGTTTCTGGTACAACACAAAGTGAAACAGCTGTTACACAAATAAGAACACTAACATCTGCTGAATATCAGGCTATAACCCCTGCGGCTGATGTACTATATATAATCGTATAATATGGCTGATTTTAAATTCGGAAATGTAACACCTGCTGTAGGTAATATTAAGCTAGGTAGTGATAATGTTTCTGAAATATATCAGGGTGCAACTAAATTATGGCCGCTAGGTACACCTCCCCAACCAGGTGAAGTTACTGTGTGTGATTTGGTATGGACAAAAACAAACTCAACGATTACAGCAACAACAACTGGAGGTAATATACCTATAGTTACTAATGAAAACGATTGGATAACTAAGTGTCAAAATAATGACCCAGCTGCTTGTTATTGGCAATTTGATTCTAATAATGCTTTTAGAGGTCTTTATTATAATGTTTTTGCAACAGAAGTAATTCAACCACCAGCAGGGTTTAGACTTCCTACCGCGCAAGATTGGCAAGATTTAATAGACTGTGCTGCAACAGGTTCTCCTGATAGTCCTAACGATGTAACTTCTTTAGGTAATAATTATTACGGTTTTTGGTCCTCTAATATAGCTTCTAATTCAAGATTTGGAACAGTAGATTTTAATTCGATAGGAGCTGGTTTCGCTGCTAACAGCTCTACATCTTCTCCTCCGCCTTATCCATCTCAAGGTTGGTTTAGTCAGGGTATAAGAGATTTATACCATCAACAACAACCATGGTCAAGCTTACCAGCTAGTTACTACCCCGTGACTATGTTTTGGAGAGGGCCTCAAGGAGCAAATCAAAATTGGATTGTTGGTTATAATAACGCTAGCTTTAATGATGGGTTCACTTCTGGTAAAAATGGTGGGGCTCTTATGAGGTTCGTTAAAGATGCTTCGGTGATAGAACTTTACGATAATGACACTCAAACAGGCCCGACTGTTAGTTCTATAGTAGAACCTCGTTTAAGCCCCGTAGGACAAACAGGTCAATACTCTGATGTCGCCGTAAATAGAGGATCTGTAGTTGTTCCGTCTGGTGGAGGTGAGATTAATTTCTTCCAGTATTTAGATAACTCAACAATGCCGAGTATAACAGACGGTTACTTTAAGGAAGGTCGTATTAGAGTTTATTATAACTCTTCTAGAAGTGGCAGTATTGCTGCTGAGGTGCATTGGACTCAAGCAAATCAAGGAGGAACTTGGAGTCCAGATGGTGCTGCTAACCAAAAAGAAGCAACTGTAAGTTTACCACAAGGTACCTACTATTTAAAATTAGGTTATTTTGGAGAAAAACCTAATCCTCCTGGGCCTGCTTATCAAGTTGTATTTAACACTGGAGTTAGCGTTTAATAAAAAAATAACATATGCCAAAAATATCCTCGTATAAATTAAACAATACGCCTGAGCCATCGGATATACTAATTGGTACTGATGTTTCTAATGGGCAGACTAAAAACTTTAACATAAATAGTCTATCTGTTGTTGCGATAAATTCTTTTTTAAAGCATACATCGTGGCAATTTATAGTTAATGATCCTGAACCAGATCCTAGACCAGATGGTACTATATCTTTTGAAAACTACGGGGGTCAAGGAACTTTATGGCAAGATATAAACAACTTGTACATAAACACACAGATGCCGCAAACTTCACCTGTAACATTGCCTTATCTTCAAAGACTGATAGGTCATGATATAGTTATACAAGATATAAGGTCATTAGGTAGGTATGGGGTTTATACTTTAACCTCGCTCGATCAAGTAGATAACAATGTATATAAAATGGTTCTTGCTTATGTAACTGGTAACGCTACATTGCAAGCACTTCAATATTATTCAATTCAAATAGATGAAGTAGAGGGTTTTGATTCTCACTTTGAATTTACTCAAGGTACACCATCTACAACATGGGATATAACGCACAATTTAGATAAGTTTCCTTCAATAACAGTGGTAGATACAGCAAACACAACTGTTATAGGTAGCTATGAGTATATAACAAGAAATAGAGTAATATTAAGCTTTTCAAATCAGTTTGCTGGTAAAGCATTTTTAAACTAAAACAATGGCGATACAATTTGTAAATATAGTAGATTTTAATAATAACCAAGCTGAAAGCTTTGTTTTAGAAAATCTAGGTTCAGATCCAACAGCGGGTAATGTAGGTAGATTAATTTATAATACCGCTACTGATAAAGTAAAAGTAGACAATGGAACTGCTTTTGTTGATATATCAGGTGATATAACAGAAGTTGCAGCTGGTACATATTTAAATGGAGGCGGTACCACTGGTGTTGTTACTTTGAACCATGATTCAACTACTAGAACAGATACAACATCTACAGCAAGTCCTGCCTATGGAGCTACATTTACTGCTATAGATTCTCTTTCAACAAACGCAACAGGGCATGTAACTGGTATGAATACCAAAACAGTTACTTTACCTGCAGCTGAAAATTACACATGGTCATTAGATGGTGATAGTGGCACACCGCAAACTATCAATAGCGGTAGCACAGTTGCTTTTTTAGGTGGTACAAACATAACAACTATAGTTAACAATCCAGCGGGAGATAATTTAACTATAAACCTAGATGATGACGTTACACTAGCTGGTGAATTAACTGTTAATGGTACTGGTCAGTCAAGCTTTGCTGGTCAAGTTACAATACCACAAGTGCCCTCTGCAAATACTGATGCTGCATCGAAACATTATGTTGATCAAGCTGTAACTGGTGCTCTTAGTTATCAAGGCGGTTATGACGCAGCTACAAACACTCCTAACTTAGATAACAATCCAAGTCCTAACCCAATTAAAAAAGGTTGGACATATACTGTAACCGTTGCTGGATTATTCTTTACAGAGCAAGTTAGAGTAGGTGATGTGCTTATTGCAGAGCAAGATGCACCAACTGCTTTAGCTGATTGGACTACTGTTCAAAACAATATTGATTTAGCTAGCTTGACAACTGTTGGTATTGGTAATGTAAACAGCGATGCAAACAATAACAAGCTTGGTGTATCAGTTTCGTACTCTAATGGTACAGCCAATGTTGGATTAGACATAAACGGTTTAACCGAGGACACAGCACCTGTAGATACAGACACTGTAGTGATATATGATGGTTCAACTTCTACAAATAAAAAAGCAACACTAGCTAGCATAGCAGATGCTATAGATGTATCAAAAGGTGTTAATATAAGTTTAGATGGAGGTGACGCTTGGGTTTTAAGAACTGAGTCAGGCGGTTTAACTGTATTTGCTGTAACTATAAATAACGCAAATGTTCTTCCAGGTGCTAGCGGTTTAAATGTTAAGGCTGAAATAATATCATCTGCAGGACAAACAGTCTATGCGGATGTTACAAGAACAAGTACTTTGCTTAATGTAACATTCACTGGCAGTGTAGCAAATGGAGCTTACAGAGCTTTACTGGTTAACGTAGGATAATAAAATAAAATTTAATGGCTATAAACTTTTTTAATAACCTACAGGTAAACAAAGGTTATATTGAAATAGACGACGGAGGTACAGCTAATCAAAGAGGCATAATTTCTTATGGTGTTAATGGTAAATTAGGCGCAACAACGGGTTGGACTCCAGATGCTGGTGGTAATCCAGGTTTGTGGATTGAAGGAAGTAATGATGGTGAGTCAGGTGGTATATTTATGAACGGTAATACTTGTGCTTTATGGAGCCCAGGGGACCAAGGTATTCTTAAAATATACGACGAAGACAACTTCACCCAAGGACCTGTTTATCAGATAACAGGTACTGGTATTAGTGAAGGTCAACGTTTTGCTTCAATATCTAACAATTCTTATTATTTAGATCCCGACGGAGACTCGCAGCTTAATACCGTAGACGTTGACGACTATGTAAGGCACAGAGGTGACACTAACACGTATATTGGTTTTCCAAGCGATGACACTTTTGCTGTAACAACGTTTAGCTCTGAACGTATGCGTATCACATCTTTCGGCAACGTCGGAATTGGGACGACGAGTCCGGCTGAGAAATTAGATGTTAACGGACGCGTTCGTATCGGCGATGTAAACTACTCGTATGGCGGAGCTAATTACCATGTATTACTAGCTGAGGATAGTAACGACGCGTATATCTCAAATATAAATGGAAACGCAATCATTTCTGGTGGCGGATATTATTATGGCTCTAATCTTAGATTATTAAACTCAACATCAACATCTTATTCTGGTATTCAAGCGAGATCTGAAGGAACAATCATTTTTGAAAACGCGACTGGCGGAACTGCGGGAAGCACCATTGCAGCCTCAGAAAGAATGCGTATTGCTGGTAACGGCAACGTCGGGATTGGGACGTCGAGTCCGAGTTATAAATTACACGTGGCTGGAAATAGTTTTATAGATGCAACCTCTGCGTCAGCAGCTTTAACGCTAGGAAGATATTCAGGCCAACCAACAATTAAAGCAGGGACAGATGATGCCGGTTATATGATTATAGACTCTTCTGGAGGCATGGCAGCTTTAAATTGGTATTCAAGTGACATGGTTGCGATTGCAAGGGGCGGCGGCAATGTTGGCATAGGAACGGCTAGCCCATCTCAAAAACTAGATGTAAATGGAACTACAAAATCTTTACACTTACTAAATGGAACAGGTAATTCTCTTAGATCTTGTTCGTATGCTCCTCTCCATATATTTATGTCAGGAGCGTTTAATAATGTTGGCGGAGTATACAACGCCGCTATTGGTTATTCAAACATAATCGCTTGTACTAGCGAACCATGGTTAAACTTTGGGGGTAATTTTATTGCTGGTAGGAGTAACGCAATTACTGGCACTTATAGTCATGCCAACGCTGTGTTTGGTCAAAATAACACATTAGCTAACCAAAGTTTACAAGAATCTGAAGCTGGAAGCTTGATGAGTGGAGACGGTAACACTCTGTTTGGTACTAATAGTTTTTCATGGGGATATCAAACATTTACTCAAGGAGATTCAGCTTTAACAGGTGGATATCAATCTGTTAGTTTTGGAAGTGGCGGTAGCATGTCGGTAGGGCTTGGTTGTACAGCAAGTACAGGAGCCCAACAATATGCTTTTGGTAAAGGCACAACTACGCCAACCACGCCTACATTTGCAGAAATTGATAATCAATTTGTAGTTGGTAGATTTAATAGATACGCAACAAATATAGGTCATTTATTTGCAGTTGGAAATGGATCAAATGATGGATCTAGAAATACAGCTTTAGCTGTTATAGGTGAAGGGTCTTATACCAACGGTCAGCTTTCTTTAAATGATTACAATGGATATTCTAGTTCAACTTACAACTCTAGACTTCACGTTTCTGGTAACGCGACAAAGACATCTGGCAGTAGCTGGATATCTGTTTCTGATGAAAGATTAAAAAGTAATATACAGGTTTATGAAAAAGGTTTATCTGAAATACTACAGATAACACCTAAAACTTTTGAGTTTAATGGTAAAGCAGGAACACAAGTTGGACAAAGCCAGGTAGGTATTATTGCTCAAGAAATAAAAGATGTTTTACCTGAATCAATAAATACATTTAATAAAAAGCTAGAAGAAACAGACGAGACAGAAACTGAGCTTTACGATTTTAATCAAGACCCACTTGTTTATACTTTGCTAAACGCAGTTAAAGAATTAAGCGCTAAAATAGATACATTAGAAAATAAAATACAAACGCTAGAAGCAAATTAATATGGAATGGAATATAGTTGATTTAAAAGCAAAAACCGAAAACGGTTATGTAGTTGAAGCTACAGTTTCATGTAGTCACACTGAAGAATCAGGTAGATCAATAGTTATTCACACTTCTGTTTTTGTAATTGAATCTGAAGATGATTTTATACCATTTGAAGACCTAACTAAAGACGAGGTTTTAAGCTGGGTTAAACAAGATTTAGGACAGAGCGAAGTTGATAGAATAGAAGATAAAGTTGTTAGTGAAGCTATTAGTAGAAACAACTATATTAAAAATTCTGAAATTAAATCTAGAAAATTAGAGGTTTAAACACTCAGCTTATAAGCGCACCTTGGTAAAAATCACTAAAAACAAGTGATAAGTATAGTATACCCTGCTCGGGAATAGAGCAACCAAATAAACTAATATAAAACCAAAACCAATGACACTATATTACAAGACTCACACGTGGAGTAGTCAACCACAAATATCCGAAGACCAAATAGAATTTTGGAAACATATAGCTGATAAAACAAATTGGCGAATAGTACAACTACCAAATGGATATTACCAAACCGAATATAAAGATCAAGAAGATAAATGGCAAGATGTAACTCGTAGAGAAACTCTTGAAAGTGCTGAAGCTGCTATTGATGGTAGCATAGACCATTACACTAAAAAGCTTGACTTTGTAAAAGGACCCAAGGTAGTAAAAACCTTTGAATAATTATATATTACAATTAAATTAAATCTAATAAAATCATGACCGACAAAATTGTCAAGAACCTTAACTTTGGCCAAGAGGCTAAGGATAATGTATTTAAAGGAATAGAAAAACTCACAAAGGCTGTTAGCTCTACATTAGGTGCTAGTGGCCAATGTGTAATACTAGAAGACGATCAAGGTAAACCTTTGATCACTAAAGACGGTGTAACTGTAGCAAATGCTATAACACTGTTAGACCCAGTAGAAAATATGGGTGCAACGCTTTTAAAAGAAGCAGCTAGAAAAACCGTGCAAGAAGCTGGCGATGGAACAACAACGGCTACGGTACTAGCGCACTCTATTTTAACAGAAGCTTATAGCAGATTAAAAGAAGATAGTCCACGTAATATTAAAAACGGTATAACTAATGCTGTTGATAAAGTGGTAAAGTATTTAGAGAAAAAAGCTATAGACGTTAAGGGTAATATGCTAGACGATGTTGCTAGTATTAGTTGTAACAATGACGAAGAACTAGGTAAGATTATAGGTGAAGCTTTTAAAGCTGCCGGTGAAAACGGCGTAGTTATAATGGAACCAACTACTGAAGATAAAACTGAATTTGAATTAGTAGATGGTGTTCAGTATGAAAAAGGTTTAACTAACTCTCACTTTGTTACTAGTAAAGAAAAAAGAGTTGCAGAGCTAGACAACCCGCTAGTATTACTAATCGAGTCACCAATTGAGTCTGTTCGTAAAATTCAATCTGTACTTGAGTATGTAATTAAGAATAAAAAACCTTTACTTATTATTGGTGACCTAGAAACAGAAGTGTTAGCTACACTAGCTATGAATAAAGTTAAAGGTAATATAAAGGTTAATGTAGTAAATGCTCCAACATACGGTATCAATAAGAAAGATACAATGGCTGATCTAGCTATACTAACTGGAGCTACTGTTATTAATGAAGATCTTGGTGATGACTTAGATGTTATTAATCCAGACTTTCTAGGTACTTGTTTTAAAAGTACAACAACAGACTCAGAAACTATATTGCAAGTAGATACATCTACTGATGAAATAAAAGAATTAATTAGTTCAGTAAAAGATTTAATAAATAAAGCTAAAGCACCAGGTGAGGTTATACGACTTGAAAAACGATTAGCTAGGTTATCAGCTAAAGTTGCAGTTGTAAAAGTAGGTGCTAACTCTGAAATAGAATTAAAAGAAAAATCAGATAGAGTAGAAGATGCTATCTGTGCTACTAAAGCCGCCGTGAAAGAAGGTATAGTATCAGGAGGTGGTATAGCTCTACGTGATGCTTCGAATAAGATCAAAGCTACAAACGTTGGAGAGAGTATACTTCTTGAAGCTATTAAAGCTCCTTTTAAAACTATATTAAGTAATGCTGGACTGGAAGAGGTTGGTACGCCCAAAGAAGGTAGAGGTGTTAATGTGGTTACAGGTAAAACCGTTCATATGGTTAACAAAGGTATTATTGATCCTTTGCTTGTAACTAAAAGCGCACTCAAACACGCGGCTTCAGTGGCTACTACTATATTATCTACAGATTGTGTAATCAATAATTTAAGAGTTGGAGATGAAAGCAATAGGTAGAAATATAGTTATTGAAAAGAAAAAAGACGATACCATTAAAAAAACAGATGGTGGTCTTATGCTTACAGGTAAACAAAGAGTTGACATTAGATATAAAGAAGCTAAGGTCTTACATTGTGGAGATCAAGTTAAAGGTATCAAAGAAGGTCAAAATATATTTTACGACAAGAATGCTGGTCATAGATTAGAAGTAGACAAAGATGTTTACTATGTTATTAAAGATGTTGATGTTGTAGTTATCTTATGAGAATAGAAGCTAGTGACATTAAAGATCTAAACCTACTAAAGCATTATCGCATTATACGCAAATGGGCTTGTAAAAACAACAATTTAAACGATGCAGATCTAGAGCTATTAATTTATCTAGACTGCATTGGGTTGTTTAGTAAAAGAGACTTTGAAATGGGTAGCTACTCTTACAGCTGGGACAATAGACGTTGGAATAGGTTACTAAAAGAAGAGTGGATAGTTGTTTTTAAAACTAGAGAACAAGAAGGTAGATACAATGTCTATCAAGTATCTTTTAAATGCAAGCAACTAATACAGCGAGTTTATAGAATAATGCTAGGTGAAGAAGACATACCTACTAGCAAACGTAGAAATAAAATAATGAAAGGTGGAAGTTATATTGACAAAGTATTAATAACATCTATCAAAAATGTTAACAAAGATAAAGAAAGATAACTATGGCTAAAAACAGAAAAGATTCAATGGCATATATGGTAGATCCAAGTATGGCTGCTATTGGTATGCCAATGCAACCTCAGCAAGGTTTAACTTATCAACCACCACCACAAGCGAATCAAATGGGTACGGCTCAACCAGTGTTTAATCAACAAACTCAAGGCATGGCTGCTGGTGCTTTTGGTACTCCAGCTATGATGCAAAAGTCTGTTGGCGTTGCTTACATGACAGAATCTCAAGAAGAAGCATTTGGACCAGGTGGTCACTCTGAAAACCCGGGTCTATATAAACAATTAAAATAAATAATCATGGATCACAAAATAAGTAAGTTATTGGGTAAGCCAACACTTGAAGGACAAGTAGGTGAATCTCACGTTTGGGATGGGCCACTAGACACTAGCGGTTTTCCAATGGGTAAAGGTAGTAGCTCTGGTATTACAGGTATGCAAGTCAAAAAATATCCTTGCGACTATACAGCTGGACCTATAACTAAAAAAGCTCAAGGTAGAGTTTAATGGCTGTAGATAAAAAGACGCTTAAGTGTAATAAGCCTAGGAAAACCCCTAGTCATAACACTAAGTCTCACGTTGTTAAAGCTTGCGAAAACGGCAAAGAAAAGATTATACGTTTTGGTCAACAAGGTGTTACCACTGCTGGTAAAAAAACAGATGCAAAATCAAAAGCGCGTAGAGCTAGCTTTAAAGCTCGCCATGCAAAGAATATTAAAAAAGGTAAAATGTCTGCTGCATACTGGGCTGACAAAGTAAAATGGTAATTATGGGAAAAGGACACTATGGCCAATACACCGGCAACGCGAGACATTCACAAACTCCAGTTACTAAAAGTAACTATGGCTCAGCTGTAAGAGATGACGCTGCACATATTGATTATTTAAAGCGTGATGTTAATTACGATGCTAAACATGGTGGTAGCGACAAGCAAATGACTGATGATGAAAAGCATATATCTAAACTAGCCGGTGATATGAAGCATGATAAAAAAGATCATGGTTCACCCGCTAAAGCACATTGCTACAAATAATATGTCTTTTAAACTAACACCACCGTTCTCAATAGATAATACTCCTGTGTATCATGTTGACATGGAAGATGGAGTGTTAGGTAAAGCTAACAACAACGGTACTATCATTATAAATAAAAATGTTTCACCAGCTAAATTGCAAGAGGTTGTTGATCACGAGATGGTCCACATAGATCAAATGAAGCGAGGTGATTTAGATTATGATGATAAAAACGTTTACTGGAAAGGTAAAGTAATACCACGATCTAGTATTAAAGAAGGTGCTAAAAATTTACCTTGGGAAAAAGAAGCTTATAGCAAATCAAAATGAAGCCATCTAAGAAAGGATATTTAAGAAATAGCCCTGATGTTAACAAGTCAACTAATAAGATACTAGGTGGCAAGATAACAATGAAAGGAGTTGACTTTAAGGT
>Ga0098051_1000693_pt1 | contig 12980 bp, 12 predicted proteins | sample 14BtaG_FD_77069 | JGI IMG/M metagenome (GOLD analysis project Ga0098051, IMG submission 77069) | Marine viral communities from the Subarctic Pacific Ocean - 14B_ETSP_OMZ_AT15311_CsCl metaG | ecosystem: Environmental > Aquatic > Marine > Oceanic | place: Pacific Ocean | collected 2015-01-18 | reverse complement strand
GATATTCCATACAGTGTCCACTATTTTCATAATAATTGGGATAACCGTATCCCTGATAAAAGGAATAACAGTCTCAGTAACAAATTCAATCAGAGCCATGATGATAGGCTTGGCAATTTCCCATGCGACCATAATATAGGTTTTAACAATTTCAAATACCTTTTTGAATGTTTCAAACAATCGCATGACGATAGGCATGACCACATTATGCACAACATGCACAACAAAAGGAATTAGTGTTTCTGTTATGAATGGTATGATGTGGTCTTTGAAGAATCCATAGACAGCAAAGAATGCCGACTGAATTGCTGGTATCACCGTGTTCTGAACAAACGGCATAATTGTACCAGAGACAAAATCTGACACGGCATGAAACACACCAACAAAGAAATCAATAGTGGATCGAATCGGTCCTTCAATTGTGTCTTTGACCTGATCTTTTTTCAGAAACCCGAATGTGAAAAACTCCACAAACGCTCCGATGCCCGCCGAAATAATTGCTGCCGGATCGCCGCCTGCTATAAACTCTTCGATTGCTGCACCGATTACTTTGAACCCCGTGATGACAATACCCAGTGGAACAAAGACTTTTCCTAGAACAGATAGCATTGGTGCTAGTCGCCCAAACAACGCAGTAAGACCTGTCAATTTCCCAAACTTCCCAACAATATTTGCAATCGCTCCACCTTTACCAAATACCTTGGCGAGCATACCACCTTTACCAAATACCTTGGCGAGCATACCACCTTTACCAAAGACTTTACCAAGAACAGTATTCTTACCAAACAGCTTAGCAATAAATCCACCTTTACCAAATACCTTGGCGAGCATACCACCTTTACCAAAGACTTTACCGATGAATCCAATACCGCTCTTCAGAAATGAAAGTGGTTTTAGTATTACAGACAAAAGTTTACCAAAGATCATAGCACCAACAGACATCAACGACTTAAAGAATCCCTTTTTCTCGTCCTTTTTGTCTTTGTTGCCTTTTTTCAATTCATCGTGGATGTCATCTACCTTGTCAGACAGACCTTCTTTGAATTGCTGATCTTCTCGCTCGTTTTCTTCGTCTGCGATACCATTACCTTCACGACTGTCTAGAAGTTGATCTATTAGAATGTCATTGGCAACGGAACCATTCACCATGATGTCTTCCATCAGTGCCGATGTGTTTGTTAGCGACATCATCATAACCTGTGTCATTTCATTCAGGCTAGTGGAGATGTCTGCCATGTACACGCCGATATTTTCACCTAGAGCATCTACTGTCTCTACGTGCTTATCTTCGGCATTCTTTAGCTGCTCAAGTACTTTTGTGATTTTGGTCTGTTGGCTCATTTAGCTTACCTACGTGCTTTGTTTTTCATTTCTTGCATCTGCTTCTTTTCTTCTTCTACGAATTTTTTCACAAATGCCAAATACACTTCACGTTCAAATGGCAACATATTATCAATTTCACTTATCGAAAATTCATGCATCTTCGACAGATAGAAGTTGGTTTCATAATGATTGTATAGGGTATCATGCGACACCCCCATTAGAAAAAATCTTTGATCCCCTTCAGGACAATCTTGTGAACCTTGCCACATTCCGGACATTCAACTTCTGTCTTATACTGGATCGATGGCATTGACTCAAAAAATTCTGTCTGGATTTTTTGTCTCATACCCGATGTAAGCGATTCAATAAATTCTAGCAGTTCGGCGTGGGATGTCTCTGATGCCGGGTATGTCTTTTCTGCGTCATACACCATTTCAATACACTCGACCATCGTTTCAAACATCATCTCCGCTTCGCTCAGATTCTTCTTTGCTAGCTTGGTCATCATGTTTAGGGTTGGGTATTTCATGACTACCCCAACGCCGTTGTCTGTTAGTGTAATCTTGTTGTTGTGGTTTTCATTGAAAGTCGGTTCAAGTGAAGCAAAGTCGATGGCAATCTTGATCTCTCTACCACACCTACGCTCTTTACCAGTCTCTTCGTCCGTGACCATATTATCACATGTAAATGATGGTGTGATTGTTTCGCCTGACGATACCGCTCTCAGCTTGAGGAAGACGTACTCAAAGTCAAAACTTGTCAGTTTGCCTGCGTCATCAATTCCATCAACACAATCTTCGATGAGCTTCTTTAGAGCATTCATCATGTCAGATTCTTTACCAGATTCCTTAGCCATCAACAGCAGCTTTTCTTCTTTGGTAAGATACGGTCTGTATGATACCTCTTTCTTGGTTGAAGGGATCACTAGGGAATGGGTTGGTACTGCAATTGTTGGTAGCTTCATTGTGTTTCCATTGTAAGGGTAGAATAATTCAATCAGTTATTTTGGTTTATTTATCACACTGTTACGTATCGTGTGTATCTAAAAGTCACCTGTAGCCGGTGGTATTCATTCTGGTTCTGTGATAGCCCAAGGTCTGTTACGGTAGTTGGGTATGCGTCGTATAGGTCTACGCCGTAGGTCTTAGAATTTTTTTCGTCTAGTTGGTTGATTGTGATGTCGGATACATAAGAGTTGAAGAATCTGTACGCATGACTATCTGATGGCGAAATGAAAGCAAGCCAGTCATCGAAGATTTTTTTCTCGGTCATCTCTCGACTACACCTGAATGTCATCGCAATTTCATTGTAGAGTTTATCGTATGGGATGTATTGGACCGGTCCATGCATTGCTCTTGGTGCTGTTGAGTAGCCCCGCCCCGGTAGTGCTGCCTCTTCACACGCTAGGGTAAGAACAGACCCGTCGCCAACCGGCGGGTTTATGTTTACTTCGTATCGGTTTGTGCGAGCAACACCACGATTCTTAACATCAGAAATAAATCTTTCAATGCTCATCTAAAGCTCCTTTGCGAATCTCTCCACACCTTTTCGTTCGACGCACCCACAAACTTCTGTACAGGGAGAAAAACAGCAATCTCCCAATCTTGCGATGGAACCCATAGAAATCTCGACTGGATTTGTGATGTAAGATATCTTTTCAGACAGGGTTGAAACGCTTTGAATCTAGCTGATCTGGCGAGTATCTTGTATGTCATCCGAATACGTGTTGTCTCGTCAAACTTATCGTTTGTTGCGATGTCTGTCAGTCTATTGAGCAGAATCGCTCGCCACTTGTACGGCAGATAGTGAAAGTTCAACCCAAGAAATCCATCGGGCAGGGGTTTCACTATAAATACCAACGGATGCCTGTCGTAGTATGGCAGCGTATCTTTTGTCTTCGGGTCGTATTGGAACATGACCATGTGACCGATGATGCTTCTGGTTTTGGGAATGCGATTGATAACATTATCATTATCGGCATCCCGAATAATCCTACGTGGAGTAAGATTTCTCAGCGATCTCGCTTTGCGTTTATAGTATGCTTGTGCTTCTCGCGTCCGGGGTGCATAGTCCATCCGTCTAGCACCAGCCGCAAGATCATCAAAGATAGTGGTGTTATTTGCCATACTAGTATTTATACAAAAATATCTAAATAATTTTTGCGAGATTCGATAAATAGGAGTAGTAACGTGGCATGGAAAGGCAAATACAATCCGTCAAATCCGGACAAATACCAAGGCGATCCGACCAAGATCGTCTATCGCTCGTCGTGGGAACGTGATGTGTTCTATCACCTAGACCACAATCCAAACGTGCTGAAATGGTCGAGTGAGGAAATCATCATTCCATATCTACACCCGCTCGATAGCCGGGTCCACCGATACTTCCCTGATATTTATGCGAAGATGCGAACGAAGGATGGTTCGATCATTCAGACCATCATCGAAGTCAAGCCCCAAAAAGAAACAGTCGAGCCGAAAAAGCCCAAGCGACCTAGCAAAAGATATGCTAACCAGATGGCTAAATACTTAGTAAATGAGGCTAAATGGAATGCCGCACAAGAGTATTGTATATCGAATGGCTATGAGTTTCGTGTAATGACGGAGTATGACATATACGGACCAAGTGGCAAGAAGTATACCCACAAAAAAAGCAAAAAGAAGAAAGCATAGATGGCAACATACTCATTCCCAAAAGACGTTGAATCGTTTCCAAACTTTCTGGAAATACAGATTTTAGAATCACCAGACGATACCACTGGTGATAAAATTCATCTGTATATGCCTGCTCAACCAAAAGAAACGCTGAGCGCACAGTATGATACTCTAGACAGCAGGCTTGCTCGTAGTGTGAACAAGAACAGGAAAGAAATCCAAGCAGGGCTTGAGCAATTGTCTAAGGGGAATGCGGAAGGCATTAAATCCCTTGCCGAGAATGGCATTGATGCTGTGTCTAATGTGGCAACAGATATTGTCGCGGACAATGAGGTTGTTAGAGCAATCAGTGCAAGCACAGTAAAGCTAGGCGGCGACCCGGCATTAACCTATGCGTTCAAGACAATGGATCACAGATCGTTCTCGTTTTCGTTTAACATGATTGCAACCGATAGCAGCGAAGCACAAGCAATCAAAGATATTGTGAAAGCACTAAAACTAGCAGCAGCACCCGATTACATTGGTGGTAAAGAGCAGGGTCTTATCCGGTATCCAGATACGATCAAGGTAAAATACAAAGACGAAACACACCTACACAAGTTTAGAAAATCTGTTATCAAAACAGTGGATGTTACCTATAACACATTAGCAGCAGATAAATTCACTACGTTCAAAGGCGGCGCACCTTTGGGCGTTCAGCTTGACCTAACCTTTGAAGAATTGGCAATCGTTACCAAGAAATTTATTAGAGAAGGCGACTAATGGCATACTTCAGCGAATTTCCAACAATCGAATATGACATTGATAAAGATGGTAAAACAGTCATCCTTACGAACATTCTTCGTGGTGTTCAGTTCAATAGTGTGCTGAAAGAAAATATTCTACTGCATGATAGATATGCATTTGAAGACCGCGACCGCCCCGAACACATTGCGTATAAAACATACAAAGACTCTGAGCTACACTGGTTGATCTTGTCGCTCAACGGTGCAATCGATCCTAACTATGACGTTCCTGTATCAGAGACAGGATTGTTTGCATACACCAACGAGAAGTATCCCGGTCAGACCTATTTCGTGGGCGATGCTGTAGGGGCAAGTCCATTTGGTAATATCAGTGGGTCTTTCACAAACGGCGAATATGTGTATGCTCCGTGGACATCATGGGGCGGTACAATCGGCGGTGCGTCTTTTGACACAAACTCACCACGTGTGAAGCTCGTTGATGGATCGTCTACTGATGATGTTTATAATGGCGGGGTTCTCTTTGTGCATGATGGTGCGAATGAACAATACAGAATAATCACAGACTATGATGGGTCTACTAAATGGGCAACACTGGATAGCCCGCTTACACCAAAACCGGATACTGATTTGCAGTGTGGTGATGATTGGGCAGTGCTACCAAGCGGCAAAGTCAATCGATGGGATGCTACGTATTCACGACTAGAAGTAACTGGTGTGTATGGAACAATCTCTGAAGACGATCTGCTGACCGGCGTGACATCAGGCACAGTTGGATATGTTCGTCGCAAAGTATCATTCTCCCGTGATGCTGTTCACCACTTTGAAAATGTTGACACTGGCAAGTGGTATGATCCCTATGACTCAGACACACAATACCTTGCTGGTTATGCTGTTCCGTCTGGTAGCCCAAACTCAACAATCGAAGCGACTGTTATCACAAACCAACAATACGAAAAAGACCTGAATGATGGTAAGAGATTTATTTCTCTACTACAAACTGATGCAATCGGTCAGGCACGTGCTGACTTTGAGCGAATCATGGACGAGGAATAAATGGCATTATCGCAAGTCAAACAAGTCAAGCTAAAGAAGTTGGTTCTAGAATCAGCTAACGGCAAGAAGAAGATCGACATCCGCGAAATCATGAGAGAGATGGTTTTGTATGAAGATTTATTCTCGCCATCGTTGACTGCTGAAATCATGGTTGTCACATCGGTTCCGATTGACGATGCTTTGCCGTTTACAGGACAGGACTTTATCACAATCCAGTTCCAGTCACCAGACAAAGGAAACGTCGAAGCTAAGCTGTCGCTATACAAAGTATCTGATAGAGTTCAAGGTGCTAAGCGTAGACAATTTGTGTATTTTCTCAAGTGTGCATCGCCTGAGTTTTGCCACAACGAAAAGGTTCGCATCTCTAAGTTCTACGATGACAAGCAGACCGAGATTGTCAAGAAGCTATACGATGCATGGGTAAAAGACTTTTCGAATAAGAAAAAGCTAGTGATCCACGGAGAAAGTAAAGACAAGGATCGCATACTTGTTCCAAACTGGTCACCGCTACACGCAATCAACTTTGTTACGAACAGATGTGCTAAAAACGATGAACCCAACTCACTACCAAACTTCATCTTTTATGAAGCATTGAAACCCGGCGGAAACGGTTCGGAGTTTCACTATGTGTCGTTTGGTGATCTTGTAAAGAACAAACAACCAGTCAAAGAATATGTTCATGTTGAAGAAAAGTCGCTCAATGGGTCTGAAAATGATGATGTCGCTTCTCGTAATGTGAGAAGTTTTCAGGTCAAAAGCACTGCTGACTATCTTGCGGAAGTATCCAGTGGTTCTCTTGCCGGTAAGACCATCATTGTAGACATCACCAAGAAGAGATATGACATCCACGAATACAATTACTTTGATGAGTTTAAGGCTGCACGCGGCAAGATCGAAAAAAACCCTAACTTGGCAGAACCTACTGACAAGGAAAAAGTAGTACCTAGCGATTCGTATATATCAGTTCTGCCTAAGAGAAGAGGCTTGTTTACAGACAAGGAACCGGGCGAGGCAGTAGACGAAGACAAAGAAAATTCGTCAAGAGTAGAGCAGACCGCATGGCGACGAAACATGTTTATGTCTCGCATCGAAAACACAAAATGTATTCTTGAGACTTCGGGCGATAGTAATTTGCGTGTCGGTGATATGGTTACATGGGACATCCCATCGAACCAACCGGTTCTTACTCAACAGAAAAAGAACCCATACATTAAGGGCAAATGGCTCGTTGTGTCTGTTGCACACAAAATAAATAAAGACAACGGGTATACACAGACAGTAGAGATTGTCAAAGACTCTGTTGTTCGGACATACCCGAAACTTTCGTTCTTTGAAGTTGTTAGTTCAGTGGCATCATTTATATCTGCTGCTACTTCTATTCTTGGTGGTGGATTGCTCAAGGTCAGCACAATAAATATAGAAGAGATATTCAATCGAAATAGGTAAATTATGGATAAGCTAGGATTCAATCTACAATCATTTGTTGGTGTTGTCGAAGACCGAATGGACCCCGAAATGTTGGGGCGTGTTCGTGTGCGATGTCTTGGATACCACACCGAAATCCTATGTAATGATGATGACTCGTCTGCTTCTGGCGATGGCGGTTCTGGTCAGCAGAAATGTATTGATACATCTCAGCTACCGTGGGCAGTACCTATTCAGCCTACAACGTCGGCAGCAATGAATGGTATTGGTACATCACCATCAGGATTGGTTGAAGGTACATGGGTGTTTGGTGTATTCATTGATGGTCAGTCAGCACAGCAACCTATTATTCTAGGTGCGTTTGCTGGTACACCTGAATGCGTCAACCCCGGCGGCGATCCTGAGATTGCCCGCGATGAATGTGATGAATTGTCTGTACAGACAGAGGGATTCTACGACCCACGGGAGGATGAAGACTTAGAAGATGCGCCGCGACCGCCGAAGAAAATCAACTACAAGAAAGCGGCAAGCGAAAGCGAGAACCCCGACAAGGCGGGGTGCGGATTATCGTTTAAGGGATACAAGGATCAGTCGCACAACCCGGCACAAAAAGAATCAAAAGACACCTGTTTGTCGCAAGGTGTTGGTGAAGTTGGTGTTGATCTAGAAGAAAACGATGCGGCAGAACACTATCCCATCGAAGGTAAGAACGACTACGAAACTCGTAAGGAATCGTTCAAGCTAGAACCAGACACAAACCGGCTTGCTCGCAACAAAGTAGAAGACAGAGAAAGCGAAGAAGAAGACCTACAAGACAAGACTCTTCTCAAATGGAAGAGAGACAACATAGACAAAGACGTTCCGACCGCAGAGATGCCGAACATCACTGGCGATGTTCCTAAGAAGTGTGCGTTCTATGTTGGTCCCAATGAGAGTGGTTACCGTATACCAGACAGTGAACCACCGGTCAAATCACTAGGAACAAAGTGGGAAGAACCCGAAACTCCATATGACGCAAAGTATCCATACAACAAGGTAAAGGAAACAGAATCGGGGCATGTTGAGGAATGGGATGATACGCCGGGAGCAGAGCGTTACCACCGGTTCCACAGAGCGGGCAGCTTTGTAGAAATCCATCCAGACGGAACACGTGTAGAAAAAATTGTTGGTGAGCGATACACCATCATTCTGCAAAACGATAAGATTCACATCGAGGCAAATGCCGACATCACAATCGACAAGGCAGCTAAGATTTATGTGAATGCGGACAACCAAGAAGGCAACCACTTGGATATTCAGGTTGGTGACAATTCAGACCTGAACCTAAATGTTGGACGCAACATCAACCTATACTCCAAGGATTCACTGAACATCAAGACAGACAAAGACCTGTCGTTTAATGTTGGTGGTGATGTGTTGTGGAGAGTTGCTGGTTGTGTTGATAAGAACATCGGCGGCAACATTGATCTTACCGTTGGTGGTAACTACGACCAAGCAGTGCTTGGCGATGTCACGAAGAGTGTGTTTGGTTCAACTGGCGTGATTGAAGAGATTCAATATGGCAACTATACACAGCGTATCTATGGTACTAGCTATGTAATTAGTGGTGGATTGATGACCGAGATTGGTTTGGGTGACATCACAATGAACCCGCTAAGTCGCCCCGGTGCAGTCGAATTTGTTATTCCAGAATCGCCAGTTTGTGAATGCGATCCGTGTATCATTAAATAACAGAGAAAAGACATGGCAATACAACTAACCCCCCGAGCTTCACTTGACAGGTTCAAAGACTTTGATATTAACTTCACCGCACATCCTATCACCGGCGATGTTGCAATGCTAACAGGTGAAGATGCTATCAAGCGATCTGTTAAGAATCTTGTGCTGCTCAACTTCTATGAAGTCCCGTTCAATCCAAACATAGGTAGTGGGGTATCGCGTCTATTGTTTGAGCCGTATACACCTGTCACAGAATCAAACATCGAGGATGCTATCCTTGACGTTCTTGATAAATTTGAACCGCGAATCAAGTTGTTGGATGTGACTGCCAAGGGCGACCCTGATAGAAACAACATCGACATCACATTAGAATTTAGAATCGTAAACAACCCCGCACCAGTAACAGTAGAATTCGTTTTAGAACGGAATAACTAATGCCAAAGCTAACAAACGTATCACTCACCGGTCTAGACTTTGATGACCTAAAGACATCACTAACGACCTACCTACAATCGCAGTCAGAGTTTGAAGACTATGATTTTGAGGGTAGTTCATTGTCTATCCTTCTGAACATTCTCGCATACAACACACACTATCAGGCATACTACCTGAACATGGTGGCAAACGAAATGTTCTTGGAATCAGCACAGACCCGATCATCTGTTGTTGCCGCAGCAAAAGCATTGGGCTACACCCCACAGTCTGCGCGTGCTGCATCTGCTGAATTGAATCTAACACTTGTACGAAACAGTCAAGCAACCGCTACTGTCATTGATAAGTACACGCCATTCAACTTTACACAGGGCGGCACAACATACACTTTCCTCACTGTTGATGACACTCAAATCGATACTTCGACCGACACTGCTACAGTGGTTGTGAAAGAGGGTGCATACTCTACATTCTCTTATGTGTTTGATGACACAAACCAAGACCAACGCCTACTGATCCCTGATGAAGACGTTGACACATCCACCATTAGCATCTCCGTGTTTGACTCACCAGATTCAACCACAAGCACAGAGTATACACTAGCGTCTGATGTTTCATCGCTAACAGCGACATCAAAGGTATACTTCATCTCAGAGAACCCAAACGGCAAGTTCGAAATTTATTTTGGTGATGACACAATCGGTCAGAAACCAACCAACGGCAACTTGATCAAGATCGAGTATCTTGTTACTTCAGGTGTTGCTGCTAACGGAGCAGGCAGCAAAGAAACAACAAGCTCATTGTTCACATTCTCCGGTAGTCTGACCGGGTACTCGTCCGTGACCGCTCGTGTTTCTGATGCGGCATCTGGTGGTGCAGACAAACAGAGCATTGACCAGATTCGTTTCCTTGCTCCGCTATTCTACGAATCGCAGAACAGAGCAGTGACCGTTCGTGACTATGAAGCAATCGTCAAGCAGCAATACCCATCAACAGAATCGCTATTCATCTATGGCGGTGAAGACGCTACACCAGTAGAGTATGGTAAGGTGTTTATTGCTATCAAGCCGATTGAGGGTACTACTGTTTCCGCTCGCGTGCGTAACAGTATCAAAGAGCTTATCAAGGAAAAAAATCTTGTGACGGTAACGCCTGAAGTGGTTGATGCAGACACCGTTTTCTGTACAGTAGATACCAAGGTATTCTATGACCCACGACTAACATCAAAGTCAAGTGGTACAATCCTATCAGAAATTGTTTCTACTATCACCGATTTTGGAGACAACACACTAGAGAAGTTCAATCGCTCACTTCGACACTCTAAGTTTGTTGCCATGATCGATGGGGTTGATACTTCTATCTCAAACAACGTAACAGAGGTAGGTGCATACAAGAAGGTGTATCCACAACTCAACATCGATGCCAGCTACAACATCAAGTTCAACAACGCACTGCTACACCCTAATGATGGGTACTCAGAAGTAGTCGTGTCATCTGATGGTTTCGCTCACTTTGATACCATCAGTCAAAGCGTTGTAACAGCATACTTAGACGATGACGGTTCTGGTAACATTCGCATGTATCGTTTGATCAATGGTGAAAAGTCTTACATCAACATCAACACAGGCACAGTTGATTACACCACCGGTCAAATCATTCTGAACAACTTCAAGCCAACAAGCATTTTGTCGGGCGAAGACTACATCAAGGTTACCGTAGACATCGACTCCGATGATGTTGCATCATCACAGAACACAATCCTACAGATTCTACCGCAAGACATCTCAGTAGAGGTTGTGTCAGAAAACAACAGTGCTAACACTCAAATCGCAGGTTACTAATGCCTAGAGAACAGTTCAACAGAAAAATCTCGCCACTGATTGAAGACAGACTACCCGACTTTGTTCGTGGTGAGTTTACTACATTCCAGTCATTTGTAGAAGCATACTACAAGTGGATGGAACAGGAAGGTATGCCCGTTGAGAGAACCGGTACACTGCTATCTCAGCGTGATGTTGATGAATCGGACGCCGAGTTTCTTGACTACATTCAGAATGAGTATCTTCAGTCGTTTCCGTCTAACATGGAAGCAGACAAGCGACTGGTCATCAAGAACATCAAGACCTACCAAAAAGAAAAGGGTACACCGCAGGCATTCAAGTTTCTCTTCCGTATCTTGTATGGTATTGATACACTCAACGTAGAAATGCCGTGGCAAAAAGTAATTCAACTATCAGCAGGCGACTGGCAACTAGACAAGACAATCAAGCTCAGCTTTGATGGTTTCCCGATTGAAGAATGGCAAAAGGGAATTGGTCAGATTGTAAAACAACGCAACACAAACGCGACTGCTATCCTTGATGCCGTGAAGGTTCGCTACTATGCGGGTACACAGTTTGTTGAAGTATACCTACACGAAATAAATCCTGACCATCCGTTTGTCAGTAGTGAACGTGTGTATGTTGAGTTTGTTGAGGATGGTATCACCAAGAATGTTTCCGGTAAACCACTATTCAATGCCGTTGATTCTGTTACAGTTGTAAGTGGTGGTAGTGGTTATCAGGTAGGTGAGCAGCTTGTATTTACGCCAGAATGTGCTGGTGTTGGTGCTAAAGCATTTGTAGAAGAGGTTGATGCTGACGGCGCGATCAAGACACTAAAACTATTTGAGACTGGATACAACTATCAAACAGCACCTACCGTGACGGTCACATCTTCCGGTGGGTCTGGTGCTAACATCACTGCTACCGTTGGTGTGATCGGTACATATCCCGGCTACTATTTGAACGATACTGGTGGGTTCCTAAGTAGTAGTGAAAGTGTTGTCCAAGATTCGTATTATTGGCAGAAGTTTTCATATGTTCTAGAAACAAACTCAACGGATAACATTTCGTTCAAAGACTATGAAGCAGCAGTTCGGGGCGCAGGACACCCGGCTGGTATGAAAATGTTCGGTCGTGTGTTGATTGACGAAACAAACGATGCGTCACAAGAATCCGACACTATTACAACTGCTGTAACAAGCACAACCATTGCAGGTATTTCTTCATCATCTTCAAGCTAAATTATGCCTAGACCAGACGGAACCCCCGGCGTAGCCAGAATTGGCGACTTTGTAACGGCTGATTGCCCTTTCGGTGAGCAGACGGATACTATCATTGAGGGGTCAGGAAATGTGTTCTGCAACTCTATCGGTGTCGTGCGTAAAGGCGATGACACCGATAACGACTCTGAAATTTCAGAGGGATCAACCTGTGTGTTCTCTAATAGTATCGAGTTAGCACGTAATTTTGATCGTGCTACCGAAACTACCCCTGATCAAGGATTGATTTGGGGCGGCGGTCTAACCATTTTCGGCTTGGCAGCGATGTCTGTTCTTGAAATGGCATCGTTGAGCATTGAAGGATGCTACGCCTATATTGGATGGATTGATCCAATCGTTTCCGAAAACACGTTTGCTGGTTGTGAAGTGAACGGACCACCAGAATGTTTCGACTACTGTGATTCTAGTTCATCGAGTAGTTCAAGTTCTAGCAGTTCATCTAGTTCATCGAGTAGTTCAAGTTCTAGCAGTTCATCTAGTTCATCGAGTAGTTCAAGTTCTAGCAGTTCATCTAGTTCATCGAGT
>Ga0098051_1000673_pt1 | contig 13254 bp, 10 predicted proteins | sample 14BtaG_FD_77069 | JGI IMG/M metagenome (GOLD analysis project Ga0098051, IMG submission 77069) | Marine viral communities from the Subarctic Pacific Ocean - 14B_ETSP_OMZ_AT15311_CsCl metaG | ecosystem: Environmental > Aquatic > Marine > Oceanic | place: Pacific Ocean | collected 2015-01-18 | reverse complement strand
TTTGCGATAGGCACAACGCGCCAAAGTTTTTTCTTGGTGCTTGTACGGCACCGTTTGATACTCGTAGTTTTTCATTCTTATATTATCCTTTATATTATATAACAATTCTTTATATTGTTTTTTATGGTTGACAATAAAAGTATATATAGTCTATACTGCTCTTGCAACTTGAAAAAGATAAAGCGTTGCACAAAGAAAAAACAGAACAAAAGGATAACAATGAGCGAAGAACAACCATCACTATTCATCATCTACGTGACCGTAGGCGACACACATTCACACACACCACACACAACCGCGATAGGCATGTTTGAAACAGAACAGCAGGCCGAGACTTTCATAGACAACCGATTTGAAGGCGACCCTTGTATATGCGAAGTGGTGCCTTTAAACATCATCCACACAAACTAGGAGGTAGACATGAGCAAACCAATATTTGGACCAATAACTAACCCTTCAGAAACTAGAACCTTCACTACCGGTAGTGGTATCGAAATAAAAACTAACGGAAAGGTTGTTTGGATAAAAGTCGGTGATATGACAATCTACGTAGAAGCAAACTGTCCAACAAAAGACGACAGGGTAGAAGAATTTATAAGCATACACGGACCCGACACTGAAAAAACCAGTCTTTTAATGTACGGCGACGAAGTTGTTTCTATCAACGACAGAACGTACAACGATTTTTACGGTAAAGTTCTTACACAACAAGAAGAAGAGTGGCTCGAAACACATGGAGCAATTCACCCCAGGGAAATTGCGGGCTACGATGATTTGGAGAACATCAATGAACAATGAAACACAACAAAGACGAGAAGCTCATAGCAACCTTTGGAACAGCATCGAAGAAGCAGTCAACGATGCCGTGAATATTTTGGGCGCAGCACACGTAACATCCGCGGGAATCCAGTATTTCACAATGATCGCAAAAGAAATGGCCCCCGATAAAGAAGAGGCACTAGAGCTCATTAACCTCACCGTTAATGACACAATGGAAAGCGACGCTAGGGCGGAGGTTATAGAATATGACTACCACTAAAAAACAAGACAACCTCGTTGATTTATTTGAACAGTCTGTTGAAAAGAAGGTCACGCAGATCAGTGACGAAGGTTTAAAGTCTTTGTCACAAGACATGAACACAATGCTTGAGATCGGAGGCCAAATTGGTAATGCCGAAGAAGCGTTGAAGCGATTAAAGGAACAGTACCGACAGTACAGCGAGGAAAAGATACCTCAAAGAATGCAGGAATATGGAATCAGCGACCTTCGCATGGACGACGGCTCTCGTATTTCTGTTGATCCTTTCTACTCTGCAAGAATCACGGAGAAGAACCGTGCAGAAGCCCACAACTGGCTAAGAAGCAACGGCTTGGGTGATCTTATAAAAAACACAGTGAGCGTAAACTTTGCTACAGGCGAAGATGAAATCGCTCAAGATACAATGGACGCCCTGGAAAAACAGGGACTTATGCCTACGCAAAAAGAGGCTGTCCACCCATCTACTCTCAAGGCCGCTGTAAAGGGGCTTATTGAAAGTGGCGAAACCGCGTTCGACAGCGGTACACAGAAAGTATTTTCTGTTTACACAGGACAACGCACAAAAATAATAAAAGGCTAATAATATAAGGATGAAGAAAAATGGCTAATAAGAAAGCGAATGGTAGTAGCTCTACCAAAGGGACCGACCTTACCGCATTGTTTGAAAAACATGCAGGCGAAGGGCACGGACAAGTAGGCGCAGAAGATTTAATTACTCCGCGCATACAAATCATACAGGCATTGTCTCCTGTTTTACAAAAATCTAAGCCTGAGTATCATGCCGATGCCAGTGCCGGAGATTTTTTGTTTACCGGAAACAGTTCCATCATTGACGGAGAGGAAGGATTTTTATTCCAACCTTGTTGGTATGATCGAAACTATGTTGAGTGGAACCTCAGAGAAAGCGGCGGCGGCCTTGTTGCTGTTCACCCTGCTGACACAGATCTAATCTACAAAGCAGAACGGGACGCACAATACCGAGACATTGTTACACACAACGATGGCCGAAGAACTCAGTTGGTAAACACTGGAAACCACTACGGCTTTCTCCACGCAGACGACACAACGTATCGTTGCGTGATTAATCTGTCCGGTTCTCAGTTGAAACACTCGAGAGCATGGAACAACATGGTCGTGACTCAGGTAGCAAAAGGAAAGAAAGGCACATTTAATCCCCCTGCCTTTGCTCAACTGTATCGCGTGTGCACCAAAGAAGAATCCAACGATAAGGGTTCTTGGTATGGGTTCAATGTTGCGATGGAAACATTTGTTTCTGACAAGGAACAGTTTTCCAGTGGGCAGGACTTTGCAAACTTCTGTGAAGAAGGCGGCATGGCTGCACTGAGCAAACCATCAACCAACAAGAAAGCAATTGAAAACCAATCTGAAAACAAAGAAGACTGGGAGTAACTGCTAGCGCAAGGGTCTCTCTATACCTATGGTAAACCCCCAGAGAGGCCCTTGTCAGCGAAGGGGCGTAAGTGAAGGAATTAGCACTAGAGTTTATGGAAACTTTTGCCGGACTAGATAGAGCCTATGGCATCTATGAAATCCACGGCACCAAAGAGACAGCAAAAGGCACGAAGAAAGACGGCAGAGGCCGGACTTTACAAGAGCAACTGTCCCTGGTCCACTGGCAGAAGCACCTAGAAGGAGAAGCATCAATCGGGATTATTCCAATCACCGACGATGAAACCTGTCAATGGGGTTGCATAGACGTTGACGAATATCCGGTTGACACCGACCACCTACAAAAATTAATCAAAGACATGTCACTGCCCTTGGTCCCCTGTATGACTAAATCGGGCGGAGTGCATTTGTTCTTGTTCACACAAAAGCCGGTGTCCGCATACAAATTTAAAACCAAACTCGAAGAGATTGCCGCCGCCATGGGAAGAACGGGAGACGAAATATTTCCCAAGCAGTATCAATGGAGCAGGCAGGTGGAAAGACACAAGCAAACAGGAAACTGGTTGAACATGCCTTATTTTGGTGGAACAGACACCACGCGTTATGGACTGAACAAAGACGGAGGAACATTGTCTCCGGAAGAATTTATTCAAGAGGTCAAGAACAAAGCGGTCAGTGAGGCCGACCTTGACAAAATTAAACCAATAAAGAAAAGCCGAAAAACAAACCGGGAGGGTCCTACCGATACCTTTTGGGATCATGCACCGCCGTGTTTGGTACACATGAAGCTAAACGGGATACCTGAAGGCACCCGCAACGACGCTCTTTTCTCTTACGGAGTCCTTTTTAGAAAGGTCTATCCGGAAAGCGATGAATGGCGCGACAAACTTCAGGAGGTAAACAAGACGGCGTGTCACAAGCCCCTGTCACACACTGAATTGAATACCTTGATGAATAGTTTGGAGAAATCCGACTATCTCTATAAGTGTACCACACCTCCTTTGGTAAACCATTGCCAAAGCGGAACATGCGTCACCAGAAGGTACGGTATTGAGGCGTCTGAAAAACAGATGTCTCTGTCAGGTCTGAGAAAATACCTGACGGATCCTCCTCTTTGGCACTTGGACATGGAAGGCAAGACCTTGGTCCTCGAAACACGGGAACTCCACAGCTTTACCTTGTTTCAACAAAAGTGCATGGATGTTTTGAACCAGTGCCCTCCCGACCTAAAGAAAAAAGATTGGGTAATAAAGCTCAACACACTTCTACAAAACGTACAAGAAATCGAAGTGCCACCGGACATGACAAAATCAGGGTTGTTGCAGGATGCAGTAATGGAGTTCTGTAAAAACACAGAGTCTTCTGCTCGAGTGGCCGTTGCCGCCGGAGCCGTTTACAGAAGTGAAGAAGAGGAACAGCACGAATGGTGGTTCCGTGGCAGAGACTTGGTTAAATATATTCGAGACTTTAAAGGAATGAAGGGCATTAAAGAAGCAGAGATATACTCTGAACTAAAAGTTTTGGGTGCATCCACTGCGGTTAAATACATTGATAAAAGCCTCGGCAATTCTTCTTTGTGGATTTTAAGCACCGATGACAACACTGCTCTCACAGTGAGCGCGGACGACTTTAAACTGAACAAGCCACAGAAGGATTGGGAAGATGGGTGATGTCGATAAGTTCTTTGGTCCTCCTGGCACCGGTAAAACAACCACGCTTCTAAGAAAGATAGAAGAGCACCTTGACCAAGGCGTTCTTCCCGACCGGATCGCTTTTATTTCTTTCTCTGTTAAAGCCGCAGAAGAAGGAAAGCACAGAGCACGAAGCCGTTTTGGTTTTGATAAGAACGACTTGAGTTATTTTTGTACAAGCCATGCGTTTTGTAAAAGAGCCATGGGAATCACTCGAGTCATGGAAGGACTGGACGTCAAAGAATTTTTAGAAACCTATAGTTTCCCTCTGACAAAACACTATCATGGGAATACTCGTAAGTCTTTAGAGTCCATGTTAGAAGATCCATACTTTCAAATCATAGAAAACGCCAAAGCCAATTGCAGGACGGTAAGCGTAGAGCGATTAAAGACTCCTGTTAAGCAAAGACAAAAGGTTGTTGCTCCTTTATTGGAAGCGATTGATAAAGCGTGGGCCCAATACAGAGAAGAACAAGGCATCTTTTCTTTTGCCGACATGATTAACGAGTTTATTAATAAGGGCCGTGTTCCCCCGTTAGAGGTTTTGATTGTAGACGAGGCTCAAGACTTGGCAGAACTGAACTGGCGTCTGATAGAAAAGCTCATGTCCGTGGTCCCCGTTTCTTACATCGCGGGCGACGATGACCAAGCCATCTACGAATGGAACGGTGCACGTCCGGACCGGTTCATTGGAATCGAAGGCAGGACCGTGGTCCTCGATCAGTCGTTCAGGGTTCCCAAACAAGTGCACAGAGTGGCCGAGAAGATTGCCGGACGGATCAGCAACCGACAAGCTAAAAAATATTTACCCAGAGAAGAGGAGGGACGACTGGAGAAAGTTCCTTCGGTGGACGTTTTGCCCATGGCAGAGGGAGAGTGGTTAATACTGGCCTCTTGCGACTACATGTTAAACGGAGACAGTGAGGGGTACAACATTCGCAGAAGAATGATAGACCGGGGCGTTCCTTTTTCACACAACGGGTTTCGATACATTCCTTTTCCAATGATTCAAGCCGTTGAAGCATGGAAAAAGTTTACAAAGAAGAAAGTAACCATTGAAGAACTGGAAACAATCTATCGTTATCTAACCAAGAACGAAGTCAAGAGAGGCTTTCTCTCTGCACCGAGTAAGGAGGAAAACAAGGAAAGAAAAGTAAGTAAGAAAGAAGTCGTAAACATTTTTGGACTAAAAGAAGAATGCTTGAAGCAGTCTTGGGAAGAGGTGTTTGCAAAAAGAATCAAAGAAGAAAAGAGAGCCTTCATTAAAAAAGCTACTAAAAACAAAGAAGATTTACACAGTGAACCGCGTGTTGCTTTATCGACAATACATAAAGCAAAGGGAGGGGAAGCGGACAACGTAGCAGTGTTGTTGGACTTGTCTCCGGCACAAAAGTTAAACGCTGCTTTGGATTCGGACAGCCTGCATCGACAGTTCTATGTTGCTGTGACTCGAGCCAGAGAAAATCTTTTCCTTATTAACGCACAAAACGAGAGTTTAAGATATGGCCTATAAAACATTTCAACCCCCAACAGAATGGACACCACCGGACATTTTTCCTACACAAAAGATATTAGACGCAAAAGAAATTGCAATCGATACCGAGACCAGAGACCCCTCTTTAAAAGAGAAAGGTCCAGGGTATGTTCGCGGTGACGGAGAGATCGTGGGAGTCTCCATTGCAATAGACGGCTATGCCGACTACTTTCCTTTTGCTCACGAAGCAGGATTTAATTTTCCAAAGAAGAGAGTCTTGGAGTTTGTGCAAGACGTGTTGTCCGGAGACCAAGACAAAATCTTTCACAACGCCATGTACGACGTAGGCTGGCTAAAGAAGGAAGGCGTTGAAGTCAAAGGAAGAGTCATTGACACCATGGTTGTTGCACCTTTGGTCAACGAAAACATGTTTTGGTACACGCTTAACTCTTTGGGCATAGAGTATCTGCAAGAGGGCAAGTCCGAGGCTGAACTCAGACAAGCCGCAGAAGAGTGGGGCATTGATCCAAAAGCAGAAATGTGGCGTTTGCCTTCTTCTTATGTTGGCACCTATGCAACGCAAGATGCGGCATTGACACTTAAACTTTGGAACCATTTTAAAATACACTTGGAAGACCAAAATCTTTGGAACATTTTTAACCTAGAGACAGACCTATTCCCTGTTTTGTTTAACATGAAGATGACCGGAGTGCGTGTTGACTTGGAACGAGCAGAACAGTTGAAGAAACAACTGGTCCGGCAACAAAATAAACTGGTTAAAGAGGTTACGAAAGAAGCGGGAGTCAAAGAAGTAAGAGTTTGGGCGGCCAACTCTGTTGCAAAGGTTTTTGATTCTTGCAAGATTCCTTACAACCACACTGCCAAAGGTTCTCCAAGCTTTACCAAAGCATTTTTAGCAAACCAGGAGCACCCCGTTGCTAAAAAGATTATGAAAATCAGAGAGTTAGACAAGGCACACAGCACTTTCATTGATACGATTGTTAAGCACGCACACAATGGACGCATTCATGCAGACATTAGACAGCTTAAAGGAGAGACAGGAGGAACAGTGACCGGAAGATTGTCCATGTCAAACCCCAATTTACAACAGGTCCCGGCTAGAGATAAAGAACTCGGCCCAATGATTCGTTCTTTGTTCTTACCGGAGGAAGGAGAGAAGTGGTGCTCGGCTGATTTTTCTCAGCAAGAACCTAGAATACTGACACACTTTGCCTATCGTTCTCGTTACGAAGGAGTAGACCCGATTGCCGAAGCGTTCATAGCAGGGGAAGCAGACTTTCACCAAGAGGTTGCCAATCTTGCAGGGATTGATCGTAAGACAGCCAAGACCATAGGCCTTGGAATCATGTACGGCATGGGCAAAGGAAAGCTTGCCGACCAGTTGGGCGTTGATGTGGCAGAAGCCGGTGAGATTTTGATGCGTTTCAACACGTATGCACCCTTTGTTCGTCAAATGGCAGACACAGTAATGCGAAGCGCAACGACACGGGGCTACATTAAAACCCTGCTTGGACGACGTTGCCACTTTGATATGTGGGAACCGCGTCAGTATGGCACAGGTCGACCGATGAAATACAAAGAAGCCATGCACGAATACAACGGAGACATAAAACGTGCTTTCGTGTATAAAGCATTGAACAAACTGATCCAGGGGTCAGCCGCGGACATGACAAAGAAAGCGATGCTAGACTGCTACAATGCGTCCTACACCCCCTTGCTACAGGTACACGATGAACTTGTTTTTTCTGTGTCCAGTAAAGAAGAGGTGAAGGCCCTTACAGAGATCATGGAAAACGCAGTTAAGCTAGAGGTTCCCAACAAAGTTGATGCGGAAATTGGGAAGAATTGGGGGGACTCTATGTCCTAGAATGGAGTTGCTATTACTCTTATACTTTTATATAATCTAACAGAATCTATCATAAGGAGGTCCCATGGACACAACTAAATGGAAAAGCGTTGCTATACGCACAGACATAGTAAAAATAGCAGAGAAAATTTCAAAGAAAACGGAACGACCAAAGAGCTATGTTTTTGCCTATGCAATTAAACGTTTGGCCGATGATCTTGAGAAAGGCACCGCTCAATGAAGCACGAGATTCTTCTCTCTTCTCCCTACAAATACTCAGAACTTAGCCGCGAAACCGCGGAGAAGGGACGTGTTTATGTGACAGAGAAAGAAAAGTTATACTCTGTTACAACCATTCTTTCTAAAACTAAACCGGAAAACGACAGCCTACAAAAATGGATTGAACGAGTGGGCCAAGAAGAAGCCGATCGTATCCGCGATGAAGCGGCTGCTCGAGGCACCGAAATGCACGAGATCCTTGAAAGACAGTTAAAGGAAGGAAGCATTTGGGATTATTACCCCGAGACTCCGGAACAAAAGCGTGCCTACAAAATGGCCTGTACGATCATGGACCAAGGGTTTCCTTCAATTGACCAAGTATACGGCTGTGAAATTCACCTACACTACCCAGGAAAATATGCCGGCACTGCCGATGTCATTGGCAAGCACTTGGGGGAAGAAGCCATTATGGATTTCAAACAAACCAACACACCCAAAAGAAGAAGGCAATATGTTTGGGATTACTTTCAACAACTCGCTGCTTATGCCATGGCACACAACGAACTGTACGGCACAGAAATAAAGAAAGGCGTGATTATGATGTGCTCAGTTGATTGTTTTTATCAAGAATTTGTTTTGGAAGGCAGAGAATTTGAACGAGCCGCCGATGCTTGGAACACTCGACTAGAAAACTTTATAGGTCTTCTCGAACAGACCGACTCTCAACAACAGAATCAAGACTAAGCCCCCTATAAACATTGTATATATCGGAGAGCTCCTCAAGAGGAAACCTTCTCCCAGAAGATATACCTTCTGCGTCTTCTATTGTTTTTGTCACATCATCAAATCTTTTTCGGAGAGGGAGCAACTGCTTTCTAGTCTTTAAGGGAAGGTTTTCTCCTCTTTCTATAGACAACCTCAGTTTTTTACTCAATCTTTTCTTGTCCTCTCTAAGTTTGTTTTTATTCATGTCAAGTTTTTCAGCAGCGGCAAAAGTTCTAAACAACTCCTGGTTAATAAAATAGTTTGATTTTTGCATAGCGTCGTAGGCACGTATAAGGTCTTCCCCACTGTTTGGCCCCTTGTTATAGACCTGACGCATGAAGATGTTTTCGGCTTGGTCTATTTCGTTAAGAAGAGAGGTTAAAGAAAAACTTAAACTCGAAGTAGGGTTGACCCTATTAACTTTGACCCCCAAAAAGGAAGACACCGCATCACCTAGTTCTTGTTTATTGCCAAAACGGCCATAGGCTCCAGCACCTTCCCTAGAACCACGAACAACTTTACCAACCGCGGGCACAAAACCCGGCGCAGCTTTTTCCAAAAAATAATTTAAAGTGGCCACATTTCTTGCCCCCACGCCTTCAAGGGGTAGACCTCTTCCTTCAGCCTCGTTCCAAATAGGTTTCCCTGTAGCACTGTTTCTGTTCTGAAGAACATCGACCATTGCTCTTGCGTAAATGGCCGGTTCTATAAAAGGCTCTATAAACGCTCCGATTGTTTTGGTCATAGCCAAAGTTACGCTGTCGGCTGATGAACGCCCTTCGTCTTTCCCTAATTGAAACTCTCGCATTAGTGTGGGCACCAGTCTAGCTAAGTCGTCATAGACCATGATGTAACTACCGTCAATGAAATCAAACCCTCCACCTTCTTTTTCGATTTTTTTCTCGATCGGTATAATCAAATTATTTTTTGAGAAATAAGGAAGAAAGAACCTAGACGCTTCAATTTCTTCTTTGTCTACGTCCGATAACGCTTGGCCAACAGCTTGGGCTGCGGTTCCAATTCCAAAAGCGGATACACCATATCCCATAAAACGAGACCAACCGCGTTTTTGTAAAGCCACGTTATCCGACATGATTTCTGCGTGAGCAATGGTCATAATGTTTGCACTGGTTCTTACAATCTCTGTTGGAAACGCAATAAAGTTTCCTAAAAAAGCCAAAGGACCTGTCCTCAAAGTTTCCGCGAACTTTCCTACATAGTCATAATTAGGTATAGTTTGCCTAACTTTAAAGGCAGCCAATTCTTGTTGAGCGGTTTCGAGGTCTTGACGATTGATTGTATAAGACATTCCAAGGTCTTTAGCGTGGGCGAGTAGTTGGGTTAGATCAGCTTCTGTTTTGAATTGTGTTTTAATGGCCCTTAGTTCCGATCCATAGGCCACCACTTTCCAAAAATCATCTGCGGCGGTGTAATATTGTTCTGCCCGAGTATACATACTTTTAAAAGGCTTGGCCGTTGCCCCTAAAAAATCTCCCGGTTGCTCAAATATACCTGACCCAGCCATTCTCCAAGAACCTAAAATATCTCCAAGACTAACACTTGTGTTTAATACACCTAGGTCTAATAGTTTTCTGTATGTTTCTTGTGCCCTTTGTCGTGAAGTAGTAGGACGTCCTTGTGCGTCAACACCCCCTTCAAACATTTCACTTCCAACAACTTTTATGGCTTCAGGAAGATCTTTAAACCCTGTAAAGTGTCCGTTACCCAATACAAACAATGCCGCACTTAAAAAGTTTCTAATTTGAGCAGGAGGACTCAATACAATTTTACCTAACTGGATGTACGCTTTCGGAGCAACCACAAGATTTCTCCAAATACTGCTATTAACGCGGTCCGATTGCCAGCCCCCTTGTTGCACGGCCAAAGCATCTGCAACGGATTGAGTTGTGTACATACCCTCAAAAGGATTATTACCAGCGGAAGTTACTTTATGCACAAGACCGGCTCCTTGAGGGAACCAAGTAAGCGCCTTGCCTTCAGTGGGCCCAGCAGGGAGAGGAACAGGGGAAAACAGTCTTTGTCCAGGCATGTCGTTTAATAATTTTAATTGTTCCCAAAAACGGTTGTTCTCAAGAAGAGTGGCCAGTCTTGCCGTAGTCACGGCGGCGGCTTCCGCAGGGCTAGTGATCTCTCCCATCAGGGCTCGAACCTCTTTAGGTATACGGCGTCTTCTTTTTAACAATTTTTGGGTTACGTCTATAATCTCTGCCGTTTCGGTCCCCTGTTCCGGTTTGGTTTGTGACAAAACACCACCGATAAGAGTCTGCTCCCCTTCTCCAATGAGTCCTTGTCCTATTATTCTAATTTCCTGGTCGATTTGCCTTTCGGTCATGTCTCCTCTACTTTTTAAAAGCTCTTTTACAGCGGCAACTTTGCCTCGCATTATCTTAGCGGAGTTTGTGGGCATTGTTCTGTTCCACCAACTAAGGGGGTTGTACCCACTTGGTTCAAAAACACGATAAGAACGTGTCATGTATGAGCCCACGTTTTCCTGAATAACACTTTTTAATTGTTTTCCCCCTTTTTCGTTTGCCAATAGTGGGGCAGGCAGTTCTTTTAAGATACGTTTACTCATCATGTCAACAAACCCCCTAATCTTAAGGAAAGAGTCCCTTAGTTCCTCCGGGAGCGTGTACGCGGCTTGAGTGGGTTTTAGTTTTGAGTTTGGATTAAGCATTAAGTTAATTTCCTCGAGGTCTCCCTTTTGCATCATTAACTCTATTTTTGCATCTTTAAGTTTTTTTGCGTTCTTACCCCCTTGGAAAAGAGAGGAGGTTTCTATAAACGCCTCTTGTTTTTTAATTTCTTTTTTAAGTGTTTTCTTTTCTTCTTTAAGGGCTTTAATTTCTTCTTCGGTTCTTTGAAAACGAGTCATAGACCTTCTTAAAGCAGACATTACCATTTCTTCCGCTTGTTCAGGGTTTGTTATAGAATTATTGGAGTCAGCAACGGTAGACGCGACAGCTAGGTTAAACTCGTCACCTATTTGGTTGGCCATTTTTTCCATGGCTCGAATACGTCCAATTCTTTTCCTTGAAAGCATGAAGGCTTCCCAGCCCAAGGGACCGCTTGGAGCAAACCATTCTTTAAGGTGGCCCATAATACCTCCCACTAAATCAGTGGGACGGGCTATCCTAGGTGAGGGCCCTTCAAAACGCAGTTCGTCAACCGTGGTTTTTACGTCCGCTTTTTTCTTTGATTGCTGGTAGTTATTAAAAAGTCCGGTTCCTCCAATCAACCCACCTTTTTCATCAAGCGCAACATCTCTGATCTCATACTGAAACCCTCCTTTGTCTTGTAGAATATTTGTGGTTTCATCTAAATAATTAACAGGTTTTCCGTCTTCGCTGAACCGAATACCAATTGCGGTTCCGTCTTCAGCAATACTCTCTTCTACAAAAGCCTCCCAACCTAAATCCAGAGCAGCGTCCTGCTGTTCCTTAGAAAGACCTGCCTGAACAGTCTGTCCCGCTTTCCACTGTTCTTTGTTCATACCGTAATAATTAACATCTTTCAAAAAGCCTCCAGCCTCTTTTATTTTCATCTTAATTCCCCGGCCGCGGTTTTCTCCTTTCAAAAGATTTTGTTTTCTTTCCGCGGTCAAGGCTAAGAGAGTATCGTGCTGCATAATTTGTTTGGCGAGATCTTTTTTAGTGGCCCCTCTTTTTCCAGATTTGCCTCGTGCCTTAAGTTGTGCCCTAAGATCGGCTATGCTTTGTTCAGCCAAGAATTTTTCTTTAGCTATGTACTTTTTTTCTTGGGAGGCGCCAAATATTATAGACGCTCCGCCGCTTAAAGCTCTGCTTTCCATAAGCTCTACGTCCAGTATCTTATTAATCAGTTCATCGGTTGACATGGTTCTGTCCAGTGTTGGAATCAAAGGTATATCCGGACCGCCGAACGGGTCGGTCTGAACCATTTCTTCAGCGACAGCCTTCAATTTTCTGACGCCATCCTCTTCCTCCACCAATAGTCTGAGGTCTTCTCTTCGCTTCCCTCTTTTTATTTTTTCTTTCGCGCTTAAAGCACCAAAGTTTTCGTAAAAATAATTCTCCTCCATTTGTGCTCGTCGGTTAAAAACTTCAAAGTCGGTTAGCTTTTTTATAATACTTTCATTAGACTCCTTTTTTGTTGTTTTAAGCCCTCTCTTTTTAGCTTCTTCTCTTAGTTGTACAGGGGACAGGTCTTGCCAAGTTTCTCCTGCAATGTTGACTTGTTGATCCACGCTTTCTTGAATCTTTTTCATCTGTTCTTCTACTTCTCGCTCACTTTTCTTTCTTTGGTTGACACCATACTGGCTAATGGCCCCGGACACACTACCAAGAGTGCCTCCTCCAATAGACCCTAAGAGAAAAGCATTGAGCAAAGCACTTTGCAGTTGCCCCTCTTCACTAGAAACCCCTGTAGACAGCCCGGCTGTAAGGTCTTCAACAAATTCTTGGCTGGATTCCGTTGTTCCCTCAATCAAGGAGGCTTTAAGGGCTTGAGCGACAGCGGCTTGAGCTACACTTTTTTCCACACCTTCTTTAATTAATTCGTCCGTCATCTTTTTAAGCGTTGTTTTCTTTAAAAGGACCGGCATTAAGGGCTTAAGACCAAAGGCGATGGAAGCAACGTCAAGTGCGGCGACCACGGCTCCGCCAGTCATCGCAGCACCGGGAGCCTCATAATCGTCACCAGCACGGGCTTTCATCTCACGATCTATTTCACCGGCACTCATTACAAAAGAAGGAAGAAAAGCGCCTAAAGCACCACCGATAAGTCCCCC
>Ga0098051_1000668_pt1 | contig 13302 bp, 8 predicted proteins | sample 14BtaG_FD_77069 | JGI IMG/M metagenome (GOLD analysis project Ga0098051, IMG submission 77069) | Marine viral communities from the Subarctic Pacific Ocean - 14B_ETSP_OMZ_AT15311_CsCl metaG | ecosystem: Environmental > Aquatic > Marine > Oceanic | place: Pacific Ocean | collected 2015-01-18 | reverse complement strand
ACCTTCGACGTGGTCCTCGCCAATCCGCCGTACTCGATCAAGAAATGGAATCGCGAAGCGTGGCAGAGTGACCAATGGGGACGCAACTTCCTCGGGACGCCTCCACAGGGTCGTGCCGACTACGCGTTCTTTCAGCACATCCTCAAGAGTATGGACCCGAAGACAGGACGATGCGCGATCCTCTATCCGCACGGGGTGCTCTTCCGACCAGAAGAGAAAGAGATGCGTCTCAAGCTCATCGAGAGCGACATGGTTGAAGCGGTCTTGGGGCTCGGCAAGGAGCTGTTCTACAACTCACCAATGGAAGCGTGCGTGGTGATCTGCCGTTCACAGAAGTCCGAAGAGCGAAAGAACAAGACGCTTCTCATTCATGCTGTCAAGGAAGTGTACAAGGAGCGTTCACAGAGCTTCCTGAAGCCCGAACACCAATCTCGCATCCTGAAGGCGTACCAAGATTTCCGCGAAGAGCCCGGATTCACGGCCGTTGTTGATCGCGAACAACTTCTCGCCAACGGCGGTCGGCTTTCTATTCCGCTCTACGTGAAAGGGGCATCGGCATCTGACGACGAAGGCGAGAAAGTGAGCTTGGAGGATGCATGGAATGCGTTTGAGAATGACGGTGAACGATTCTGGGGACAGATTACAGAGCTTGTTGAGACGCTCGACACCTTCGCGCGACAGGAGGTCTCCAATGACTGACTCTCTCGCATCCACAACCTCCACGAAGGTCCAACTGAAGGACTGCTGTGAAGAGATTGCTCAGCGAATCGACAATCCCGCTGAGAGCGGGTTCGAGCGGTTCGTAGGCTTGGAGCACCTAGAAACCGGTGAAACGTCGATACGAAACTGGGGTAGCACCGAGGACGTCACTTCATCCATGAAGTTGTTCAAGGCAGGCGACGTGATCGTCGCTCGGCGAAATGTCTACCTGCGCCGGGCTTCACGTGCTCACTTTGATGGGCTCTGTTCCGGTGACGGGATTGTGCTTCGTAGCAAGCCAGGTATCTGTCTTCCAGACCTGCTCCCCTTCCTTCTAAATACAGATGCATTCTGGGAATACGTAACTTCCCAGGCAGATGGGACGATGTCTAAGCGGATCACCGTGAAGCGACTCTTGTCGTACGAGTTCGCCCTGCCACCGCTGGAGGAGCAGCGGCGGATTGCGGAGGTGCTGCAGGCGGCAAACAGTTATTCAGGAAGTCTTGACAGCATGTGTGAAGCTGCTGAACAGGCGCATCGAGCACTTCGTCTTCGCTTGTTCCGGCTGGACGCATCGCCTAGATGGGATAGGTCCGGAAAATTACCGGAGGGCTGGAACAAAACAGCAATTGGAGAAGTTGCGGAATTCTTGGACGGCAAACGTGTGCCACTGAAATCTGCTGATCGGGCTCAGCGTCAAGGGCCGTATCCATATTACGGGGCTTCTGGTGTTATCGATCATATTGACGATTACATCTTCGACGAAGACCTGCTCCTTGTATCAGAAGACGGCGCAAATCTAATCGATCGTACTACACCAATTGCATTCGAGGTGTCCGGCAAAATTTGGGTCAATAACCACGCACATGTCCTGAGGGCCAAGCCGCCATTTTCAAACTTTGTTATTTCTGAGTATATCGAGTCACTGAATGTTGAGCCGTTTGTGACAGGTAGTGCTCAGCCTAAGATCAATAAGGCTGCCTGCGAATCCATCCCCATTCCACTGCCCCCGACTGACGTACTTGCGGATATTGAACAGAAGCTACGGGGAAGCGTTGCTGTCCTTAAGGCTTGTCGCGAGCGGGGATCTGCTTCCAAAGAAGTCACTCAGGCTGCTTTACGAGAATTGTTGATTACTAAGGGGGCAGAGTTATGACCTTCAACGAAGCCAACACCGTCGAAGCGTTCATCCGCGATCTGCTCTGCGGAGGCGTCACCGATCGTACTACTGCCGCTCCAGGCCTGGCCCGCCACAACAACCAACTCTCTGGTCTCGGCTGGCACTACCTCTCCCACCAAGACCTTCCCCGCCAGCCCCAGGAAGCACTCGTCGAGGATCACCTTCGCGAGGCACTCATCCGGCTGAACCCCACGATCGCCGCCAACCCCGATCGTGCCGACGATGTGATCTACCAGTTGCGGGCGATCATCATGGGCGTCCGCAGCGACGGACTCGTGAAAGCCAACGAGGCCTTCGCCGACTGGCTCACCGGCGAGAAGTCGATGCCCTTCGGCGAGAACGGCGAGCACGTCACCATCAAGCTCATCGACTTCGAGGACCTCGAGCAGAACCAGTACGTCGTCACCCAGCAGTACACCTTCCAGGCCGGCCCCGTCACGAAGCGGGCCGATCTGGTGATGCTCATCAACGGCATTCCAATCGTCCTGATCGAAGCGAAGACCCCCGTCCGCGCGAGCCAGAGTTGGCTCGATGGCGCCCTGCAGGTCCACGACGACTACGAACGCAACATCCCCGAACTCTTCGTGCCCAACGCATTCTCGATCGCCACCGAGGGCAAGGAGTTCCGCTACGGATCGATCCGTATGCCGGTCGAGTTCTGGGGGCCATGGCGACTGGAAGATGAAAACGCTCTGCCGTCGATCGAAGAGATCGGCAATGCGGTCAATTCGATGCTGCGGCCGAACGTCGTGCTCGACCTGCTGGCGAACTTCACCTCCTACGCAAGCCACAAGGGCAAGCAGCGGATCAAGATCATCGCCCGCTACCAGCAGTACGAGGGCACGAACAAGGTGGTCGAACGCGTGGTCGCCGGCCACCCGAAGAAGGGCCTAATCTGGCACTTCCAGGGTTCGGGCAAGTCGCTGCTGATGCTCTTCGCCGCCCGCAAGCTGCGTCTGCACCCGGCCCTCAAGAATCCGACGGTGATGATCCTGGTCGACCGGATCGACCTCGACAGCCAGATCAGCGGCACCTTCTACGCCAACGACGCGGCCAACCTCGTGAAGGCCGAGAGCCAGAAGGACCTCGAGGAGACTCTGAGCAAGGACTCCCGCAAGATCATCATCTCCACCATCCACAAGTTCGGTGACGTGGAAGGTGTGCTCAACGCCCGCAGCAATATCATCGTGCTCGTCGACGAAGCCCACCGCAGCCAGGAAGGCGACCTGGGCAGGAAGATGCGAGTCGCTCTGCCGAAAGCGTTTTTGTTCGGCCTGACCGGCACGCCGATCAACCGAGCGGACAAGAACACCTTCTTCGCCTTCGGTGCGGAGGAAGACGAGAGCGGCTACATGAGCCGTTATGGGTTTGATGATTCGATTCGAGACGGCGCAACCAAAGAACTGCATTTTGAGCCGCGTCTCGTCGATCTGCATGTCAATCAAGAGGCTATTGACGAAGCCTTTGAGGAAATGACAGCAGGCCTCTCGACAGAAGAAAAAGAAGAACTCTCAAAGTCTTCCGCGAAGATGAACGTGCTTTTGAAGTCACCAGCCCGTGTGGCTGCAGTCTGTCAAGATATGGCTCAGCACTTTCAGGAGAAGGTTGAGCCGAACGGGTTCGGAGCTCAGGTCGTTACCATCGATCGAGAAGCATGCGTGCTCTACAAACAGGAGCTCGACAAGCATCTGCCGCCAGAGACATCTGATATTGTCATGTCGATCAGCAGTGGCGAGTCGCAGTATGCAGAATACAACCGCGATCGGGATGCTGAGGAGAAATTGCTGGATCGTTTTCGGGATCCCGACGACCCTCTGAAGATCATCATCGTCACTGCCAAATTATTGACAGGCTTTGATGCCCCGATCCTCCAGACGATGTATCTCGACAAGCCCCTGCGGGACCACACGCTCCTGCAGGCGATTTGCCGGGCCAACCGCCCCTACGGTCAGGAGAAAACGCACGGCCTGATCGTTGACTACCTCGGCGTCTTTGACGACGTCGCCCAGGCTCTTGAGTTCGACGAAGAGGGTATCACGCGCGTGGTGTCCAATATCGAGGAGCTCAAAGGCAAGTTACCGGAAGCAATCCAGAAGTGCCTGGAATACTTCCCGGGTGTTGATCGATCGGTGAGTGGATACGAGGGGTTGATCGCCGCACAGGACTGCTTACCCAATAACGATGTGCGGGATCGCTTTGCCCGAGACTGCAGCTATTTAGCACGACTGTGGGAAGCGATTTCTCCCGATCCCATCCTGAGCGACCATGAAACCGACTACCGATGGATCGTGCAGGTCTACGAGTCGGTCAAACCGACCACAGGGAGCGGAGGGCTGGTCTGGCATCGCCTCGGGGCGAAGACGATCGAGCTAATTCACGAGAACGTGAGCGTCGAAGCAGTGAATGACGATCTCGAGACACTAATACTCAATGCTGAGCTACTGGAAGCGGTGTTGGGAACCCCTGATACGACCAAGAAGGCAAAGGAAATCGACATCAAAGTGTCGAATCGACTTAGGAAACACGTGCATGACCCGCGGTTCAAGGCACTGGCCGAACGCCTCGAAGCCCTTCGTGAAAAGCACGAGCAGGGTCTACTCATCAGCATCGACTTCCTGAAGGAGTTGCTCGAGCTTGCCAAGGATGTGGTGGCGATGGAACAGACCTCGCCCCCGATCGAGCAGGAGGAACGCGGGAAGGCCGCACTCACCGAGCTTTTCGAGGAAGCGAAGAGCGGGGATACACCGATCATGGTTGGAAGGGTGGTCGAGGACATCGACGCGATTGTTCGTCACGTCCGTTTTGACGGCTGGCAAGATACCCACGCAGGTGAACGTGAAGTAAAGAAGGCCCTACGTAAGACCCTCTTCAAGTACCAGCTACATTCTGATATTGAGCTTTTTAACCGGGCTTATGAATACATAAAAAGGTATTATTAAAACGAATACGATTATTGGAATAATTGTATACTTTTTAAGTGATATGGGTTGTAGGAATTAGTCATTATGTATAATGAAAGATGATAAGAAAAAGCTATATATATTAAGCATCGTAAATAACATTACGCGCTCGAGCCCGCGCATGTTGACTATGCCACTGATTATTGAGGCTTTGGCCGATGAAGAACTAAAAATTGACCTAGAGGTTTTAAGATTTATTAATACTCGGTTCTTTCCAAGACATGGTTTATGTCTTACTCCTAAGGATGTTGCCCAATTCATTGCCGAAATTGTTTTACAATATTCTCCTAGGAAAATAATAGACCCTTGGGCTAATTTAGGGTCTCTGGCTTTACCGCTATACGAAAGAGTTAAGCCAAAATGTCTTGACGCTTATTCTCCCAACGCTGTTGAAGAGGAAATCTGGGACTTTATACAAGGGTCCAAAGGAATAAACCTCCGAATTGGCGATGGCCTTGATGCCCTTATTTCCGGCCAATCCCAATTTGATGCCGTAGTTAGTTGTCCACCTTTTGGTATGCGAACGAACCTATCGGTCGAGCTAGAGCAGGATGGGAAAAAAACTAGATTCAAAGGTGAATATGCTCACCTTCTAATTTTGGAATCATGCAAACATCTTTCAGCGGATGGCCTGGGGGTATTCATTGTAAGCAACAATTTCTTATGGTCCCTCTCTGCAGAAAGAATAAAGATAGCAATGGCCAAACTCGGATTCAGAATGACCGTTGCAATTGAGTTACCAGCTGGAACATTTGCTCCGGTCACAGGCATTCATTGTCACATCGTCATAATCGAGAAAACTGAGGATGAGAGTGTCTTCACTGGAAAATTCTCATCCAGTGAAGAGAGCCGAAAAGACCTTTTGAAAAATATTAAAAAGAGAAAGGATGGCAGTAACATCGAAGAGGGTGTCTCCGTTCCTAGACAGTCTTTTCGCGGATTCTCCTCAATTGATTTAGCCGAACAATCAAAGAGAATGGCAACGCTTCAGGAATTGGTTCCAAAGCCTTTTTTGAGTGTAATTAAAGAATTGAATACGCCCGGACCCGCTAAAGACGCTAACGGTTTCCAACATATAGAAAATTCTGTATATCTTCCGCAAATGGGTTCAACGCCTGCCACCACAGTTCAGGAAGACTTACCCGAAAAATTGAAGAGCTATTTTCAACTTGTTATCGATCCTGAAGTAGCGGACGCTGAATTTATAGCGGGGATGCTAAATACACCTTTCGGCCAAATTTTGAGAGACACGCTACGAAGCGGTACTATTCCAAGAATATCAGCAGAACTCCTCAGAGAATCTTCGATCTATTTGCCGAAGGGAGGAAGAAAGCTTCAAACTAAATTGGTGAAGTTCCGTAAGAAGCTCTCATTTTTGCGTGACCAAGTAAATGAGTTTGAAAGTCGTTTGTGGTCTAAGCCCTCATCTGTTGTTTCGCTAGAAGAATCCGTCACAAAAATTTTTAGTAATGAGCGGTATGAGGATTGGCTCGAAACCTTGCCGTTTCCATTAGCCTCGATTTTGTGGGTCTGTCATATTGAAGAAGGAAGCTCTAAACGTAAATATGAGTGTAAGATTCATTTTTTTGAGGCTCTTGCCCAATTTCTTGGGGTGCTTCATTTAAGTGCTTATAAAAGCGAATCTAATAGTTGGGAGAGCGTTCAAGAAGATATGAACGATGCGTTGAGAAATGGTAGGGTTTCACTGCGTATGGCTACCTTTGGAACGTGGGTCACTTTGTTAGGATTCTTTAGCAAAAAATCTCGTTCGCAGTTGAATCACGAAAAAGAAGAAGAGAGAGAGGCAATTTACGAACTATACAAAACTAGAAACCAAGACTTTTTGAATAAACTTTTTTCGAAAAAAATTGTATCCATTATCACAGAGGTTAACAAAATAAGAAATGACTGGCTTGGCCACACGGGCATCGTTGCGGAAATGGATGCATCTAGGATAAACGAAGAATTAGATCAAAAAATTCAAGAAGTACGCGGGATATTTGGAATTTCATGGAACGATTATCAGTTATGGCTACCAGGTAATTCCAGATACTCTGATGGTTCGCATGAATACAGAGCTAAGAAAATAATGGGTACGAGAACTCCATTTGTTACTGAGTCTGTAAGCGTAATTCAGCCAATGGAAGATGGACAATTGCAATTTAAAGACCCTAGCGAAGCACGAGCGTTAAAGGTCTTGCCGTTTGTTAAAATTCTACCGTCCCCAAAGACACAAGAGAACGCCTGTTATTTTTATAATCGGAAGGGTAAGACAGGAATAAGGTTCTTGTCTTACTACTTTGAGGGGGATAGCAAAGTCACTGAGGAATTTGGCGATGTTGCTTCCGTTATCGAGAATCTCGAACCGGATATAAGCGACTCCTAGCAAATGATGATAAAATTTACTTAAGCAACATCTTCCTTATTTCAAAACTGCTGCTTTAGTACTTCATTCGATCCCTATTCCTTACATTCCAGTTCGAAATTATATTTAATATAAAAAACAAAGCGGTCTACGTATGAGCAACGGATTCTACTCCAAAATTTTCTTAGAATCGGTCCCCAAAATGCTTTCGAATAAATCCTTTAAAGATGGTTTAATCGATTATCTTGAGGACGATGTTGATGGGATTCTCAAAAAATCTAGAAGCGGCGAAAGTTTAGATGAGGTAGAAAAATCAAAACTAGTTGAAGCAGCTTCTGAGGTATTTTTAGAGAACTCGAGATCAGTAATCTCGTTTGGGTGGGATGGCGATGCGCCGTTTAATTCCGGACAAATTTCAATACGTCGGATCACGGATATTTACATGCTTGTATCCTCAGATATGGAGCCTGAGGGACCATTTTCATCAATCAATGAGGCGTTGCACACGGAATATTTTGATTTCTCTTCAACAATGCTTACATACATAGAATCAGAATCGATGCCGGCGACTATGCTGGTAGATATAGCGAAAGGTCTGTTTGATTGGAAACAAGGCAAAGAAATTCTGATAAATTCGGAAAAATATGTTCCCGTTGGAAATGATTCTTATCCAGCTAAACGCAAACTAATCAAAGCTAAAGATCTAAGCCATTCATGTACTGAAATAGTTCCTACGCTTTTAGAAATCAAAAAATTCGAAGACAGCCTCGCTTTATATTACTTAGATCATCCAATAAAGTTTAAAAATGGTAAAGTTGCGAAGCATAATTTGCGATCATTCTGGGAGCATATAATAGAAGAATTTACTGCTTTTGGGAGCCTGGAAGTAGACATGGAAACTATGGTTCTTAGGCCTCCATCCATATGCTCGTACGCATTATTGGAACATCAAAAATGCGAAATAGAACAACCAAATTGCCAGTTTATTAATAAATTCAGGGATGCTATTGCCTTTGATGAGATTATTCGTCCCTGTGCGGGGCCTGAGGTAGTAGATCAAATAGCACGCTATGAATCTGTATTTAGTTTTTTAAATGACTTGGGTATCTCTCTTCCCAATCATCCCCAGGTCACTTTAGAAAGCTACGATGCCTCTAGTGTCTTTACTGATCCAGATGAAATGAAATTCGTCGAAGGGTTAGAGAAGGCATTTCTTGGATTTAGTGTAGTTGAGAAAACGGTCGTGCATTTTCTTTTTTCAGGACATAACCATGCTCTCTTATTTCCGATGGTCCTAGCGAAACGCAGGTGCACTGCCGCCGGTTACGCCAATGGAGTTATGGCGGCGGAATGTGTGGTAAGAGGAGTTTTTGGGGATGTGGGAGTCGACGAGCATCGAAACTACGTAGAACTCCTTAAGAACGATGCGACTGTTGCATTGGAGTTTCTAAGTGCATCGATCGATCCATTTGTTGTTGAGATTGAGGGGGGTGAAACAGAGATTAGGGAGTTTAAATCAACACTACAAAAAAACTTACACACTGGCAAAAAGGACAAGAATATAGCTCATGCTTCTTTGAAGACCGTCGCGGCGTTTCTCAATTCTATTGGAGGTGATTTGTTTATTGGGGTGGATGATAGTGGCACAGTGTTAGGCATAGAAGAAGATGGCTTTCCGAACAACGATCGATTTTTGTTGTGTTTGACAGACTTAGTTAATGATCAAATTGGAAAAGAGTTCAGGGATTGTTGGAATGCCGAGTTGAGAGAAATTGATGGGAAAACAGTCTGTAAGGTCGTTGTAAGGCGAAGTGGCAGGGCTGTGTTCCTCGGTAAGGAAGAAGAGCTTTTTATACGAACCGGTCCATCCACAAATAAGTTGAATCCGAAGCAAGCGATCGAATATGTCGCTAATCATTTTGAATAAAATCATCAAAAAGTAAGAGGTTTAAGAGAGACTGGGAATTTAAGGGCTATTAAGGGAAGGTGGAGTTGATCGTATCAGTCCTAGATCTGGATCCAAAAGCAAAATACTTGGAGGAGATGAAGTCGTTGATTGATTGAGATTAAATTCTCGGTCTGGCGCACATCAGGTAACTCGACCACTTTGCTACCGGTTTTTTTGAGCGTCCAAAAAAACCCGAAACCCTAAAAGTTTTACAAAATCGATCCTGTTACTGGAAGGGTAATTAAAATGACATGGATTCAGAGGTTCATTCAGGGGTTTTCTCGAAAATTTGCGTGAGTATTTACTCATGCTTCCCCGATTTAGAAATGCATAATCCTAGCCTATGGGCCTTAGTATGAGGTTAACGTTACTGACTCCGTTTCTCCGGAGAATAATCGATTAGACATTTCTCAATTAGATTCCCTAGGTGAATTATTGTCCGGATCGTTTCCTCGACGAACTGATCTGGGATTTTATCCTGCGAGAGAGTGGGAGAAGAAACCATCTCCTCAAAAGTTTGCTTAATTTGTTCGGGGAGATCTCTGCTGAGTTTGTGGATGTAGCGGTTTCTTACCTCTGTTATAGCGTCGAGTCTTCGATTAGTGTCCTTATCTAGATTCAAATCCCAACCGCAATCTCTCTGGAGCCAAAGGATATACTTTCTGATATACGGCATTTTTCGATTATCCAGTTCCGGCTGTTCTCCAGAAATATCAGCAACTTCATCAGCAACTTCAGAAAATAGGTTTTCAAGTAACGAAAGTAGTGAAGAAATTGCAAAACCGTTTAAGAAATCCGGGAAGAATTCATTGTCGATCGTCGCGACCTCAGCTATGCCAAGCGATTCTGCACTTCCATCGTCATGAAATTTTTCAAAATTCTTGGGGCTTTCAATAATCGGGGATAACCAGCGTCGGTTGAGACTCCAAAACCTAACCAGGCTGTTAAATCTCATGCCGAATTCATTGATTGAAGCAAAGCCGTATTCTGCATGAAATTCAAGAGTGGGATCTACTTGCCAGAATTCATTAAAGTAATCTGCAGGATTTATTTTATTTTTCATTTATTTATGGATACACCTATTAGAACAGCGACTTTGGCAATTTAGCTGCGAACAGTGCTGGGGCATCCCAAATAGCTTACTTACTTTTCTCTAGGTTATTTTGAGCGGTCAGATAATCGAAATGTTCAACCGTACACGCCTTGCTCTCGTCAGTGCGTTTAACAATGTAGCAAGTGTAGGAACGTCCAGTCCCCTCGATATAATGCTCGTTATGTTTAATTATAGAATCCTCGTAACCATCCCCGTCATAGTCTCCTCGAACCAGCTCATCTACAGAATGTCTCATACCACTTGTTTCAAAACTAATGCTGTTCTCTGATTTTTTAACCGATTTGATTCGGCCATTCTTTGAATAATCCGTTAGCGAGAAACCTTTTGCCGTGTCCGATTCCAAGCGGATTCTCTCTTCACTCCCAAACCAAGGCAAAAACGACACGGACAAATCCATAAGGTCGTCCCCCAGAAGGCTTCGCTTTGAAGCGCTGCTATACTTCGAAAACACCAGCGGTGGCAAAATACGCACAAACCACGAATTCATAGAGATGTCATAAGTGGTATAGGGTGCAGCCCCTTTCCTTCTCATCTCTAGGTATTGGCCCGCGGTTTCTACTCGGACATAGGACTTATTGTCTTCAAGGTCCAGCCGTAGGAACTCGTAACCATCTTGCCCTCCCATTGAGATTTTTTGGTCAAATAAGCTATCTACATCGGGAACTTCGTCGAAGCTGGAAACCGTAAGCTCTTCAAATTCGAAGGGTTGAACAATTCTAGGCTTTATACTCGATCGTTCAACCAGCTCCAATACGCAGGCCAATACGAGCAAGGCGAAGATGATTGGTAGTCGATAATGTTTCATTTGGATTCAGCTTTCAATTGTTCAGTTGTATTGGCTTCACCTCAAGCTTCACCAAACCGTTGGAGAGAGTGAAGCTGGATAAGTCTTCCTCTCCATCAAATTGGAAATCTTCTCCAAGGTTCCATTGTGCTTTGCTGTAAGCTGGCTCACCAGCGAGATTAGCATTCCAGTTTATATTGTACCATGTTCTGCCATCTGTAATGTTTTTACTGACACTGAGCCAGAAGTCACCGGGAGGCCAGTCTCCTGCGAAGTTGTAATCGGGTCCGGAGATTTGGATGCGCCACTCGCCATCATCTTGCTTCGACTTCGCATCTCGCGACACAGAGCAGATCCCATCCAGAAACACTTCTCGTTCCCGCAGCACGTATCCTGGGCTTTCAACATTCCACGCTAATCCGTTTGAATCTACGTACCATTGGGCAGTGAATTTGGCATAGACTTTCTCTCGATCATCCCACTCGTCATCGTCTTGCTCCGTGTCATGGGAGAAGTCCAAGGCTTCAATGGGCGTGAGTATTGGCTCGTCTAACTTCGGCTCCGTTGAGCTTTTTGAGCAGCCGACTAACAATGAAAATGAAAGAACAAGGAGAGCTTTGAATGTGAAAACCACAAATAAATGAATGGCAGTTTTGGAGATTATGCAAGAAACCCTGACAGTACGATCAGGTTCTAGCGCGGCGAAATGTATAGCACTATATTCGGCACCTAGTAGGGTTTTTTCATGTTCCGTCGCTTAACTTTAGTTGGATTTTTGACCATTCTGGTATCATCAAGCAATGCAGCAAGTATAACGGAGAGTCCGACCGCCACTGGTTGGGCCAATTGGGTCTCCAACAGCGGCCTTATTGAGGACGTTGGGTCTCTAAGGCTTGGGAGTAACGGGAACCATCTGACAAGCGGCCCAATGGCCCCCGTTATAGGCTTCAAATTTGATTCTCCGACGAATCTGGCTTCTGTCACAAGCATCAAGCTGACGGTAACGGTAACAGAGCATTATTCAGGAGGGTACAGCTGGGCAGGTAGCGATGTTTTAGCTGATGTTTATTTGAATCAAAACACGAACAGCAATCTCAGTGAGGTGCTTGAGCCAAATGGCATGTTCATTTTAGATTCTGAATGGGTGGATACTGAAGTGGATCTTACTTTTCCGGCAGGTACTCCTGCCTCTCCGTATGCGCTGCCTTATGGAACACAGGTGGAGATTGACCTGACGGATGATTTAACGGCTTCGGTAGCTGGGTCAGGCCAAGTAGAGTTCGTTACAATGCTTTATCCAACCGCATTTAACGGGGGCTGGGTCGAACTCGGCGAAAGGGGTTCTGCAAGAGAACCTTTTCTTGAAATAGAGTATCAGGCCTCCGTTCCCGACACAGGGTCCACAGCAGCTCTTCTAGGAGCTGGTGTAGTTGCTTTAGCCTTTGCTAGGCGAAGATTAGGATAAGGGTTCCCAGCCTCAGAAGCCCTCAGGACGACAATTTTTGCGGGGGGCAGTTGATGAATACTAATGCAGAGGCTGCTACTCGAATAACCCCCGCCCCCCCATCTAATTTCCTGTCACTTTCCTGCCATAATCAGTGCAGGATAATGCACCCTCAAGACATTAGCTGCTAGGGATTAGCCCCACAACCCATTGTTCCCCAGGGATTTGTGCGATTTCAAGTCCCGCCCTGGGCACCATATAAATCACTGTATATGAACTAGATAGGTTTTTATGGCTTAAAATCCTGTCCACTTCCTGTCAAATCAGGCTTGCGAAACTGCATACAATAGCCATTGTGTTGCATATGCCTGCAATGAGTGAATCCAAGCTGAAGAGGTGGGAATATCCAAAGAACTCAGGGATATGGATACGCGAGATGGTGTACTCGCATACCTTCTACAGTAAGCAATCAACGTACAGTGCTTTCCAAGTTACGATTCCCGCGAAACTCACGGGAAAAGCCAGAAAGCGAAAGCAATTCAAGGTAAGACTAGAGGCTGAGAAGTTTGCTTCTACTGAATTCAGAGGGAGCAAGAAACAAGGGGAAGATTACTTCAAAGCCACGGAAGCTGAGCGCCGTGAATTCGTTGAGTGGCTACCAAAGCTCAGGGATTATGGAATTGGGTTATCGGAAGCTCTCGATTTTGCTCTAAAGCGTATGAGGCCTGAAGGGGGAGAGCGATCAGTCGCTCAAGCTGTTCAGGAAATGGTTGAGAGCAAAAGCCTGAGGCTTCAACGAGGTGACCTT